>ENA-OWLX01001068-OWLX01001068.1-metagenome-genome-assembly--contig:-NODE-1068-length-10461-cov-25.088603_pt1 | contig 10461 bp, 12 predicted proteins | sample MGYA00245351_ERZ651106 | MGnify/ENA primary metagenome ERZ651106 (study PRJEB26857, sample SAMEA4031768) | metagenome | biome: human; feature: oral; material: saliva | place: Philippines | collected 2014... | reverse complement strand
CTGGAGTAACTAGCATTACCTTGTCCACTAAATCTTATCAAGCCAAGGATTTTTATATCAAACAAGGTTATGAAATCTACGCCAGTCTAACAGATGTTCCTCAAAAAGGCATTACCAAATATCATTTTATCAAACGATTAAACGGAGTCATTTTCAAATAGATGGAAGCCAATTGGGCTTCTGTTTTTTGTGCTATAATAATGATAATGACTGTTAAAAGGAATAAGAAATGAAAAGGCAGAAAACAATAGCTATAGCTTTAGTAACTATAGGAATCATCGGTGGAGCTTTTTTCCTCGGAAATCAGGAGATTTTAAATATCTAAATCTTAATTATTAAGCCCTTCAAATCTATAATTAAATGCGAAAAGCGAACAAAGCAGAATTCTGATTACCAGAAAACTAGTTTTGTTCGCTTTTTATATTTGAGGTTGGACTTTTGTCCCAGCCTCTATTCTTTAGTTGTCTTCGTCTGGTGTGAGAATCATTGGAATAATGATGGGTTCACGTTCCGTGCTTTCGTACAGGAATGGGCGAAGGGCATTGACAATCGCACCATTAACAGTTTGGATATTGGCATCCTTGTTCTTCAGGGCGATACGAATGGCATTGAAGAGGATGCGTTGGCTTTCACGGATCAGATCTCCGGATTCACGCATGTAGATGAAACCACGACTCAAGATATCTGGGCCAGCTAGGATCATCTTCGATTTGAAGTCAACCGTTGCAACAGCAAGCACGACACCGTCTTCGGACAGGTCTCTCCGGTCACGAAGGACAGCAGCACCGATTTCCCCGATGCGGTTTCCATCGACATAGATGTCTTGAGCATTGAAGCTTCCTGCGATACGAGCAGAGTTGGCTGTAAGGGCGAGGACATCACCGTTGCTCATGATGAAGATATTGTCTTTTTCGACTCCGCAATCACGAGCCAGTCCGGCGTGGATCTTCTGCATCCGGTATTCACCATGGACAGGCATGAAGTATTTTGGTTTGATCAAGCGGAGCATGAGTTTTTGTTCTTGTTGCCCCCCGTGTCCAGATGTATGGATGTTGTTGATCTTCCCGTGAATGACATCTACACCCGCTTCAGAAATCGTATTGATCAATTTGTTAACGCTGGTTGTATTTCCAGGAATCGGACTAGATGAGAAGATAACGGTATCTCCTGGTTGGAGTTGCACTTGGCGGTGGGTTCCGTTAGCGATTCGAGAGAGGGCTGCCATGGGCTCTCCTTGGCTTCCTGTACACATGATCAGGATCTCATTAGCCGCATAGTCTTTGATCTCATTTGGCTCGATAATGGTTCCAGCAGGGACCTTGATGTAGCCAAGCTCGATTCCGTTGACAATGGCTTTTTCCATGGAGCGTCCAAAGACCACGATCTTACGCCCTGTCTTGACAGCAGCCTCTGCTGCTTGTTGGAGACGGAAGATATTCGAAGCAAAGGAAGCGAAGATGATGCGTCCATGGATGCCTTCGATGATCTTCAGGATGGATTGGCCAACCACTTTTTCAGAGTTGGTAAAGGTTGGGATTTCCGCGTTGGTTGAGTCTGAGAGCAGACAGAGAACGCCTTCTTCTCCAAGGGCCGCCATACGATGGAGGTCGGCTGGTTCCCCAACAGGTGTAAAGTCAAATTTGAAGTCTCCGGTACAGACAATCTTTCCTTGTGGGGTGTGAATCACAATTCCCAAAGGTTCTGGAATAGAGTGGGTCGTACGGAAGAAGGTTGCTTTAAGATTTTTAAATTGAAGCTCAGTGTTTTGGTTGATTTCGTAGAGTTTGGCATTGCGAAGAAGGCCATGCTCTTCTAATTTTCCACGGATCAAGGCAAGCGCTAAAGGTCCAGCATAGATAGGGACATTGGCTTGTTTCAAAAGGAAAGGAATCCCACCGATGTGGTCTTCGTGTCCGTGGGTAATGAGGACCGCTTTGACACGATCGATATTATCAACGATATAAGAGTAATCAGGGATTACATAGTCGATCCCAAGGAGGTCATCTTCTGGAAATTTGATCCCGGCATCGACAATGATAATCTCATCTTGGTATTCGATCCCGTAGGTATTTTTCCCGATTTCTCCCAGTCCACCAATGGCAAATACACCAACTTCTTCAGGTTTTAAGGTATAAGCCATGGATTAGTACTCCGTTAGTTCAAAGGCACCTGACTCTTTCTCGTAAGCAAGGTGTTGCTCAGAAAGTGGTGTGATAAATTCGATGTTGAAATCGGTGTTTTGTTCGACCAATTGACGGGCTTGGATGCGTCCTTCGCGTTCGTTTGGTGCATCAATATCAAGATAAAGTGCATGTGTTGTTTCACGACGAGGGTTTCGTTCTTTTGTTTTCTGATAAAAAACTTTGTAAATCATGAAGTAATTTTCCTTTCATTATTTCGGTCCATTTTGTTGGTTGCCAAGGAGTGCAATCACTAGAGTTTCCTACTCGCAACTAGCAGACCTGATTCGATACAATTAATTATCATTATATCATAAATTCGCCTGTAAGTAAAAGGTAGACTGGAAAAGACAGAGAGACAAAGTCCTATAATAGGTAAGCTTTTGAGGGGATTTGTATAAGAAAATCCTGCGCTCTAAGGGAGAGTTTCGCTGGGATTTGAAGGGAATTTGTAGTATAATATAATCCAGTTCAAGAGGAGTAGGAAATGAAATTATTAGCATTTGATACCTCGAGTAAGGCTCTTTCTGTAGCGATTTTAGAAGATGAGACTCTACTTGCAGAAACAACATTAACCATTAAAAAGAATCATAGTATTACCTTGATGCCGGTCATTGATTTTTTAATGCAACAAATTGATCTAAAGCCCAAGGATTTGGACAGGATCGTGGTGGCAGAAGGTCCTGGGAGTTACACCGGGCTACGCATTGCGGTTGCGACCGCAAAGACGCTGGCTCACACCTTAAAGATTGACTTGGTTGGGGTCTCAAGCCTCTTAGCCCTCGTGCCAGATGATCTAGAAGGTTTGGTAGTACCCCTTATGGATGCCCGTCGGAACAATGTTTATGCAGGCTTCTACCAAGGAGATCAGCTGGTCGCGCCAGAAGGGCATTTTCCGTTTGAAGAGGTCTTAGAGCGTGCAACAACGAGTGAGCAGATCAGCTTTGTCGGAGAAGTCACGGCCTTTGAGGAGCAGATCAAAGCTTGTCTGCCAAAGGCTACTTACTCTGAAACCCTGCCAGATGCAGTGAAGATCGGACGTCTCGGTCTTAAACAAGCGCCATCTAGCCTCCATGATTTTGTCCCAAATTATCTCAAACGGGTCGAAGCAGAGGAAAATTGGCTCAAAGACCATACCGAAACGACGACCTCTTATATCAAGCGTCTATGATCAAAGTCGGAATCAAAAAGGGGCGAAGTCAGGATGCAGCTGCTATTCTTGCTGTGATGGAGGATGTCTATGGCCACAGCCCCTGGAAGTTGGAGCAGATCAAAGCCGATTTAGAGCAGGAATCGACCTCCTATTTTCTAGCCCTGGATGAGGGACAAGTCCTTGGATTTGTTGTCATTCAAGAGACTCTCTATGAAGCAGAGGTCTTGCAGATTGCGGTCAAGCGTGCCTTTCAAGGCCAAGGCCTAGCTCAGCAGTTACTCGCGCAGTTGCCGGACCAAAAAGAGATTTTCTTAGAAGTGCGCGTGTCCAATCTACCGGCTCAAGGCCTGTACAAAAAAATGCACTTTGAAGAAATTGCACGGAGGAAAAACTACTATCACGATCCCATAGAGGATGCCGTGATCATGAAGAGGAACCCGAATGAAAGATAGATATATTTTGGCTTTTGAGACATCGTGTGATGAGACCAGTGTGGCTGTCTTGAAAAATGACGACCAACTCTTATCCAATGTCATTGCCAGTCAAATCGAAAGTCACAAGCGTTTTGGTGGGGTAGTGCCGGAGGTAGCCTCCCGTCACCATGTGGAAGTCATCACGGCTTGTATTGAAGAAGCCCTAGAAGAAGCAGGGATCACAGAAGACGAGGTCACCGCTGTAGCCGTTACTTACGGTCCAGGCCTGGTTGGGGCTCTTTTAGTCGGCCTAGCAGCAGCCAAGGCCTTTGCTTGGGCCCATGGACTCCCTTTGATTCCAGTCAACCATATGGCCGGGCACTTGATGGCTGCTCAAAGCGTCGAGCCTTTAGAATTTCCTCTCTTAGCCTTGCTGGTGAGTGGAGGACATACAGAGCTGGTCTATGTCAGTGAAGCTGGTGATTATAAGATCGTCGGAGAGACCCGTGATGACGCTGTAGGAGAGGCTTATGATAAGGTTGGGCGTGTCATGGGCTTAACCTATCCAGCAGGTCGTGAGATTGATCAGCTGGCCCACCAAGGATCTGATATCTACGATTTCCCACGGGCCATGATCAAGGAAGACAATCTGGAATTCTCTTTTTCAGGGCTCAAATCAGCCTTTATCAATCTGCACCATAATGCCCAGCAAAAAGGAGAAAGCCTCTCAAATGCAGACCTGTCAGCGAGCTTTCAGGCCGCCGTCTTAGACATTCTCATGGCCAAGACCAAGAAGGCTTTGGAAAAATATCCGGTCAAGACTCTAGTTGTCGCTGGTGGGGTCGCAGCCAACCAAGGTCTCCGTGAACGCTTGGCTTCTGAAATCACCGATGTCAAGGTCATCATCCCTCCTCTACGCCTCTGCGGGGACAATGCAGGGATGATTGCCTATGCCAGTGTCAGTGAATGGAACAAGGAAAACTTCGCAGGCTGGGACCTCAATGCCAAACCAAGCCTGGCCTTTGAAGGAATCGAATAAGTGTTACCATAGCCATTTGGATGATGGCATCCAGATGGCTTTTTTGTTAGAATCTCACCAACTAGTAAGGGATTTGCGATTGGCAAGAAAATTCGGTATGATAGAGAGAATAAACTGAGGGGAAGGAGAGGGATTATAAAGCTTTCTCTCTCATGGGTCCTTTTTCAAGCTTTTTTCCTGTGTTATAATAGAGGTCAATGATTCAGAAAGGAGTGAGAGTGTGGAAAAAGATTTTTGGCAGGGGGTGAAGGATGCGCTGCCGACAGCTTTGGGCTATATCAGTATTGGCCTGGCTTGCGGTGTGGTGGCATCTCCCTATCTTTCTCCTTTGGAGATGGCCTTGATGAGTGTATTGGTCTATGCAGGTGCAGCCCAGTTTGCCATGATCTCTCTGATTGCAGCTCATTCTTCGATCCTCAATATGGCCCTGACGGTCTTTTTGATCAATCTCCGCAATATGTTGATGAGCCTGCATACGTCGTCTGACTTTAAGGATGCCAGCCTCGCTCATACCATTGGGATTGGAAGCCTCCTGACCGATGAGAGTTATGGGGTTTACTTGAGTGAGAAGTTAAAGACGGATACCATTACAGTTCCTTGGATGCATGGGAACAATCTAGTAGGGTATGTGGCCTGGATCAGTGCCACTGTCCTTGGGACAGCTCTAGGATCTCTTCTACCAGATCCAAAAGCCTTTGGGCTTGATTTTGCCTTAGTGGCTATGTTTATTGGGATTTTCGCAGCTCAGTTTCAAGGAATGCAGCTGACAGAAAAGACCAAGACCATGCTCTTGGTGCTCTTAGCAGTCACAGTGAGTTTCTTTCTCTTCCTCTTTTTTGTTTCGCAACCGCTAGCTGTTCTAGCTGCGACCTTGATCGGCTGTTTTGTGGGGGTGGTCTGTGATGCGCGTCAATAGTTCGATCTTCATGGCCATTCTGGCTTCAGCCCTGGTTACCTGGATTCCTCGGATCTTGCCCTTTCTCTTAGTCAAATACAAGGGACTGCCGGATCCTGTGACCCGCTTTCTCAAATACCTGCCCATTTCTATTATCTTTGCCTTGGTGTTATCGAGCTTAGTAGATGGGAAAGTTGGAAACCTCCCTCAGTTTCACTGGTTGGACCTCATGGTGACTATTCCTAGTCTCTTTGTAGCCTTTCGTTACAAAAACCTGATGGGAACCGTCCTATTTGGGATTGTCTTGATCGCCCTCTTACGATTGGTATTTTAAATAAAAAATGTTACAGAAAAATGACAATTATTACAAAAAACTTGATTTTTGTAATAATTGGAGTATAATGGGAGTCAGAAAGAAAAAAGGTGATCTTATGAAAAAATCAATCTTCCGTTGGAGTGCCGCTGTTCTGGTGGTTACTTCACTTGGTCTAGCTCTCGGTGGTTGTGGTGCAAAGGATAAAAAAACAGCTTCCTCATCCGAAAAAGCATCTACCAGCAAGGTAGAGAAAAAAGCCAAAAGTACTAGCAAAAAGAGTGCAGCATCTTCTGCTCAGGCAAAAGATACAGCTAGCTCTTCGACTCAAGCAAGTAGCGAGACAGCTACAAAAGACTCTAATAAGACCGAGAATGCGTCTGCTACGACGCAAGCTACTGTCCCTGCAGAATTGGTGGGGACTTGGGTAGGATCTAGTCCACAAGCAGATGCGATTAAAATGACAGTGGATGCCAATGGTAATGTGACAACAGTGGTTAGCTTCAAAAATGATAGCGAACCAACTCGGACAGCGACCTATACAGCAAAAGCTGTCCAAGCGACTGGAAATATCTACTATTGGAATGTTGAAGGATTTGATGGTGCTGATGCCTTGCTCCCTGGGATTACAGGCTTAGGTGGAGCCAACTTCCGATTTGAACCTGGTTTTATCTTAGAAGAAGGACACTATACACCGATTGTGTTCACAACGGATCTCAATACAGAATTTGACTACACCAAATACAACGATTTCCGCTTTTCATTAACCAAAGAACAATAAAAAAAGACGAACTCGATAGGACATCGAGTTCTTTTTTTAGTCGTTAGATTATCCAAGATAGATAACTTTGAACAATAGTACAGCTAAGATAGCAGCAAGAATTGGGGCTACAACGGGTACCCAAGCATACCACCATTTAGAATCACCCTTGTGCTCACCTAAGACAGACTTTGGAAGGAAGGTGTGAACCAAACGAGGACCAAAGTCACGTGCAGGGTTCAAACCAGGTCCAGTAGGACCACCGAGCGACGTAACAAGAGCCATGACAAGGAAACCAAGGGCCAAGTGAGAAATTTCTAGGCTAGCAGCATGTGCTTGTGACAAAGCCAATTTCGCTGCTGTTGAGGTAGCATCGAAGACTCCTCCTTGTTCAGTAGCAGCTTTTTGTGCAAGTCCTGCAATTTCTGCACCAAAGAAATGTTTCGTCAAGCCAAGGGCACCAAAGAAAAGGACGAATGATCCGGCAAACTCGTTGATGAAGCCATTAATTGTAGCAGCCTTACGTGATTCAGGAGTTCCTTTATCCAAACTAGAAATCGTTGAGAATGTTCCCAAGATGTTGTTAGGATTTTCAGTTTGGATGTAGTATGGACGGTAAGCTGCAACGACAACCAATTGTCCAAACATAGCTCCAAGAAGTTGGGCAGCGATGTATGGTAAAACATTGGCCCATGGGAAGAGTCCGCTAACCGCAAGTCCAAGGGTAAAAGCTGGGTTAATGTGGTTTCCTGAAACGTTACCAAACATTAAGGCTGGAATCATAACCCCCATCCCATATCCGATCGCAATGACAAGCCAACCGCTTTGATGACCTTTTGTTCCTTTTAATTCGACGTCTGCAACTGCACCATTTCCGAGGATAAGTAGCAAAGCCGTTCCAATAAACTCTGAAAAGAGTTTAACACTAAAATCAAAATCCATGATTCTAATAATCTCCTTTATAAATTTTATACCAATCCATTCTATCAAGTAAATACTAACTTGTAAAGAATTTTTAAAAATTTTATTTCAATAGATGAAGAATAAAGTTAGTGAATTTCTATCAGTAATGAGGGCTTCCTGCTACCCAACCGGTACAGAGGGCGGATGTGATATTAAAACCGCCTGTATGGGCATTGATATCTAGGACTTCTCCTGCAAAGTGGAGTCCAGAAACTAGCTTACTTTCTAGGGTTTTAGGATTGATTTCTTTGAGGCTGACGCCGCCCTTGGTCACAAAGGACTTGGCTAGAGACATCTTCCCAGTGACTGGAATAGGCATGGCTTTGATCTTTTGGATCAGCTCTTCTGTCTGACTAGGAGTTAATTGCTTTGCTTTTTCAGGGAATCCTTGCGCTAGGAAATCTGCTAACCGTTCGGGAAGAAGGGTTTTGAGACTGTTTTTAATGGCCTTTTCACGATGTACTTCAAGAAAATCCATTAAATCTTGAGAAGAAGTGGTTGGAAGGAGGTCCAGAGATAAGATTTCCCCGCCTTTAACAAAACTCGACATCCGAAGGGCTGCAGGACCTGAAAGTCCAAAATGGGTAAAGAGCAGGTCATGGGTGATAATGTGTTTGTCATAGCTCAGTGTGATATCTGTTAGCGAGATTCCTTGCAAGGCCTTATGTGGGAAATCTGTCAACAGAGGACTCTCTGCCGCTTCGAGATCGGTGATGGTATGCTTGAAGTGACGGGCAATCTCATACCCATAACCCGTAGAGCCAGTCGATGGGTAAGATTTGCCACCAGTTGTAACGACTAGCTTGTCAGCCGTCCACGTATGCTCAGAAGACTTGACGATAAAGACGTCCTCGGGCTTGGTGACAGAAACCACCTCGCAGTTGGTCATTAGACTAGCACCAAGTTCAAGGATCTTATTTTCCAAGGCTTGAAGAATAGTGCGAGATTGATCACTCGCAGGAAAGACTCGGCCATGATCTTCAACTTTTAGTTTTACGCTATTATCGGTGAAAAATTGGATGATATCGTGGTTGTCAAATTGGGAAAACACACTGTACAGGAACCGTCCATTTCCAGGGATACCTGCCATCAAATCGTCTAATGTTCCGTTATTCGTAACATTGCAGCGACCTCCTCCAGTGCCTGCGAGTTTCTTGCCCAGCTTTTTATTTTTTTCGATGAGCAGGGTGGATTGGCCATAAGATGCGCTGGCAATGGTAGCCATCATACCTGCCGGGCCACCCCCAATGATAATGGTGTGAAAGTGGTTCATGTAGATCCTTTCTTGATAACTTTTACATTTTTGGTTTCATTGTATCATAAAATGGATGTCATGAATCAAAATAGCAGCTTCATTTTTCGGTAAATGGTTTTATTTATTTTAGAAAAAAACTTGCAAATTTTCCGAAAAGGAGTAAACTGATAGAGGATAAGTGGATGTTTACTTCTAGGCAGACAGCAAAAAGGATACGAGTCTTTATTGGAAATGATCTATAAAAAGGGAGATGGAAATGAAATTATATGTACAACTGACAATTATCTTCACAATTTCATTAATCGGTGAAATCATTTCTGATGGGTTGCATTTACCAATTCCTGGAAGTATGATAGGGCTGTTGATCCTATTTTTATTATTGCAGTTTAAGTTATTACGTATACGCCACGTAAATATGGTAGGGAATTTTTTATTAGCTAATATGACGATTCTGTTTCTTCCCCCTGCTGTAGGTATCATGGATAAATTCCATGTGATTGCTCCTTATCTATTTCCGATTATTTTGATTCTAGTTGGAGCCTTGGTTATCAATATGGCTTTAATTGCAATCGTGGTTAGTTTTATAAAGAATCGTTTTGAGGGTGATTATCCAGAAGGGGGACGCAATCGTGGCTAATTTTGCGAGTAATCCTTTATTTGGGATTGTCTTATCTATTTGGGCTTACTTGATTGGAATGTTAATTTTTCGCAGGTATCCCCATCCAATAACAACGCCACTTTTAGTGGCTACAGTAATTGTTATCTTATTCTTACTGATGACAGGAATTTCTTATAAGAATTATTATGTCGGTGGTTCCCTGTTAAATCAGTTGATTGGACCATCAACAGTCGCTTTGGGGATTCCTCTCTATAAAAGTTTCCATTTGATGAAGCATCATGCACGGAGTATTCTGATTGGCTCGACAGTGGCAGTTATTGTGAATACGATTTTCACTGCCTTGATCGCCAAAGCATTTGGGATGAAGTACTTTCTGGCTATCTCGCTCTTTCCAAAATCGGTTACGACTGCAATGGCAGTTGGAATTACTGAGAAAATGCAAGGGATTACGACTATCACTCTTGTTGTAGTTGTAGCAACTGGATTATTAACAAGTGTTTTGGGTCCAACAATATTGAAACTGTTAAAAATAAAAGATCCAGTAGCTATTGGTTTAGCCCTTGGTGGAACGGGGCATGCTGTCGGAACAGGGACAGCATTTAAGTATGGTCATGTAGCAGGAGCTATGGCAGGTTTGGCAATTGGCATCACTGGAGTTTTGTATGTCTTCATTAGTCCAATTGTCGCTTCCATGATTTTATCCTAATACAATTGCTTATTTTCTAGGAGAGGCTCATAAAAGGGGCTCTGTTATTTTGTAGGAGAATGATCAAAGTCAATCGAGAGAGCAGGGAGTTTTTTATGACGATTTGCCCGAGGCTTTTCCAAGCGTCTAAAAAATGGTATAATGAACTGTAAATTTCAGAAGTTG
>ENA-OWLX01001067-OWLX01001067.1-metagenome-genome-assembly--contig:-NODE-1067-length-10463-cov-17.441487_pt1:7500-10463 | contig 10463 bp, 5 predicted proteins | sample MGYA00245351_ERZ651106 | MGnify/ENA primary metagenome ERZ651106 (study PRJEB26857, sample SAMEA4031768) | metagenome | biome: human; feature: oral; material: saliva | place: Philippines | collected... | reverse complement strand
ATCCATTTAAAAATAACTTTTACTCCTTCTTCGGCGATTAATTTATAAACATATAGTGTGACAGGTTTTGCCACTAAACAAATTGCGACAAATTTCTTAAACGTCATCTTCCCTAATCCTGCTACCATACATAAGAAATCATCAGGAAATCCCGGCAATACTAATGCCCAAAAGAAGAAACGTTCGAATTTCTTTCCATCATTTAAATAGCCAATATATTTATCATAAGTTGCTTGAGAAACAAATGCTTGAACGACTGTTTCTCCATATCGTCTTGCTAGCCAAAAATTAATCATTGAGCCAATCATAATGCCAATAAAATTATAAATAAACCCATATAAAGGTCCGAATACAATATGCCCAACAACACAAGTTAATCCGCCCGGAATTATCGGATAAACGACTTGTACAATTTGGATGAAGATGAAGAATAATACTCCATACATTCCCCAATGACCTACTAACTGCTGGAATGCTCCTCCAACTTCAAAATAATGATGTTTGGCAATGATATATCCTAAATAAATCGTTAAAATAATTCCCGCAATCGTCAATAATTGAATCATCTTTCTATTTAATTCAATAGCACTTTGTTTATTCATAATTTCCTCCAGTAATCTTCTTCATACAGAATCATTTGATAAGACTACTTTAACAAATCAAATATGAAAAATCCTTGATTTTTTCTAACAAAAACGATGATAACCTTACATTACTGTCACAATGATTCCATCCAAGGTTTATGAATGGAAACATGATTCATTAATTCTTCTTGACGTTTCAATTGTTCTAATCGAGCTAAACGTCTCTGTTCATAGCCACTACAAATAAATGCCTCTTCTGCTGTTTCTGGTTCAATCGCAGGAACGACAAAATCCGTTTCCCCTTCACGTGGCATTGCAACAAATGTCCAAAAACTAGTTGCAGCTAAATAACGTTCACCCGTTAAAACATCTTCCCCTACCACTTTACAAAAGACTTCCATACTTTTCTTTCCAACTCCAGAAATATAAGTTTCCACACAGACAGAATGTCCTAATGGTAATGGTTTTAAATAATTCATCGCATCAACGGAAGCAGTCACTGCTAAACGACGGCAATGACGAGACACCGTAATCGATGCACAGTCGTCAATAATCCGTGTTAAATTCCCTCCGAATAATGTTTGATGCATATTCACATCAAATGGAAAAATTCTTCTAGACTGAATCGCACGTGTCTGTGCGCATGTTTTGATTGTTGTATTCATAATAACTCCTCTAATATTCGATAAGGTTATTGTACCATTCCTTTTCTTTTTTTCAAAAAAAACATATAAAATAGGTAATTATGCGAAAAACATAATGTTCTCTTTTAGTATTGATTTTGGTAATGAAATTCTTTTTCCATACCCACATGAATCGGACAGTACCATGTTATTATCAATATATGTATTGGGTCTGTTTACTTTGTTCGTTGGATTCATAGGAATTCCTTTGGATCAAGGAATCATTTATTTTGATATATTATCAAAATGGTTAACTCCATCAATAAACCTTTTGCATAAAAATTCACATTATTCTGTGGATTGGTATGAGTTTGTGATAAATGCCATTTTTTCAGTTAGTATAGCATTGTTTGGAATATTCATAGCGTCTTTTTTATATGGGTCTGTTTTTTCATCTTTTCGAAGTTTGAACTTAATTAATTCATTTGAAACAAAAGGCAAAAAAAGAATTTTTTTAGACCGAATTCTAAATGTAATATACAATTGGTCATATAATCGTGGTTATATAGACGACTTTTTCACACTCTATTTAACTAGAAATATAAGGAAGTTGTCCGAACTAACCCATTCTTTTGACAAACGGCTGATTGATGGAATTACCAACGGGGTTGGTGTTGCGAGTTTTTTTGTGGGAGAGGTAATAAAATACGTAGGAGGGGGGCGAATTTCTTCTTACTTGTTTGTGTATTTATCTTATGTATCAATCTTTTTAGTAGGAATTTACTACTTTTTTGTTTTGTGAATCAACCTTTGTAATTGTTCCACGATATGGTCCGTTGAAAAACGGATCATACCATTTAGGCAAGCATTTTTGTTCATTCTCATCATGGCACAATCGGATCCGTTTTTCAAGTACATCTATTGAAACAGACCCCTTCTCTATAGCTTCTATTCGATTTATTAACTCATTACTCAAGTTGTTTTTTTTTTTTTTATTTGTATAAACCCAATTATTATACAGGTCCTCTGGGGATCCTTTTTCTGTCGTGTATAAAGACATCTTTTTTTGTATTATTTCCTCAATAGTCGACAAACTGGGTGGATATGTAAAAGATATGATTTTTTTTCCATCACTTGGACATGTGTGAAAGAAATATTGTGACATTTTATTGCTTACAGCATTTTCAAATCGATCATTTTTTATATATCGTAATGGACGATTCCATCGCTTATAGTCGAAAAGAAGAGTTACAAGAGGTTTTTCAAACCAAAAGAGGTCTTTATCTTCCTCATCTTTAAGTATTTCCTTTCCATTCACTCGGATCTCTTCCGTTTCATCTAGTTTGTCCGGATCCTCCTGTTCTTCCGAACAAAGAGAAGGGTCTTCTTCGGTGGATCCCTCTTGTTCCTGTTTAGTCCCCTTCGTTTCGGAAGTCGTTTCTATTTCTACATCTGTTTCTTCCTCACTTTCCCCTCTTTCTTCCATTTCTGAGGTTTCTTTCAGTTTCTTAGTAACAATAGGCGATGGCATTCTGCCTAAATAGTAGACAGAGGTGATAAATAAGAGAATACTAAAGATTCGAGCCATAGAATTTCTCAATTCTGACACAAGGTACTTATTAGATCGAATAAGTACATTAGATTGAATAGAATGATTTTGCCGTATCCAGGATAATACCAATCCAACCCATTTCATGAATAAAATGTGACCAATTAACCAACCAACAAAACTACTTGTTACAAATAAGATCTTATT
>ENA-OWLX01001065-OWLX01001065.1-metagenome-genome-assembly--contig:-NODE-1065-length-10469-cov-14.144997_pt1 | contig 10469 bp, 23 predicted proteins | sample MGYA00245351_ERZ651106 | MGnify/ENA primary metagenome ERZ651106 (study PRJEB26857, sample SAMEA4031768) | metagenome | biome: human; feature: oral; material: saliva | place: Philippines | collected 2014... | reverse complement strand
GCATTTTACATTTCTCTGAGAACGTATTAAAGTATTCATTGTAAGCCGCAAGGTACTACAACAGGAAAAGGAAAAGAAAATGTTCGAGACCGCGCGCCGCACCAACGTTGCAATCATCAAAGCCAAGGAAGTAATCGCCAAGTCCAACGACAAGACCAAGGTTAACATCTCGAACACGTTCCTGGGTTACGTTCAAATGATCCTCGACATCGAGCACGACGAGAAGAAAGATGCTGAGCGCAAGAACCTCGAGGCCATGAAAGACGAACTCGCTCTCGAAATCGTAGCCTTCTAAGAACACAAAAACTATCCCTGAAGTTGCAATTTTGCAATTCTCAAGGAATGTGTTAAAATAAATTTTGTAAGCCGCAAGGTAAGGAAAAGGAAAAGAAAATGCAGGAAAATCTCCGCCACTCGATCGCAACCCAACTCACTGACGTTTCGCACAAAATCTCGACTGTCCTCTTCAACAACTACAGTGACAGTGACGGTCTCGAATCATTCATCGTGATCGCCCAAAATTCGCGCGAAGTCCTCGACATCTACCAAGGCCCAGGTGAAATGGTTTGCGTAGAAAAATATGCAAACCTCGTTGCTCTTACCCGTAATGAGCCGATCAGCTCCACATTGGTTTTCCCTCGAAACGTACGCAAAGTCGTCGAAGACATGCTGTGAAGGTTGACATGGAATACTTATGCAAAAACATTTACGACGTTTTCATTGAGCCGAGATCTAATGATTTGAACATTAATGTAGAAATAGGAGAAATGTTCAAATACATCAAAGACAAGCTCAATATAGACGAATTGGAATACCGTATTGAAAATGAAGTAAAAGGTGATTTCAATCTCACTACAAATGTAAGTGTTGAGACAAAGAATAAAACTCTTCTTCAACTTGTATTTGAACCAGGAATTGGCGATACTTTAAAAGTTGATGGATACATTCATCATGGGATTGCCGGATCAGATTTCACACACTATATAAATTCTCCCATTGAAGTTGGATATTGCATTTACGCAATTATGTTCGCAATTGAGGAATTGTAATGAGCACTAAGAAAGTAATTGAGATCGCAAAAGAACTATATGATTCTTGTGTGAGCGGTTCACAACAAGGAGTAAAAAATTCAATAAACAAAATGCAAGAATACATCATCGGTGATGAAAAAGATATTGACTTGCACTTCATGACAAACATTACTTATCCTACAGGAATGGATTTAGTAATTAATGTACTTATTCCGACACGAGTCTGCTCAACATATGATTTTGAATTAAGTGCATTCAAATCAAAGCTTGGGCAGGGAACGTTCCTATTCGCAAAGATCCAAAAAGTTGGAAGTGATAGCGGAGAAGATTACCACGAAATTGTACTTGATAGTGTAAGTGATCTTGAATTAGTAATCGTTACTATCAAGCACTTGTACGAAAAAGAAAATCTTGAAATCAACTAAGAAAAGGAAAAGGAAAAGGAAGTAAAATGAGTAACATTCAAATCGACACAAAAGAGATTTGGGATTATGCTAAAGTAATTGAGGATATCAATACTCCTAAACATAATGCAGATAAGATTCATGAAAATATTGTGAGTCTTCTCAACAAGTACTTCCCAAACCTTAATGTAGTGACAAATAAGCGTGATAAGACGGATGCTGTTGGTAAGTATCAACAGGAGAAAGATCGCTATGCATTGTTCTTTGAAGTGTTCACTCATGAAGAAAAAGAACAAATCCTTAAAGATAAAGCTTCATATGAAGATAAGTCGAAAATTTATACATATGAAGTAAATAACGGATATGAACTAACCGTTGAGCATGCTACTCGTACACGAGTAAATGAAGAAGCCAATGTAGAAGAAATCGTTCATTACGGCTGGCTCAATTCACATCGTCTCGTAGAAGGTGAAGTAGATTTTGAAGATACATATGTTTCAGAAACAGCTGGGTCTATTGCATCAATAGCTGGATTTTTAATGCAAGCAATCCTATGCATCAGCTTGTGGGAAGAAGAGCAGAACAAGAAGGGAAGCAATGATGAAGTTTGAAATTGAGAATAGTGTAATCACTGAAGCATACACAACAATAAAGAAAGCATCGCGAGAACTTAAGCCAATTCTTTTTCTTGAAGCCATTGAGAAATTGATCAAGGATACTTTTGGAGATGACTATTACATCTTACATAGGGTCAATGATTATGATGGACAAAATAACACGTGTTTCCGTTCACATGCTATTGGGTGTGATATGCGAGTTCATAGGATGGGCTCAAATGAAGACAATGAAGTTCCGTACATTATGAACATTAAGTCAGTGCGCACCAATATCGGTGGAGACGAATACGTTAATCTCATTTCAATTGGAGGAGTATACATCGCATTCCCAAACTCTAAGTGGACTATGACTTCTTCACGTGAGCATGAAATTAAAAGCATGATCCTGTATTTAGCATTCTCGCTTAACAAGTTCTTCAATCACAAGTAGGAGATACGAAATGCAATTCTTGTTCGAATGGGAAGAGACCGCCTATTACTCTGCGGAAATTGAAGCAGAGAGCGAGGCTGAGGCACGCGAGAAGTTTGATGCGGGCGAATATACGGCAGAGCTTGGTGAAAGCATTATGGAGGACGAGAGCACGTTCGCAGTGACAGAGCTCTAAGCTTAGCTCACTAGGAAAGTGCACTTTTACTCCCTGCCCATGGGCCCAAAAACTATCCCTAACGTCGGCGTTTTACATTTCTCTGAGAACTTGTTAAAGTATTCATTGTAAGCCGCAAGGTAAGGAAAAGGAAAAGAAAATGAAAAAGAGCCTGCTGTTTCAATCGATGATGGACTTGATCACGAACCGCCCTGAGCTGGGACTCAAAGTTCAATTCGACATCAACGAAGAAAACTCGGATAAGTACACTGCAGCTATCGCTGAGTTTGGTGATCACGGGCAGGCTCTGCGAATCGACAAGTTTGGAAAAATCACTCTCCACGAAAACGTAGATAAAGCTTTCGCTCGCAAAATCATTGGAGACGGAATCGTTTCACGTGGAAGCATTGAATCTTGGGAGGACATCGATGATCTAATCTCGCTGCATTTCTCAAAAATGTAGAACAAAGTATCAACGTAAGATATCACTAAGAAAGAAAGAAAATAAAATGAAGAAGTTCCGTATTACATACGAAGAGACAGTGACAAAAGAAGCTCTTATTGAGATTAATGATGAAAATGTTCAAATTAATTCCGATGATGATCTAAAAGAGTATCTTCGAGATGAAACATTCTATAATGTAGAGTTTCTTGAAGAAGATGAAGTAAATGGTGTCGGTTTTGACATTGACACATTTGAGATCATTGAATATTTATAAGAGGAGAAGAAATGTATAAGAAGAAAGAACTTAAAAAGTACAAGATTTGGTGGACAACTACTACTGGGTTTGAAGCTACAGTAGAAGCACGAAGCAAAGAAGAAGCTATTCAAATTATCGATGAAGATTTTGATTCACTTGAAAGTGAAGCTTACAGTCGGGATTATGTAGATCAAGACACTGTGTACGCAGACACTGATATAGAAATTGAGGAATTAGATGTATAACAATAGTCTGGATCTTCTTGAGAATTGTCAAAAGCTCATTGAAGATTACATGGATGTAGAACTTGAAGACACTAAAGAACTTAACGAAGTAGCAGAAACATTCCGCTCATATTTGTCAAGTAACATAAAGAGTTTCTCGTATGACACTAATGTAAAAGCTTTCAATGTCAAGAGTGTATACTTTGGCCCTGAGATTAAAGTGTCATTCACCCACAAGGAACTTCAACAAATAAAGGCAGTTATTTCATTCACTAAGCTGTACTCGTCAATCTCTCGGAGTGTTAACCTCCAAGTTAAAGTAATTACTATGGTTGGAGATGAAGTAACATATCAGAAGATGTTTGATGTGCACAGCCCAATGGACTTAGCACAAGCAATTGTCTCGATCGGATTAGTTGTAGGAGTGGTCATCCCGTGAAAGAATACGTAGTAGAATTTGAAGCTAACACGAAGTTCGTAATGGTTGTGAAAGGAGAAAGTGAAGAAGAAGTATTCAACAAAGTAAACAACCGAGAGCTTTACTCTGATGATGTATCCATGATGCAAATTGTCAAAATGGATGAAATTGAAAATCTCGGAGTAAGTAATGCGATCATATAATAAGATCATTGCGTCCGAGTTCTATGATGAAGCAAACAATCCTAATGAGTTATTCCGCGCATTAAATGAATTCATTGATGACAATTATAGACATTCATTCTCTGTTCTTGAAAGTAATTACAAGAATAAGATTGTTTACATCAAAGAAGACACTCGAAGTAAGTATTCTCTCGAAGTATTACCGGGCAGGGAATCAACCGTAAGGTTAACACAATATGATCGCATTCAAAAAGATATGTATGAATACTCATACAATGCAACTTTTAGGTTGAATGATATTAACATCGCAATAGCACTTGTGTCAGGTATAGTTTCAATTTTTGGAGATTAACATGCAAGAAGTACTCTTATTCCTAACAATCACTGTGATATCAATAATCCTGTTCATCACTTACGCATACAAGCTTATCATGGAGTTTAGTTTAAATGAACGTCCTAATATCAAAAATGCTATGCTCTACGCGGCTACAGCAACCGTTTCCGTATTCATTTTTGTTGTAGCTTTCACTTGGACGCTTGAGTTTAAAAGTATGATTGGTCAATAAGATGAGTAACACAACGCGTGATAATGAAGATCATCTATATGAAGTTGAAGTAATTCAAACTCGTATTGTGAAATACTTTGTGAAAGCAAATAATGAAGATGAAGTCAGTGAGCGAGTTCTTGATGAAGAATTTTTCTATGATGATGAATCTCTCACAATCGAAATCATTGAAGAGACAAATGATAGTGTAGCTTCTGTGATTTGTCTTGATTAATCTTCTCAGTGAAGATTGTTTACAAAAAACAAGAATCTATATATAATGAAAATATGTTCGTCAAAAAGTTTAAAAAGCTAAAGTTTTTAGGCGGACCTCTTGATGGCCTAGAATGTGAATACGAGGAATTCTTAAGTGATTACGTAGAGTATTCTAGTAACTACATTATAGGTCCAAGTAAAGACGGTATTTACAGGGAATGTGAATACAAAGAAAATGTAACTATAAGATTTTATTTAGGAGATAAAATGTCTGAGAATCATACCGCAGAAAACTGCGAAGCCAAGGTTGACCTGTCCGAGCGCGAGAGCCGCCGCAAGGAGCATAAGATTTCCCGTCAGAAGCTGTCCCATAAGTCTGGGCTGTCACAGGCTAAGATTTACCGTATTGAGCGCAACACCTCCAAGCGCACGACCGATGAAGAGCGTAAGGCCTATGACGAGGCTCTGGATGCCCTTATTACTGAGAAAACCGGTGCGCCTGTAGAATCTGCTGAACCTAAGAAGGAAGAAGCAGAAATCGTCGATTCGAGCACTCCGCAGAAGTCCGATGGTGACACGCCTGTGTACACCAACGAAGAAGGTGACGATAACGAGCCAATGTTCTAAACATGGCTTGTTCTTAATGAGCCCTACATGGGCTCATTTTTTTTTACAGGAGTATGAAATGCAGTGTTTGACGGAGCAGCAGTATAACGATTTAGTGACTTTTACGTTGGTGTATCCTAGCCTTGTGGTGCTCGTCATCATCGTGGTTGCGTCACTTCTGGCACTCTTCGATGTGCTCTGAGAGTTCACTTTTACTCCCTGCCCATGGGCCCAAAAACTATCCCTGACGTCGGCATTTTACATTTCTCTGAGAACTTGTTAAAGTATTCATTGTAAGCCGCAAGGTACTACCGCAGGAACAGGAAGAGAAAATGATCAACGTCATCGAGAGCAAACTACAGGACAAGAAAAACGAACTCCGAGTATTCAACCGCGAGCTCGACACCATCAAAAATGAATTCTTCGAAGTAAATGTCTGTGATGGCAAGGTTGAGAACGCTGAAGAAAAAGTAAACCGTTGGAATGAGTTGGACGACATCATCACTGAACTGGAAAATGAAGTCAGTGACCTCGAGTTTGAACTTGATGAATTGATCGAAGAAGCTTAATAAGAAAGGAAAAGAAAATGTTGCAGAGTCTTAAAGTCACTAATAAAGAAACGGGAGTATCTTCAAATGCACTTCCTGTGTCACTGAAGAAAGCAATCCAAGAAGTAAAGCCTGAAGTCGTTAATGACGCAGATGCTCGCACGAAAATGTTCGCCCTCGTGAATGCATATGATAAAGGTGACGAGAAATTCCTCGAGATTGCTGAATCACTTAATCTCGAAATCAAAGAATTCTATCACACGCTTAACCTAGTGAACGCTCTATGAGACCATCATGGGAACAGACTTGGATGAATGTCGCGTTTGCTATCTCAGAGAGGACCAGATGCGACAAAGCCAAGGTTGGTGCGGTTATTGTTGGACCTAATCAGAGAATCGTCTCTACGGGCTATAACGGGCCGCCAGCCAATTACATCGAAGAAGAGAAAACTTGTTCTTCATTTTGTTTAAGAAATATAAATAATGAAACATCAAGTGATTACTCTTCTTGTCCGTCAATTCATGCCGAGATGAACGCGATTGCTTACGCAAACAGACGGGATATGGAAGGAGGTACAATATACATCACAGCTTCTCCTTGTATGAATTGCGCGAAAGTAATTGCGAATTCAGGAATAAAGAGAATTATCTTTAATCAAGATAAAGATCGCGATACAAGTAATGTAGTTAAATTCTTGATTGCATCAAAGATAGAAGTAATAGGAATGAATTATGAAAAGTAGTAAATTAGGCCATGTAAAGCTTAATTTAATAAGAACCACGGAAGACGTGTTTGAGTTCAAACGTTGGCTCGGACAATCCCGTCGAGTTCTCGGTGTTGACACGGAAACAGGAGGTTTGGTAGGTCCGCATAAAGATCCTTTACGGTTAATTCAATTTGGTGACTTGAATGAAGGATGGGCTATCCCATGGCATTTGTTCGCAGGAGTTGCAATTGATACTCTTAATCAATATGAAGAAGATTTAGTTCTTCACAATAGCCCGTATGACGCGAAGTTCATTATACATCATTCAGGAAAAGACCTTAAGCGTTGGAAGTGGGAGAAGACAAATGACACAATGACAATGGCTCATATCATTGATCCATTGCGCCCTAAGGGCTTAAAACCTCTAGCTGCCAAATATATTGGCCCAGAAGCTAAGGTTGGGCAGGGTGATCTCAAAGACCAAATGCAGAAACACGGTTGGGGTTGGGATACAATCCCATGGGATCTTCCCGAGTTTTGGATTTATGCTGCTCTTGATCCTGTCCTTACAGCTCACATTTACGAACATCTCAATCCAAAAATTGCGTTACAGAGAAATGCATATGAGCTTGAGATGGGAGCAATTCGAGTTACAACCAATATGATGCTCAAAGGAATGAAAATTGATGAATCATATTGTGTAACAAAACGGCAACAATTAATTGACTATGCTCATCAAGCTCGTAATTTCCTTCAAATGAAATACGGAATTGAGAGCATTGGAAGTAAGAATCAACTAATCGCTGCTTTGGAAAAAGAGGGGATTAGCTTAGAGAAGACAACTCCAAGCGGAGCTTACGCTCTGGACAAAGCAGTTCTTAAAAGTATTGACCACGAAATTGCTAAGACGGTTCTTAATATCCGTAAAGCAGAGAAAATGGTTGGACCTTACTTTGATAACTTCTTGGAGTTGAAAGATTCCAATAACCGAGTTCATCCAACAATTTGGACTTGCGGGGCAAGGACTGGACGAATGAGTGTCACGGAACCCGCATTACAAACCCTGCCCAGTGGTGATCCTACCGTGCGAAATGCATTCATTCCTGAAGAAGGAAATAAATTAATCTCATGTGATTATTCGCAAATTGAATCTCGCTTAATGGCTCACTTTAGTGAAGATCCTGGATTAATTGCAGCATTTCATAGTGATGAGGATTTCTTCTGTTCACTGGCAAGTACAATCTTTAATGAGCAAATTGATAAAAACGATAAGCGCAGAAAGCTTACAAAAGGAGTTGTCTATGGTAAACTATACGGCGCAGGCGTTGCGACGATGGCTGCTTCGGGTGGAGTACCAATTACTACGATGGAACACGTAGTTGATCAATTTGATCATAACTTCCCAGGAGTTAAACAGTTCCAAAAAGTAATTGAAGTTCTTGCCAAGAAGCGCGAAAGAGAGGATGGTCGAGGATGGGTTAAAACACCAAATGGCCGTATTTTGCCTTGTGAAAAGGGCAAAGGGTACACATTAGTTAACTTCCTACTTCAAGGTCATGCAGCGGAAATTCTTAAACGCAAGTTAGTTGAATTAGATGCAGCAGGATTCGGAGATAACATGTGTATCCCAATTCACGATGAAATTATTTTTGAGTTTCCTGAGGAGGATGCTAATGTAGATACTATGAAGCAAATTGAAGAAACAATGAGTAATCTTACAGACTATAAAGTACCAATTGTAGCAGAACCTGAATTGCTTGAAGGGGCATGGGGAGAAAAATATGAATAACATTCTTAACACAGCAAATGACATTATTAATGGTGAGCGTAAAGAAGATTACGGCGATGCATTTGATTCTTTTGATCGAATCGCAGGTTTGTGGTCGAGTTACCTAGATCATCATATTACTCCTGTTGACGTCGCACAAATGATGATTCTTATGAAGGTTTCTCGCGGAGCAAATGTTGCTAAGTTCAATAAGATTCAAGAAGACAGCCTTGTTGATATCGCAGGATACTCCGCTCTTGCATATCAGGTAAGCGAGAATTACTTCAAAGAAGAGGTTGCTCGAAATGTTAAAGATGACGAATTTGAGATGGCTTGTAAGTGCCATCCTAGTAACACAGATGCAGATGATGTCGAAAATGATGATGAGAAAGATCCTTGGGAAGACGTTACAATTGCGGATGTAGTAATATTTCTTGCAGCTCTCTTATCAGAAGACGATAATGGTGAAGATAAAGAAGATAAAAAAAGAAAGCGCTAAGACCAAGATGTACCAAGACATTCGTGACAGTCTATTGGAAGGACTTTCCTTCGATGACTAAGAAGATTAAGTTTAAGTCAGACTTAGGCGTTGAGTTAATTAATGTCTCCGCGTCGGATCAATCGGTCGTCGACGCCGCGCGTGTTTCTACGGGCTCTGAAAGCCAGGAAAATCGAGGATTAATCAACTTTCTGGTTAAAAATCGACATGGTAGCCCATTTGAGCATAATTCATTCACTTTCAAAGTTAGTGCGCCAATTTTCGTGGCGCGTGAATTCATGCGACATCGGATTGGGTTTAGCTACAATGAAGAGAGTGGACGATATAAAGAACTTGAGCCGATGTTCTACGTTCCCCCCGCCCAACGGCCTCTTGTGCAGAAAGGAAAAGCTGGACATTATGAATTCGTTGACGGTAACGAAACTCAATACCGTCTTGTTGGGTTTGCTGTAACTAATTCTTGCGAAGTAGCTTATCGACAATACGAGAGCATGTTGCGGTCGGGAATCGCACGAGAAGTTGCTCGAATCGTTCTCCCTGTGAATATCTATACATCGTTCTTCGTAACGTGTAATGCTCGTTCACTAATGTCGTTTCTTTCATTGCGAACATCTTCAAATGAAGGTCAAAAGTTCCCTTCATTCCCAATGAATGAAATTGAGCAGGTAGCTCGAAAGATGGAAGAAGCGTTCAAGGAGAACATGCCTCTAACCTATCTATCTTATGTAGAAAATGGTTATGTCGCTCCCTAGGTATATTCTATCGGTTGACCCTGGTAAGACATCTGGATGGGCTTTCTACGATACTGAGACAAAGCAACATTTCTCAGGCGAAGCTGAATTTTTTGATTTGTGTACGCGAGTTGAGAAAGCCTGTCTAAGATATCAAAGCGATTTGCAAATAGTTGCGGAGAAGTTTACCATTGCCCCAAACACTCACAAGAATACTGCAGCCCCGTGGTCTCTTGAAGTAATTGGTGTTCTAAGGTATTTCTCTACACAAACCGAAAATGATCTTATTCTAACTAAGCCAAGCGAAGCTAAGAACATTTGTAAGAATGATCGTCTCAAAGCTCTTGAATGGTTTGCGGGAGGAAAAGGTCATGCTGACGATGCGTCTCGCCACCTATTCTTACATCTTGTAACGAAAAGAAAATGGTGGGACACTTGCCTAGACAAGACACTGTAAGACTAACAACCTGATTTAAGTAAGGAAGAATTATGACTCACTACCTCGACCCAGCTCTGTCTCCTTGGACCGCCCTCTACAACTGGGTACTGTTCATGATGCCTCGCATGAAGGGTACAGGCCGTTGGTAATCCTGTAGGCTCGATCGACGGGCTCGCTCTGCGGGCCCGTTTTGGGCCCTGACGTCGGCATTTTACATTTCTCTGAGAACGTATTAAAGTATTCATTGTAA
>ENA-OWLX01001062-OWLX01001062.1-metagenome-genome-assembly--contig:-NODE-1062-length-10487-cov-17.468079_pt1 | contig 10487 bp, 8 predicted proteins | sample MGYA00245351_ERZ651106 | MGnify/ENA primary metagenome ERZ651106 (study PRJEB26857, sample SAMEA4031768) | metagenome | biome: human; feature: oral; material: saliva | place: Philippines | collected 2014... | reverse complement strand
CGCCACGATATTCCAATTGACGATTATCAATACGCAATCGACAGCACATCGAGCGCGCATCTTCTGGATCCATGTCAGAATTGATGAAGTTCGAGAAGTACGGAATGCCGTATTTAGCGCTGGCTTCCCATAAACTTTCAATCACCGGATTGTCCCAATTGAAATCCTTGGTGATATTAACCGTTGGAATTGGGAACGTAAAGACTCGACCATTAGCGTCGCCCTCAGAAAGAACCTCCAGTAGTGCCTTGTTTAGCATATTCATTTCTTCTTGATATTCACCATAAGTCGTGTCCTGCATTTCGCCACCAATAATCACTGGATTATCTGCCATGTGTTTTGGACACTCAAGGTCAAGTGTAATGTTGGTAAACGGCGTCTGAAAACCAACACGAGTTGGCACGTTGACATTAAAGACGAATTCCTGAATCGCTTGCTTTACTTCTTTATAGCTCAATTTGTCAGCTCGAATAAACGGTGCTAATAGCGTGTCAAAATCGGAGAAAGCCTGCGCACCAGCCGCTTCGCCCTGTAATGTATAAAAGAAGTTTACAACTTGACCAAGCGCTGATCGGAAATGCTTAGCTGGCTTAGAGGCAACCTTACCAGCCACGCCAGTAAATCCTTCTTGTAATAAGTCAGTCAAATCCCAACCAACACAGTAAACACTTAGCAAGTTGAGGTCGTGAATATGCAAGTCGCCTTCTTTATGAGCCTTTCCAATCTTCGATGTATAAATTTTATCCAGCCAGTAAGTCTTCGTAATCTCCGCTGAAACATAGTTATTCAGGCCCTGAAGACTGTAGCCCATATTAGAGTTTTCATTAACTTTCCAGTCCAAATTTTCCAGATATTTATCAATCAAATCAACGTGTGCATTAGAGGTAATTTCGCGCAATTTTTTATGCTGATCGCGGTAAATAATGTACGCCTTTGCAGTCTTCTTAAACTTAGAGTCAATCAACGCATCCTCAACAATGTCCTGAATATCTTCAACGCTTGGTAGACGCTTTTGATTACGAGTTTCTAAAACACCCAAAACCTTGTCGGTCAATTCAACTGCTTGAGCAGCGTCAAATTCACCAGTTTCCAGTCCTGCTTTTTCAATTGCTTTTTCAATTTTTTTCCGATCAAATTTAGCAGTTCGACCATCGCGTTTTTTAATTGATTTATACATTCCCCCTCCTTATTTATAAAAACAGCAAACCAGCCCAACCTCTCCAGCGAGCCCATGTTGCAAAAAACGTTATTTATTTTCTAAAACACCATATGTAGTGCTTAATATTGAATATACACGCGATATATAGCGTCTGTCAATGAAAGTACATTGTATTATTTACATACGAGATGCGGAAGTATTTGCTCCCTCTGATAATGCCAAAACGTCGCGGTGAATCAGATCAACAATTTCTGCCTGAGATAGCTGTTCACCGATTCGCCACTCGCCTGGTACGTTCAAGACATCTTGATCTTTCCACCACTGGCGCATTTCTGATTCGCCAAATTCATGAGCGTTTGGCTTGGTAGCGTGGCGGCGCACCGTTTCCTCAAACGATACGTCAAAATAATAAATTAGTTTTTCACCCTGAAAATCATCCAGCAGCTGGCGCAGCATCGCGCCGTATTTTTTATTGCTCAAAATGCCCTCCAAAATCACCGTATAACCAACGTTATTGCCATACATGCATAGATCGTAAATCAGCTGAATCGCCGGATTGCTTTCGCTATCTTTCACGCGCAGCATTTCCCGGCGCACCACATCCTGCGACACCAACATTGTGCCGTAGCCTAGTTGACGCTGGAGTAAGCGCGCCGTGCTGGTTTTGCCGCAACCAGAATTACCGCGGAGAATGATTAGCGGATGAGAGGCCGTCACATACGCTCCAGCAAATCATAAGCAACAGCCGCTGATAGCGCCTGCATTTGACGAAGATTATCACCCGGCTTGAGTGGTGGCTTGAGGCTACGTATAAGGAAAAATCCGACAAATGACGCCAGCATTTCCGCGTTCAACTCACCTAGCCACGGCGTTACGTCATGACCATGGCGCGCCATATCAACCAGAAATTCTGTCGCACCAGACCTCTGAGGCGCATAGGAAGCCCAGTTCCAGTCAACCAACTTCAACTCACCAGTTTGCGGATTAAATGCCAAATTATCACTACGAACATCCGAATGATTAAAGCAATCTTCCGTCTGCTTGGCAAATTCTTTAGCGCGCACCGAAATATCAATCAACTCATCGCGCTTTTCTAACAGCTCAATTATAGCCTGACAACGCCGCTGATTAATCTCCAACTGATTTGGCAATAGTTTTTGATAATTATCAATCAACCGACGACGAATATCAGCATCAGCAATAATCTGATCAATCCCATCATCTAAGCCAAGCTTTTCCGCCGCAAACGGTTGTAGTTGCAATTCTTCAATTAGCTCCTGCGGCAATTTTATTTTTTCCAACTCGCGAACCGCGGTTATCACCGTCGAAATATAACGTTCCGCGACAGAGTTATCCGTCGGAGGTTGCCACAACCACCCATCTGACGAAGCGTAACTGCTCGTCATCAACACGTAACCATCATCAGCCAATTCAGTCCAATCAGCAACATATTGCGGATAAGTTTTCTGCAACAAACGCGTTACTGCATAATCTTTTTTTAGCCAGCCTAATTCCCGCTCGCCCTCATCCGACAATAAATTAGCATCAACTTCTTTAACGAAAATCGTTCGATCGTCAGACGACACTAGTGCTCGACGATTAAGCGAAAAGCCGCCACTTACTGGCATGATCCGTAATTCAGATAAATCAACGTTTAGCTCCGTCGCCGCACATTGCAAGGCTCTGTTGGTTAATAATTTATCGTGATCTGGCAATGTTCCCATGCATAGATTATAACACCAGACAACTTAAATCCGCTTAGTAAATATCATTACTCTATTATTACGAGTTTGGGAATTTTTTATCCATTCCCCTGCGCACGTCATCAAATTCAGACCCTCAGATACACCATCAGCTGGCCGAATAAAACTATTCATATCCACATCGGATAATTTAACTGTTTGTTTTTTTATCACCTGATAACGTAGTATTTTACCGTCGCCACGCTCGACACTAATCGTATCACCGGCATTCAAAGACTCTAGCTTATTAAAAACTCCACCCGAAGTTGTACCCGACGCATGTCCGACAATAATAGATGCCCCCAGCTGACCTGGCTTAACGCTACCAGTGTACCACCCTGCATCAAAAATATTTACAGGTGACTGCATTGAGCCATCCGAATTGACGCTCATCTGCAAAACCCTAGCCTTAACTCCCAACTTCTCAATGGTGATGACTCGCGGCAAATCTGCAGCTACTTTATACTTAGCAATCGCATCATCTGAGACTTTAGTTTCGTCTTTACCTTCACTGCTTCTACGATCATTAGAATCATCGCTACGTGCTGTTACTGGCGCCCCATTAACGGCGTTCTTTATTCGACTATTCAACAGCCAAGAGTCAACAAACGAATATATCGAGATTGTCAAAAGAATAACTGCAATTACGCCAGGAAGCTTTTTACGAAAATTACCGCCTAAAATATTTCGCAAAGATTGCTTAATATATCTCTGCTTGCTACCCCGAAAATCGCCGACAACCACAGGCTCTCCATAGACATCTAGCAAGCGGGCTGCTCGAGTCAGTTTTTTATTAATTAGCGTAGGTTTCTTTGATTTTATACACTGCCGAGGCTGTTTTGTCTTAGTCGACACAGAATGATGAGCAATATCCGCAGTATGCTTCATGTTCACACTATCAGTCACATTTACAACAATATCACTCATCAGCCTGCGTCGCGGTACGACCACTCGACCCCTAGCCTTTGGCGGTGTCTGTAAATTGCGTATATTTCGTTCTCCCCGTACCATATCTACCTCATTGTATCCAACAGACACGCTCTGCGTCAAACCGCTTATGGCGTGCCTGTCGATTTTTTAAGCCTTTACTTCGGCTCTTTACTTCTTACTAAGACTCTTTCGCTTTGTTACGAATAACAGAGCGGCTGCTGAAACTACTCCAGCTATGGCCCCAATCAAATTAACAGACAATTTTTCACCACCTGTATTTGGAGCTTTTGGAGCTTTCGAGTCATTCTGTGCTGTCAGTACAACATCATTACCGTCACCGCCAACATAACTAATCTTGAAGGTTGCGCCACTTACAGTTACTTCTGCACCTTCTGGTAAGTCCTTAAATGTTCCCTGAATCGGTTGATTTCCATTATTATTAACGATCGTAAAGGTATCACCCTTCTTAATGACACCGCCAGCCAAGTATGTTAAGTCTAAACTACCATTTAGATAGACGTCGCGTGCAACAATCTGATCATAGTGATCTTTGTTTAAGATTTCGGCCTTATAAACACCGGTATTCTGTAAAGCGAAACTTTCCAGTACAGTAATTTTACCTGGTGAATTACCCGGAGCAACAACACCTGATACATAAAGACTTTTCACAGTAGCGTCACCACCGAACACACCGCCTTCATCAACACTCACTTCAGAACGACTGCCATTTAGTAAAACTGTTTCACCTTTTTTAACAGTCACAAACTCATCAGGTTTGTCGCCGTCTAATTGTATTGTTTTAGCTTCATGGGCATTACCAATCTGACCATTCGGCGTGCCACTGGTGTTATTTGAAGACTCAACTAGTACTGTACCTTCATTATCTTTATGAGCAACCAGCTTACCTGGACCGCTAAGTTTACCAGTAATCTTCAATGTGACATTTGATGCCAGCTGATACTCAACGTCACCGTTAAGTGTAATGTCGCCAGACAGAACCGTCGTTACGTTCGAGCTAGAACTACCACCGAAGCCTTGACAACCTATTCCGTGAGAAATCATCGCACCATTTTCAAAAGTAATTTTACTAGAACTTGTCTCATTGTCATAATAATCAATATCTAACTGACCTTTATTTTTAACCAAGATACTATTAGCGCCAGCTAGTGACACACTAGCATTTTCTCCGACAATTTTTTCTGCAGCTTTTATATAACCATCTATATAATTACATCCAGCATTAGTAACCTCAAAACGACTTATTGTCGGTTTGCCGTCAAATCTACCATCAAATCCATTCGATTTCAGATTTGATAAGCCAGTGACAGCGCCTGTAACATGAACAAGAGGTGTTTTGCGACTGTCTTTATTATCGACACTAGTCCGGTCACCAGTAAATTCAGCATCTGGCGTAAACCGCATCGTATCAATTCTATAGTAGGCGCACGACTTGTCATCAGGAAGACTATCCAGCTTTTTAACCTCTAAACCTGACAGGGCTACCGTTAAATCATTCTGAATATTTTCACTAGGACCATCAACACACTTAAATACCAACTTAGAACCTTCTGTTGGTACTTGACCTTCTTTCCAGTTACCAGCGGTTGACATTTTATGGTCGCCAGCTGAGCCAGTCCACGTAAATGAAGCTGGCGCAGCACTTACCGGCGAATGAAGCGCCACTATGCCAACAATAGCCGCCACCGACGCGGCGCCGATTATTTTAGTATAAGAAACACCCATTTTGTTTCCCTCCCATACACGTTTGTGTTTTTATTTAATTTGTAACCTCACAATATCATTACTAAATGAGCTTTACAAGCATAATTGTATAAAATACAACAAAAAACTATATATTCTATCTGTTATTAATTTGGAATGGCTAGTATAAATTCCGCGCCAGCTGACGGCTTGCTTTTGATGCGAATAGTGTAGTCACAGCGATCTGCCAAGGTTTTAGCAATTGCCAGCCCCAAACCATATCCCGACGCATCGGTCCGAGTGCGCGCCGCGTCTGCACGATAAAATCTCTCGAAAATGTGTTTTTGATCATTTGACGAAATGCCTGGACCATTATCTTTAACTATAAATTCCACAGAATTTTTATTCAAACCAACCTGAATCTTCACTTCACCGACTTTTTGCGGCGCGTATTTAATAGCATTGTCCACCAAAATTGATAAAATCTGACGAACCGCATTTACTTGCAAAGTTATTTTTTGATTATCTGGAATATTATGAAAAATCTTAACCTGCTTTGCTTTTGCAATTGAAGAATATTGATCTACGACCTCACCAATAATATTAGACACATCAATTAGTTCTGGCTCTCTCAAAGCATTTTCTGACTTTGCCAATTCCAATAACGAATTACTGAGATTAGTCAGCTTTTTAATTTCCTCAACGTTTTGGCTCAAAACCTGACGAGCTTTTTCATCGGTCAGCACACGCTTACGCATCGCTATTTCATTACTCAAAAGCAACGCCGCCAACGGAGTTCTTAGCTCGTGACTGGCATTAGACACAAATTGGGCTTGCTGTTCAATTGATCGTTCAATTGGCGCCAGCGTTCTTCGCGCCAGTAGTAAGCTCAACCAATAGCCAAACACCAACATCACGCCATTCAAAACCACCAGCGACATAATCACCATTTCCCGCGTTTTATTATCGCGTCGCTCCAATCGATGATTAAATTGGTCTTCAATTTCCGAAGTTTGTTTAATGTGATCATCTGGTGGCAACGACCGATTTAATTGTGATGATGTAACGGCATAAATAATTCCACTGAACAACACTGACAGCGTCATGATTACGGTCAAATAACTTAGCGCCAATCGCTGGACGCGCTTCTGCTTCACGATTTCTCCTCTAATTTATAACCAAAACCTGAAACGGTGTGGATCAATTTTGACTTAAACGGCTTATCAATTTTTCGTCGCAAAAACATAATAAATAACTCAACATTATTCGGTAGTACATCCGCATCAAAATCCCAAACATGTGATATGATTTGTTCTTTCGATAAAACCTTACCTTTATTCCGCATTAAATATTCCAGGACTCCATATTCTTTTGCGGTCAAGTTAATTTCCTGAGAAGCTCGCGTAACTTTTTTCAAACTTGGATCAAGTTTCAAATCGCCCACTTGAAGAATTTCCTCTAATTTTTCATTAGGCCGACGAAGTAGCGCTCGTATGCGAGCCAACAGCACGTCAAAGCTGAACGGCTTAGCCAAATAATCATCAGCACCAGTATCCAAACCTTCAACAATATCACGTTCTGCATCACGCGCAGTCAACATCAAAATCGGAGTTTTATTGCCATCTTTCCTTAATGCTCGACAGACCTCATAGCCGTTCATTTCCGGCAACATTATATCTAAGATAATGACATCATATTCGTCAGCCGAAGCGGTTCGATAGCCTTCACTGCCATCGTGTGCTACATCAACCGCGTAAGACTCATCCTCTAAGCCTTCTTTTAACAGTCGAGAAATTGCAATATCATCTTCAATTAATAAAATTCTCACATTTACTATTATAAATCCTTCTCATTTTACCAGCAATATTACACCGTCATAGCCATCGCTTGAGCTTCTGGCCAAATTCGTTGAACCAAACGTTTACCTCGTACCGTCAGCTTCACCCAAGCATCACCATACACCTGATCAATTGCCATTAATCCTTTACGTCGCAGATCCACTAGAACATTCATTGCCGTTCGACGCGACAGCCCGACCTGCCCAGCTAAAATCGTAGCGTCGTCGCCACCATCTTCATATACTTGTTGTAAAATTAACGCCTCATTTGTTGTTAAATTAACTTCTTTTGCTTGAATCTTGTTCATAACAATCCTTTCTTCTGTTGATAGTAACTTCATAATAAATAAGAAAACTTTAATTTTGCTGTAAATTGATTAAGTTTGCTTTTATTTTTATTGTGCTTATTGTTATAATTGACGTCTAGCATTAAATTTAAGGGGAGTGTATGTTAATAAGAAAACGCTTTTTAAATACAAAAGTTAAAATATTAACTGGTGTAATGGTCGCTGGATTAGTTGTCGGTGGATCTCTGCTCACCCTGCCAACCGTGCATGCTAAGCGTGTCGTCGATGATAGTTATCCATTAAATGATAGCGCTAACTGGAATCAAGAACCCGTTTGGCGTGATGAATTTAATGGCACATCATTAGACGAAAAATCTTGGAATGTGCGCAGTGGTGGATGGGGTGCAAACAACGTTCAAAGTTGCTACAGAAATAGAGAAGAAAACGTGAATGTCAAAGATGGCAGCCTAAATCTGGTTGGATTATACAAGCCAGGTGAAAAATGTAGCGGCAATAGTAAAAGTGGCGACTTCACCTCTGGATTCGTAGAAACAAAGGGTAAAAAAGCTTGGACTTACGGCTATATTGAAGCTCGCATAAAAATGCCAAATAACAAGAGTACTTGGCCTGGTTTTTGGATGAGTCCTAATCAAAAAAAATACGAGGGTGGATGGCCTAATAATGGCGAGATCGACATCGTAGAATCTAAAGGTTCAGACTTAGATTTTGCCGCTGCAGACGCGCACTGGGGAAAGTCGCTAACCAATAAACAACACAAAAACAGTCGTAAGTCAAATTTACCAGCTGGATTCAAAAACACTACTGAGTGGCATACATACGGCGTTAAATGGACAGAAGGAAAATTGGAATATTACATTGACGGCGTAAAATTCCACACAATTGACAATTTTAATCAGCCAAATGCAGCAAACACACCTTATGGTCCGTTTGACCAACCGTTCTTCTTACGACTTAACTTAGCAATCGGCGGCGATTACATTGATGGCGTCCATGGCAAATGGTCAAACGCCTACAATGCCCTAGCCGAACACCCAGAATCATTCCCAGCAACTATGTCAATCGACTATGTTCGCGTATACGAAAGGCGAGTAGCTAAGGAAGTCAACGTGCCAGATAATAATTTGCGCACTCAACTTAATAAAAAACTAGCTACAGAGCTTAAGACTGCCCGTAAAGACGATCAAAAAATTACTGACGTAGAGTTGGAAAAATTGACAGACCTTAACTTAGATGCGGCTGACGACATATCAGAACCAGAAAAAATTCATGATCTAACAGGATTAGAGGCTGCTAAGAATCTTAAGTCTCTGTCCCTTAAAAATAACTTTGTCTTTGATCTAAGAGTACTCTCTAATATCAAGTCTCTAAAATCAATAAGCCTAACAATTAATCGCTAATTAGCTTAGGCGCTTACAGAAAAATTGTCATCTTATTATAAGGTGGCAATTTTTTATTTCAACCTGAAACTTTAGTATTCGACACCTCTATAATTCTGTTGTTAAAATAACCATACACTAAGCTTTACTTTTATTCCGCTTATTGTTATAGTGATGTTAAATATCAAAATATTGGGAGAGATAAAAATGTTAATAAAAAAACGTTTTTTGAATACAAGACTTAAGGCGGTAGCTGGATTAATGACCGCTGCAGTTATTATCGGTGGGTCGTTAGTCGCCCTGCCTATAGATAACGCTAAAGGCGCAGGAAGTCCATATCCGCCAACAGATAGTGAATACGAGAAAGTTTGGTCAGATGAGTTTAATGGAGATTCATTAGACACGAATGTATGGTCTCCATACGTAGGAGGATGGAATGCCAGTGAGGTTCAAGGATGCTATAAAGATTCCCCAGAAAACATAAACGTTAGCGGAGGCAGCTTGAATCTAATTGGTCTACATAAGCCAGGCGTAACCTGCAATAAGGGCAAAAATAAAGATTTTACTTCTGGATTTGTAGAAACAAAGGATAAAAAAGCCTGGACTTACGGATACTTTGAAGCTCGTATAAAAATGCCAAATAATAAGAGTACTTGGCCAGCATTTTGGATGAGTCCTAACGAAAAAAGATACGGTGATGGATGGCCTATGAATGGCGAAATCGATATCGTAGAGACAAAAGGTTCTGATTTGGATTATGCTGCCGCAGACGCACACTGGGGAAAGTCCACAACTAATAAAATGCACAAGAATAGCCACAAAACAGATCTACCCGCAGGCTTTTCAAATACCACTGACTGGCATACATATGGAGTAAAATGGACTGAAGGAAAATTGGAATATTTTATTGATGGAAAGAGCTATCACACGATCGAAGGGTTTGGTCAACCAAATGCCGCAAACACACCACACGGACCATTTGACGTACCATTCTTCTTGCGACTAAACATGGCAATTGGTGGAAATTATATCGACGGTTCTGGCGGCAAGTGGTCCAATGCTTACAATGTAGTGGCAGAAGAACCAAGTACATTCCCAGCAACTATGTCAGTCGACTACGTTCGTGTATATCAAAAGAGAGAACCTAAAGAGGTTGAATTAAAAGATACGGAACTGCGCAAGTTGCTCAATGAAAAACTAGGAGAAAAACTTGGTACAACTCGTGCGACAGATCAAAAAATTACTGACGTAGAGTTGGAAAAATTGACAGATCTTAATCTGGACAACTCAAACATTACCAACCTAACTGGAATAGAAGCTGCCAAGAATCTTAAAAACTTGTCGTTAAATCGTAACTCGATCTCAAATCTAAGCCCACTATCTGGTCTAACTTCTCTAAAAACCCTATCCTTGAAAGAAAATGCCATCACCGAC
>ENA-OWLX01001061-OWLX01001061.1-metagenome-genome-assembly--contig:-NODE-1061-length-10493-cov-37.611803_pt1 | contig 10493 bp, 10 predicted proteins | sample MGYA00245351_ERZ651106 | MGnify/ENA primary metagenome ERZ651106 (study PRJEB26857, sample SAMEA4031768) | metagenome | biome: human; feature: oral; material: saliva | place: Philippines | collected 2014... | reverse complement strand
ATAAGGAGTTTTTTGTTATGACCAAATACATTTTTGTAACTGGCGGCGTTGTTTCGTCTATCGGAAAGGGGATTGTAGCGGCTTCTTTAGATCGTTTGTTAAAAAACCGTGGATTGAAAGTAACGATCCAAAAGTTCGACCCTTATATTAATGTGGACCCAGGCACAATGAGTCCATATCAACATGGGGAAGTATTTGTAACAGATGATGGCGCAGAAACCGATTTGGATCTAGGACATTACGAACGGTTTATCGATATTAATTTAAACCAATATTCTAATGTTACTACGGGAAAAGTTTATTCAGAAGTTATTCGTAAAGAAAGAAAAGGCGAGTACTTAGGCGCTACGGTGCAAGTAATCCCGCATATTACTAATGAGATCAAAGAAAAAATTATGCGCGCAGCTAATATGACTGATTCAGACGTCATTATTACAGAAGTTGGCGGTACTGTTGGTGATATCGAGTCCTTACCTTTTTTGGAAGCACTACGTCAAATGAAAGGCGACGTTGGTTCAGATAACGTTCTTTATATTCATACTACCTTAATCCCGTACTTAAAAGCAGCAGGAGAAATGAAAACTAAACCTACCCAACATAGCGTAAAAGAATTGCGAGGTTTAGGGATTCAACCCAATATTTTAGTGGTACGAACTGAAGAAGCCATTTCTCAAGGGATGAAAAATAAGCTAGCGCAGTTTTGTGATGTTGCACCAGAAGCTGTGATTGAATCTCGTGATGTTGATACACTTTATTCTATTCCATTAAATTTACAAAAACAAAAAATGGACAAAATTGTTTTGGATCATCTGAATCTAGACGCACCAGAAGCAGATATGACCGAATGGCAAGGTTTAGTTGATCGCGTGCTGAACTTACAAAAGACTGTTCGTATTGCTATTGTAGGAAAATATGTTGAGTTACCTGATGCTTATATTTCAGTTATTGAAGCCTTAAAACACTCTGGCTTTTGTTATAATTCAGATATTGATGTTGAATTGATTAATTCCGCTGAAATTACTGCTGAAAATGTAGAAGATATATTAGGTAATGTTGATGGTATTTTGGTTCCAGGTGGTTTTGGGGATCGTGGCATTGAAGGCAAAATCGAAACTATTCGTTATGCAAGAGAAAATGACGTCCCATTTTTAGGGATTTGTTTAGGTATGCAGATGGCTTGTGTTGAATTTGCCAGAAATGTGATTGGCTTAGCAGGCGCCAATACCACCGAAAGAGACCCAGAAACACCCTACAATGTGATTGATCTTATGACTGATCAAGAAGGCGTAGAGGATCTAGGTGGAACGCTACGTTTAGGACTTTATCCTTGTAAGCTGCAAAAAGGAACCAAAACAGCACAAGCTTATCAAGAAGAAGAAGTGGTACAAGAACGTCATCGCCACCGTTACGAATTTAATAATGACTTCCGCGATAGTTTTGCAGAAAACGGGATGGTTTTCTCTGGGGTATCTCCGGATAATCATTTAGTAGAAATTGTAGAAGTTCCTGAAAATAAATTCTTTGTCGGTTGTCAATTTCATCCAGAATTAATCTCTCGTCCGAACCGTCCACAAAAATTAATCAAAGGTTTTGTAGAAGCTTCGTTGGAAACAAAAGAAAATTAAAATGTCTTAACTCGAAAAGTAATCTAACGACTAGAAATTTAATAATAAGCAAAAAATTACCTCTACAAGATCTTGTAGAGGTAATTTTTTATTTGATCTAATCTTTATTGTTAAGAACAAGTAAAAGGTAATGGAAGAAAAACATTGTTTATTCAGCAGTCGAATGAACAATAAAATGGCGAAACATTGTTTATTCAGCAGTCGAACAAACAATAAAACGGCAAAACATTGTTTATTCAATAGACGAATGAACAATAAAATGGCAAAACATTGTTTATTCAGTAGTCGAACGAACAATAAAGCAGTAAAACATTATCTATTCAGTTATCGAATATGCGATAAAACGATTAAAATAAAAAAACGAGTTAAAGTTTCTTAGCCTTCTTTTAGCTTTTCGAGTTTTTTTACACAAAATAGTAAAAACTTTTTCTACAGACTTCAAGAAAAAGAGAAAAGCTCGTTACTTTTCTGAAAGTTTTCTTATAATTTGGTGTTTATGACGCGAAAAAGTTGGAAAATCGACAGAATCCTCTAGATTTAGTAGAAAAAATTTGAATAATTTGCTAGAATAAAGATGTTGACTAAGTAAGACTTAGTAAAAAACGTTCAATTAAAACTTAGGAGGAAACAATTATGCCATTAGTATCAGGATCAGAAATCTTTAAGGCAGCTCGTAAAGGTGGTTATGCCATTGGCGCATATAACACAAATAATCTTGAATGGACCCAAGCAATTCTTCAATCCGCACAAGAAAAAAACGCACCAGTATTAATCCAAACTTCTATGGGCGCTGCAAAATACATGGGCGGTTACAAATTAGTTGTTGATATGGTAAATAACTTAATTGATTCAATGAACATTACCGTTCCTGTTGTTCTTCATTTAGACCACGGTGAATATGAACATGCATTAGAATGTATCGAAGCTGGATATACTTCAGTAATGTTTGACGGTTCATCTCTTCCTTTTGAAGAAAACTTGGCAAAAACCAAAGATGTTGTACAAAGAGCTCATGCAAAAGGCATGTCTGTTGAATGTGAAGTAGGAACAATCGGTGGCGAAGAAGACGGTATCGTGGGTACAGGTGAATTAGCTGATATCGACGAATGTATTCAAATGGTTAATACAGGCATCGACTTTTTAGCTTGTGGTATTGGTAATATCCACGGTGTATATCCTGAAAACTGGAAAGGTTTAGACTTTGACCATTTACAAGCTATCACAGAAGCTGTAGGTAAAGACGTTCCATTAGTACTACATGGTGGTTCAGGTATTCCACAAGACCAAATTGAAAAAGCTATTACAATGGGTGTTTCAAAAGTTAATGTAAACACTGAATTCCAAATTGCATTTGCTAGAGCAACTCGTCAATACATTGAAGATGGCAAAGATCAAGAAGGTAAAGGCTTTGACCCTCGTAAATTGTTGGCGCCTGGTAAAGAAGCAATCATCAAGGAAGCTAAAAACCATATTGATTGGTTCGGTTCAGCTGATAAAGCTTAACTTATCCTTTCAATAGCTCTCACGGACCACAACATTGGTCCGTGAGTTTTTTTAGCTTTTTTCAAGTTTCTTATTATGGTAAAATAAAGTCGTATGTGTATGTATATCAAAAAATAATTAATAGGTGAAAAAAATGAAAAAATTTGTTATTCATGGCGGTCAACCGTTGTCAGGTGAAGTAGCTGTCAGCGGAGCCAAAAATAGTGCCGTCGCTTTGATCCCCGCTGCAATTTTAGCAGATTCTCCGGTTACACTAGAAGGAGTACCTGACATTCAAGATGTCCATTCTTTAATCGAAATCCTCGAAATCATGGGTGTAAAAACCACTTTTGAAAACAACCAACTAGAAATTGATCCAACTCATATTGTTTCCGTTCCAATGCCAAGTGGAAAAATTAATAGTTTACGCGCTTCTTATTACTTTATGGGCGCATTATTGGGAAAATTCGGCGAAGGTGTCGTGGGATTACCAGGTGGTTGTGATCTAGGCCCGCGTCCGATCAATTTACATATCAAGGGCTTTGAAACATTAGGCGCGCAAGTGACCAATGAACATGGCGCCATGTATTTACGTACGACTGAAGATGGCCTACAAGGGGATCGTATTTTCATGGATATGGTTTCTATTGGTGCTACCATTAACGTTATGTTAGCTGCTGTAAAGGCTAAAGGACGTACGATTATCGAAAATGCCGCACGCGAACCAGAAATTATTGACGTAGCTACTTTGTTGAATAACATGGGTGCAAAAATTCGTGGTGCCGGTACCGACGAGATTCGAATTGAAGGCGTGGAGAACCTACATGGTTGCCGTCATGCGATTATTCCCGATCGAATTGAAGCAGGAACTTATTTGGCTATGGCAGCTGCTTGTGGTGAAGGTGTCAAAATCAAAAACGTTATTTATGAACATTTAGATAGTTATATTTCCAAATTAGAAGAAGTCGGTGTAGAGCTAGATATCACTGAAGACGCTATTTATGTACCAAAAACGGAAAACTTACAAGCAGTCACTGTAAAAACCTATCCTTATCCAGGTTTAGCTACTGATTTACAACAACCACTTACCCCGCTTTTACTAAAAGCAAACGGGAGTTCCGAGGTTATCGATACGATTTATTCTAAACGTATTAATCATATACCAGAATTGGTACGCATGGGGGCCAATGCTTCAATTGAAGGTAATACGATGATTATCAATGGTCCTAGTCAATTACATGGTGCAGAAGTAGAAGCTTCTGATTTGCGAGCAGGAGCTTGCTTGGTTATTGCCGGTTTGATGGCAGAAGGCACCACAACTATCGGTGGCGTTGAATACATTTTGCGTGGCTACGACCATATCATTGAAAAATTAAGGAATCTAGGAGCCGATATAGAAATGGTAGAGGATGAAAAATGAGCGATTATTTAACAATGGCGGAATTAGACAATATGACGCTAAAAGAAATCTATAATTACGCACGAGATTTTAAAATTTCGTATTATAGTCAAATGAACAAAAAGGAATTATCTTTAGCGGTTATTCGGGCTCAAGCGGAAAAACAAGGCTTCTTTTATATGGAAGGAATCTTGGACATTATTTCACAGGATAGCTATGGTTTCTTACGTCCGATCAACTATGGACCCAGTGCTGAAGATATTTATATTTCCAATTCACAAATTCGTCGTTTTAGTTTAAGAAACGGCGATAAGGTCGCAGGTAAAGCGCGACCTCCTAAAGAATCTGAACGTTACTATGGTTTAATGCATGTTGAAAGTGTAAATGGGAAAAACCCGGAAGAAGCTAAAAAACGTCCGCATTTTCCAGCTTTAACAGCACTTTATCCAGAAACGCCGTTTACCTTAGAAACCACACCAGGAAGAATTTCTACAAGGATTATGGATTTATTTTCACCGGTTGGCTTTGGGCAACGTGGATTGATCGTTGCGCCTCCTAAAGCAGGAAAAACCAGTATTATAAAAGAAGTTGCCAATGGGATTACCGAAAATTATCCAGATGTAGAATTAATTGTTCTCTTAATCGATGAACGTCCTGAAGAAGTTACCGATTTAGAACGAAGTGTAGACGGTGAAGTTGTCTACTCCACTTTTGATCTGCAGCCTAATAATCATACACGTGTTTCAGAATTGGTCTTGGAACGGGCGATGCGCTTAGTCGAAGATAAACGCGATGTTGTTATTTTAATGGATAGTATTACGCGTTTAGCACGTGCGTACAATTTGGTCGTACCACCCAGTGGACGTACTTTAAGCGGTGGTATCGATCCAGCGGCTTTATATAAACCTAAAAAATTCTTCGGCGCTGCCAGAAACATTGAAGAAGGCGGTAGTTTAACCGTTCTAGCTACCGCTTTAGTGGATACAGGCAGTCGGATGGATGATGTGATTTATGAAGAATTTAAAGGTACAGGAAATATGGAAATGCATCTTTCCCGTCAATTAGCCGAACGGCGAGTGTTCCCAGCAATTGATCTGAAACGCTCCAGCACTCGTAAAGAAGAATTGTTAATGAGTCCGGAACAATTAGAAGAAACCTGGCGTTTGCGTAATAATATGTTGGGCGACTCTTTAGAGTATACGGAACAATTTATAAGCTTCTTGAAAAAAACGAAAACAAACCAAGAGTTTCTTGACTCTTTTCACGATGTTTCATTTACAGATAAAAAGGCAAAACGAACAACGAAAAAGTAGCTGAAAATAACTGTAAAGAAATCAGCGGAGTCAATTGCATTCAAATTGAAAAAATGTTAATATGTTACGTGTTGTAAAGAAACACTCTGATTTAGCAAATAACTCAGGGCAAAGGAGAGAAATAATATGAGACAAAATATCCATCCAGAATATCATCCAGTTGTATTTATGGATTCAACAACAGGTTTTAAATTTTTGTCAGGTTCGACAAAAAATTCAGAAGAAACCATTGAATGGGAAGACGGCAACACATACCCAGTTGTACGTGTTGAAATCTCTTCTGATTCACATCCATTCTATACTGGACGTCAAAAATTCACGCAAGCAGATGGCCCAGTGGACCGTTTCAACAAAAAGTACGGTTTCAAAGACACCAACGCTGCGGAATAAGAGAAACGCTGATTTATCAGCTTTTGGAGGGTATCCTGGGCATAGGATATCCTCTTTTTTCGTTTTTGACCATACTTTTGGCCATACTAAGTTTTTAAAAAATTAACTATAAAATCAGCAAAGCAAGGTCAGCAAATAAAAATTCCTGACCTAAGTATAGCAAAGAAGGGTTAGCAAATAGAAATTCCTGACCTAAGTACAGTAAAGAAGGGTTAGTAAATAGAAATTCCTGACCTAAGTATAGTAGAGAAGGGTCAGCAAATAAGGTTTCCTTACCCAAGTACAGTAAAGAAGGGTCAGTAAATGAAATTTTCAGCCCTAAGTATGGCAAAGAAGGGACCAACTATTTGACACTTGTCCCTAAGTCAAGCAAAGTAAGGGCCATCAATACGGGTTTTGTCCCCAACTTAAGGGGAGGAAAGGGCCAAAGACTAAGCAATTGGCCCCAAAGTTTTGAAAGAACGGACCATATTTTTTATTATACAAAGCTTAAACCTTTACTTTTTTTGGTTATTTCGTTATGATTAGTTTGAAAATTTTGTGAGGAGGGAAGTATACTATGACAGCATCTATGAGATTGCGCTTTGCACTTTTGAATCAATAATTAAATATAAATTCAAAAGTCTTAGGAATAGCGATTTCAAGGGATGAGTGTATACTTTTCTGTAAAATATAAATTGAAATGGCAAGGATAGTTCCGTAGAAGGCTATCCTTTTTTGTGTACTCATTTTTCCTTTTCCTAAGTAAGAAAGGGATCTGTAATGGAAAAACTAACAATTAAATTAAAAAATATACAGCAAAATTTTGGCGCAAAAGAAGTATTGGCAATCGATGAATTGTCAGTCTATGAAAACGACCGTATCGGCATTATTGGTGGAAATGGTGAAGGAAAATCTACGCTTTTAAAAATCATTCATGGTGATTTAATACCTGAAGGTGAAGTTCAAAGAGAAGTAGAATTCAATTATTACCCGCAAATAGCAGAAGTGGATGAATTATTTCATATCGATTCACTTGATTGGGAATTGATGAGCCAGTTTAATGTTCCTAAAAATAATTTACAGACATTAAGCGGTGGAGAAAGTTCGAAATTTCGTTTAGCTCAAATACTTTCTGTGTACCAAATGGGACTTTTGTTGGATGAACCAACGACTCATCTTGATCAGACAAGTGTAAAAAAATTAGTGGAAGAGCTGCGTTATTACTATGGGACCTTGCTGTTTGTAAGCCATGATCGTTACTTTTTGAATCAATTAGCTGATAAAATATGGGAAGTTCAAGATGGAAAAATTGTTGAATACGAAGGCAACTATGATGCTTATAAAGAGCAAAAAGAACAGGAACATTTAAAAAATGAACGTGACGCCGAAAACTATTTACAAGAGAAAAAACGTTTAGAAGCAGCGATTACTAAAAAGAAGGAACAAGCAGAAAAGGCAAGCAAAGTATCGAATAAGAAAAAGCAGCAGAGTATTCGTCCCGATCGTCTTTCTTCCTCCAAACAAAAGGACACCGTACAAAAATCGATGCAAAAATCTGCTAAGTCAATGGAAGCACGTTTGTCTCAGCTTCAAGAAGTCAGAACAGAAACAAAACAACAAGAAATTACTTTTCCTACGCCAAAATCAGTAGAAATTCATAATAAGTATCCTATTCGTGGGAAAATCTACAATTAACAGCCGGAGATAAAATCTTATTAAAACAAACGGATTTTCAATTTGCTTTAAATAAGAAAATAGCGATTGTAGGTGAAAATGGCTGTGGTAAAACAACATTGCTGGATGCTATTGTAAATGATAGAGAAGGTATTGTTTTATCCCCTAAAGTTGCTTTTTCTTTTTACCAGCAAATGGATTATAAATTGCTTGGCGAAGAAAGCATGCTAACCTTTTTAATGAAACGCACAGAGTATCCAGAAAGACTAGTTCGTAGTCTTTTAAACAATTTAGGTTTTGCCCAATTAGAGATTAATAAACCATTGTCTGCTTTAAGTGGAGGAGAAGCAACCAAGCTTTCTATTGCACTATTGTTTGTACAACCATCAAATGTATTAATATTAGATGAACCGACGAATTTTATTGATATAAAAACCATAGAAGCTTTAGAAAAATTGATTGCAAGTTATGAAGGAACGGTTCTTTTTACTTCGCACGACCCTTATTTTGTTGAAAAATTAGCCGAGGAAGTTTATGAAATGAAGGATAAACAATTGCATCTTATGTCATAACTCTTAAAAAGCGTATCCCATAAAAAGGATACGCTTTTTAATCTAGCTATTATCTTGCAAATGTTTATTTAACTCATCTATCTCTTTTTTAACCCTTAACATAGCAACCAGCCAAATGACTACATAAATAAGCAGGAAAGTAAGCGTGAATCCTAGTAAAGTCCCTAATTTTAAAGAAGTCCAGCCGGCTATAGTAGCTAAAGGTAGGAAGGTCAAATAGGTAACGGTAAAATGAACCAAGGTCATTTTAGTGACGCTCCAATCTGTCTCCGAGTAAATGAGACTAGCCAATGAAAATACGCTGCCTATAGCTGACCATAAAGCAATTGCTGCTAGCATGGCTTGTATTTCATTAGAAAAGTAGGACATAAACGTTGGCGTTGCTGGTATATACTCTGTTTGGCTGTAAACTAATGAAGCAAAGACAGATAAGATTAAACCGATGAATGTTCCCAATACGATACCGATGCCTAAACAAGTTGCAATTTTTTTCATCATAATAATCGCTCCTTTACTTTTTTTAAATATCTTTTTGAGGAACTTGTCAGATGTTCATTTGACAGACGAATTAAAATTAAACCGCTTTTACTAAGTTGAAAATGTTGAACGCAATTCAAGTTAATGATTTCGGTATTAGAAATACGGACAAAAGAATGAGGTAGCTGTTCTTCTAATTCATATAGACGATAGGAAATAATGTATTCCTGATCTGTTGTATGACCGAAAACCTTTTTCTGGCTAGAATAGAAGTTAACAAAATCATTGACAGCTATCCGATAGTTTTTGTCTTGCTTTTTTCCAACTAATGGTGTGGACCTTTGCTCGATATAGGCAACAATTTCTTTAATTTCCGATGACTGTGTTTTTGTTTTTAAAATAACCATTTCTTTGTCCAGGTCTTGGTCTAATTCTAATTTTACTTTCATCTTTTCTCCCTCCTTCACATTAAGCATAGTGGATTTATTTATAAATGTATATAAATTACGGATAAGTGGGCGTTTGTAGCAGATAAGTGGTGTTGATAGAATAATTTGTACAAAAAACTTGAACCTAAGATAAGGTCCAAGCTTTTCAATCATCTATAATTAATTACAAATCTTTATACATAATATACATATCCGAATAACTGCCATCTTTTAAACGAAAGCCTGCAGGAATGGTTCCAACAGTGGTAAAACCATTTTTTTGATAGGTGTGAATGGCAGGGAGATTGCTCGTTACTACAGCATTGTACTGCATTCCAGTAAAACCTTGTTTTTTTGCTTGTATTAGTGAATCTTCTACAAGTTTAGAGAAAATTTTTCTTCCCCGATAAGCTTTATCTATGCAATAGCTAGCATTGGCAACGTGACTACAACGACCGATATTATTAGGATGGAGGATATAAAAACCAGCTAGATTACCCTTAATGGTCATACATCGAACAATGGTTTGTTCAGCTACATAGGTCTCAAATTCTTCTTCAGTGAATAATTCTTCTCCTGGAAAAGCATCGCCGTCTTTTAACACATCGTTCCAAACTTTTGTCATTTGAGCGAGATATTTTCTTTGATAATTTTCAAAAATAAACATTTCGTTACTCCTTTTCATAATGTTGCCGCAATGTCTGCATCAATAATTAAGTGATCGATGATAGGTTGTTTTAGCAAATGCTGGATACTGGGCGCTTTTTCTTCTCCAGAAGCGACAACGACGACTTCTGGAATGTTCATAAGGTCGTCCAAATTAACACCAATCATTTTTTTTGAAATATTTGTTGTAACACTTTCGCCATTTTTATTGAAAAATGTGGCTAAAATATCTCCGATGACATTCTTTTCTTTCATTTCACGAGCGTCTTCTTCACTAAAATAGCCTAACTTTCGATAGGAAGATGATTCAATGGGGTTACCCACTGCAGCAATGGCCATATCAACATTTTTTCCTTTTTGGATAATATCTTGAATAAATTGCGATTTGTCAAAAGTTTCTTTCATCTCTAAACTTTCAGCAATAGCTGGTGCATAAAAATAGTCCATATGACAATTATATTTTTGCGATAAGATAAAAGCTAAAT
>ENA-OWLX01001058-OWLX01001058.1-metagenome-genome-assembly--contig:-NODE-1058-length-10498-cov-4.869865_pt1 | contig 10498 bp, 7 predicted proteins | sample MGYA00245351_ERZ651106 | MGnify/ENA primary metagenome ERZ651106 (study PRJEB26857, sample SAMEA4031768) | metagenome | biome: human; feature: oral; material: saliva | place: Philippines | collected 2014... | reverse complement strand
TATCTCGATCGTAATGGTCAGGTCCTCTGGGAAGATAAGGGTGACGGTGACTATCGTCTAGTTGTTGAAGGTGAAAATATCTCCACCTACATGCGCCAGGCCACGGTCGCTATCGAGGATCGCGAGTTTTATAACCACCCAGGAGTTAACTTCTTTGCCCTCATCCGCGCCAGTCTTTCCACTCTTTCCGGTCACGGTGTTCAAGGTGGTTCTACCTTAACTCAGCAGCTGATCAAGCAGGTTTATTTCTCTGATGAAGCCAGCAACCGTACTGTTACCGGTCTTCCTCGCAAGATCAAGGAGATGATCCTCGCTCTCGAGCTCGAGAAGATGTACTCTAAGGAACAGATTATCACTATGTATCTTAACGAGTCTCCATACGGCGGCCGCCGTAATGGTGTAGAAAGTGCCGCACAGGCCTACTTCAAGAAGTCTGCTAAGGATCTTACCTTAGCTGAGTCTGCTCTCCTCGCCTCCATTCCAAACAACCCATCTTATCTCAGTCCATACAATACTGCTGCCAATAAGGCTCTCATCGCCAGGCAGCAAAAGACTCTCGACGTCATGGAAAAAATGGGCTATATCACCGCCGAGCAGGCTGAAGAGGCTAAAAAAGTTAATATTCTTGACGAGATTCAACCTGAGGTTAGTCGCTACACTGATATCAAAGCCCCTCACTTTGTCCTTGAAGTAAAGAAGCAACTTGAGGCAAAGTATGGTGTCAAAACCATGCGTGCTGGTGGCTTTACTATTAAAACCTCGCTAGACCTTCGCGCTCAGGAATACGCTGAAGCCGCTGTCGCTAATGGCGTCAAACTTATGCGTACCAATGGTAGTGACAATATCTCACTCTCCTCAGTTGATGTCGAAACTGGCCAGGTTATCGCCATGGTTGGTTCTGCCGATTGGAATAAGCCAGTCTATGGTGAGGTGAATGCTTCAACTGCTCTTCTCGAACCAGGTTCCACTATTAAGCCAATCCTCGACTATGCCCCTCTCTTTGCTCAACGTGAAGGTGTCAATTATGGCGCTGGCTCCATCCTGAAAGATGAGAACATCGATAAATACTACTGTGCCGGCTTCACTGGCGCCTGCCAACTCCGAAACTACACCGGCGCCTTCTATGGTAGTATCCCAATCCGTAAAGCTCTCGCCAACTCCCTCAACATTCCAGCCGTTAAAGCCCTCTACATTAACGGTATCGAAAATAGCTTGAAGGTCGCACATGACCTCGGTGATCTCTCATATTGTACTGATACCTCAGGCGGTCTCTCTGTTGCTATTGGTTCTGGTTGTAACGTTCGCCCAATCGAGCACGCCAACGCCTATGCCTCTATCGCTCGTGGTGGTGTTTATAAACCTCTCACCTATATCCTCGAAGTCAAAAACTCTTCTGGTGATGTCGTCGAAAAATGGGAAGATACTGCCGGTAAGCGTGTTCTAGATGCTCAGGCCGCTTACATGGTCACCGATATTCTTGGCGATGCCAACGCTCGTAATCTCGTCTGGGGCTCTCTCGCCCGCTCTGCTGGTTTCGTTGTCCCTGGTGTCTGGACTGCCTCCAAAACTGGTACCACCACCACCTCCAATTCTGCAGTTACCAAAGATTCTCTCATGGCCTCTTATTCATCCGCTATTGCCACTATTGTCTGGAACGGCAATCATGACGGTTCCGGCCTCTGGAATAGCTCGAACACCATCGTCCGTACGGTTGTAAACGACTATATGGGTCCAGTTCACACCAAAGTTTATGCCGCCGAAGGTAAATGGAAGCCTGGTGACAAACCAGTCCAGCCAGCCGGCATGCAAACCCTTACCGTCAATGGCATCACCGATATTTGGCCAAGCTGGTTCAATAGTAAGAACAACGGTATGCAAAAAGAGTCCATCAAGTTCAACAAGTTTACCAAAAAGAAAGCTACCGACTGTACTCTCTCTAGCCTCGTCGTTGAAGTTGAAATCAGCTACACCATTGATCCAATTTCCAAGAACAAAGCTTACGCCACCGATCCTAATGGTTACGATCCAAACACCGAAGATGACTGTTCTTATACTCCACCTTCCGTCTCCTTCAATACTCATAGCATCACCGCATCTGGCGCTCTCAAATTCACTGTCACTCCAGGCTCAGCCGGCCTCAGTCGCTACACACTTTCCGTTGATGGTACAGTGGTTAAATCCGGTTCCGTCAGCTCTGGCCTCAATGATCCAAACTATAGCTTCACCGGCTCTGAGTCAACTATCACCGTCACCGTCACTGATAGCCAAGGTTACGAAGCCACTGACACGATTACAGGTCCTTAGCTAAAACTAAAAACTTCGCCGAAATATAATTGATATATGATATATACTTTCAAATAGTCTTCTCGGCAAAAAAAGAAGGGAACAGCTCCCTTCTTTTTTATATCAATCAAAAAACTCACTAATATCATCACTGCCGTTCGCCTAAAATCACTCCCTTCTTTTTTGGGTCTCTCTATAATATGGTAAAATAAACCTATGAAATTATCCGAAGAATTAGCCTGGCGCGGTTTCGTCGCCGAAAATACCATCAAAAACCCTGAAGAACTTGATAATCGCAAGGTCAAGAAATTCTATTGGGGTGCCGACCCATCCGCTGATTCTCTAACCATCGGCAATCTCGCCTCTCTCATGATGTGTGCTTGTTTTGTCCGCCACGGCTACCAGCCATACCTTCTTGTTGGTGGCGCCACTGGTCAAATCGGTGACCCAAAAGAAAATGGTGAACGTGATCTCAAAACTATAAACGAAGTCGAACACAACAAGGCCTGCATCAAAAAACAAATTGAATCCGTCATTAGTCTGGATGGCGCCGCCAACACTCTCGGTGATGGTGACCCAACCAATGATCATTATGAGCTCACCATGGTCGACAACTACGACTGGTTCAAAAACATCAACTATCTCGACTTCCTTCGTACTGTCGGAAAAACATTTTCTATGACCCAGCTTCTCGACCGCAAATTTATCCAAAATCGCATCGGCGAAGGTGGTTCTGGTATTTCCTATGCTGAATTCTCCTACACTCTCATCCAGGGCTATGACTTCCTCCACCTCTATCGCACCTATGGCGTCGATCTTCAACTTTGTGGCGCCGACCAGTTTGGCAACTCTTCCACCGGTGTTCACCTCATCAAGCGCCTAGAAAACGGTAGCGCTGATGTTTGGTCCACTCCACTCATTATCGATCCAGTTACCGGCCGCAAGTTTGGTAAATCCGAAGGTAATGCTGTTTGGCTCGCTAGTTCCGACAATGGTTCCGGCAACTTCACTTCAATCTTTGATTTTTATCAATTCTGGCTCAACCAAGCTGACGAATCTGTCGAATATCTCATCAAAATCTATTCTGTTCTCGATAAAGAAACTATCGATAAAATCCTCGAGGAACATCGTGCACATCCTGAGCAGCGCCTTGCTCAAAAAGCTCTCGCAAAAAGCGTCACCGAGATCGTGCATGGCAAAAATTCTGCCGCCGCTGCCATTCTTCTCACCGACCTTCTCTTTGGCGACCGTCGTATCGAAACTCTTTCTGAATCCGACATTGAATCAATCGCTCTTCTCCTCCCAACGATCAGACTTTCCGAAAAAGCTGGCAAAATCTCCCTCATCGATGCGCTTGTCGAAACTTCTCTCTGCTCTTCACGTTCTGAGGCTAAACAGCTAATCTCTGGCAACGCCATTTCCATTAATGGTGAAAAAGTCACCGATATGTCTTCTGAAATTAATACGCTCGCCGTCTTGAAGCGTGGCAAAAACAAATTTGCGCTAGTTAAATAATTAGTTCACGTATACTTAAAACTTATTCGCCCAGATACGCTCTTTGTTTTCTTACGAGCCCCGTTAATTTAAATAATCATCGCGTCTTATGCTTGAAAAAACTCTGACTTCAGCTATACTTGTAACTAAGAGAGCGAGGTAAGGTTTTCTATTCTTCTGTAGAGAGAAAGATCGCAATTTATTGCCGGTCAAAATAATTAATTCTAAAAAAGGACAAATATGGCAAAAGAACCAAAAGAACCAAAAGACACCAAAGAAACTACTGTACAAGATGGCAAATCTGAAGCATTGAAACTCGCCATCGCTCAAATCACCAAGCAATTCGGCGACGGCTCCATTATGAAGCTCGGCGAAAACCACAACGTCAATATTGAACTCATTCCGTCAGGATCACTCTCCCTCGACCTCGCCCTCGGTGGCGGCTATCCTAAAGGTCGCATTATCGAGATCTATGGACCTGAATCTTCCGGTAAGACTACTCTAGCACTTCACGCTATTGCTGAGGTTCAAAAAACTGGTGGTCAGGCTGCTTTCATCGATGCTGAGCACGCCCTCGATCCTTCCTATGCTGAAAAAATCGGCGTCCAAATCGATAATCTCCTAATCTCTCAGCCAGACAACGGTGAGCAGGCTCTCGAAATCTGTGAGACTCTCGTCCGCTCAAACGCCGTTGATCTCATCGTTGTTGACTCAGTTGCTGCTCTCACTCCAAAGGCCGAAATTGACGGTGATATGGGTGATGCTCAGATGGGTCTTCAAGCTCGCCTTATGTCTCAAGCTATGCGCAAGCTCACTGCTATCATTTCCAAGTCTAAAGCAACCGTTATCTTCATCAACCAGATTCGCATGAAACTCGGCGTTATGTTTGGAAACCCTGAAACTACCACTGGTGGTAACGCGCTAAAATTTTATGCCTCAGTTCGTGTTGATATCCGTCGCATCGGCCAGATCAAGAATGGCGAAGATATTATCGGTAACCGCACCAAAATCAAAGTTGTTAAGAACAAGATTGCTGCTCCATTCCGCACTGCTGAGTTTGATATCATGTATAACGAAGGTATCTCCAAAGTTGGTGATGTGCTCGATCTTGCCGTCCAATATGGCGTACTCGATAAAGCAGGTGCTTTCTTAAAATATAATGGCGAAACCATTGGCCAGGGCCGTGAAGCCGTCAAGCGCGTTTTTAAAGAAAATCCTGAACTCTTTGCTGAGATTGAAGAAAAAGTTCGCACCAAGGCCGAAGCTAGCCAGAAATAGCCAGAAATAGCCAGAAATAATATTAAATGACCTCTAAATCTGGAACGATCAAAAATTAAATAATTCTAAATAATCCTAAAAACCTAAATAAGGCTGATGTAAGAAATATGCCAACAATTACCAGTCTTCGCGGCGCCATGCGCGATGCAAACCGAGTCAATATCTTTCTTGATGGTAAATTCAGCTTTTCACTCACCATCTCTGAACTAGCTGACGCCAAACTCAGCCAAGGTCAAACACTGTCGGACGCCGAGATCGAAAAACTTAAATCTCAGTCAGGTACTGGCAAACTCTATCAGCAAACTCTTGAGTATTGTTTTTCGAGGCCTCACTCAAAAAAAGAAGTCATCGACTTTCTCGAACGCAAAAGACAGCGCCGCGAGCTGGCCTGGAAGCGTTTCGAGTCTCATCTCCAGAAACTAGAAACCGACGCTGCTTATGCTGAAAAAGTTAAACAGATTCGCCAAACCACCAGGGAAAAGAACCAAAAAATCCGCGAAACTGATTTTACAGAAAATAACACTTATGAATATCGCGGCTCCGCCAAAACCAATCTCCCATCAAAGCCTTCGGACCGCATCACGGACGATATGATCGAGCAGGTCATCTCCCGCCTCGAAGCTCAAAAAGTCATCGATGATGCCTACTTCACGCGCTTCTATATTGAGAATCGCCATCAGTCGAAAGGTATCAGTCAGCGCCGTCTTATTCAAGAATTGAAGCAGAAAGGGATTTCTGATGATCTCATCTCTGACGCCTTGGTTTCAGATACTACCGGCGAACTGGTTCGCGACGAGGTGACAGAGCTTCAAAAAATGCTCAAAAAGCAGCTTCGAAAAACCACCGACCGCCAGAAACTTATCGGTTATCTCGCCCGCCAAGGTTTCTCCTATGATCTCATCAAATCCGAAGTCGACTCTGCTCTAGCTGGTCTCGATTCATCCACTGACGACTATTCTTCAGAAAGCTATTTCTAATAAATATCGCCATTTCTAATAAATATCACCAAATTAATATCACCAAATCACGTTTTTAAGAATCTCCAGATTCTATCTCCAGATTCTATTCCGTGGTCGAATTCTCACTATGCGCGATATATTTTCCGTCCTTAAATGGATTCACAAAGTTTGGTACAAAATCAAGACTTCCAGATTTTTTCATCGCCGCATTTTCATCACTCTTAATCACAATCTCGGTGTCATTAATTTCTTGCACTTCCGAACGTCCAATCACGAGTTCCGGATCAATCAAAGCCTTATAGATAGGTCTCTTCACAATCAACTGCATAATCTGGAAATTGTCCGTCACCACGGTAAAATCTTGCACGTGTCCAAGCAGACTCTTCTTTTTGCTCACTACTTTCATGTGGTCTAGTACAAACCCAAGCGCAATAATTTCGTTCAGCTTGATAATATCTCCCTGTTCAACAAACTCCTCATCAGAATCAATGATTACCCCCACCTTAGAAAATTCTCGAATGCTATTAACATCAAGAAATAGACGTTTGCGTGAGTTTATTGCTACCACCTCAAAAGCCACGATTTTCAAATAATTTGGGTCAACCACTAGCGCCTTCACGCGCGCAATTTCTGTCGCCGTATGTAAACTAAGAATAGGGTAATTTAAGAGTCTTGAACCTTCGATTAACATAAGCATATTATACCATAATATAGATCACGAATATAACATAGAATATGAATAGTTAATCTCATCAGAAAAGCCTCTGTAGTCTCGACAATAAAGCACCCACAGGAACCCGAAAGTACCTACAAAATCCCTAAGATTCTCTAAGCACCTACAAAATCCCTAAAATCCCCCGCAACGCAAACTCAGTATCCTCGTGGTTTCGTACCGTAATCGTCTCGATCCCCATCTCCATCACTGGGTAGTCATTGCCACCCGGTTGCGTCATGTCGCCAAAATACAAAATATCTTCCTTCGAGACGCCAAGCTCCTCCATTAGATGCTGCATACCAAATGCCTTATTCATTCCCGGTTTCACTGCATTAATACTAGTTGTCCCGCCAATTTCAAAAGTAAATCCGGGCGCTAGCTCTAAGGCTCGCTCCACAATCTTTTTGCGCTTCTCACAATCTGGATCCCAAGTGTATTTTTCCTCGGTCCCCGCTGCCTGCCCCAGTGCCGAAAATGTCACCTGAGACAAACGATTCTCGATAATTTCATCGCCAGGTTTCAGTTTATCACTCTCCCAGAAGCCCAACTCCTTCGCCGCCTGCTCAATCGCCCCTGAAATTTGCGTCACCTCAGATTCAGTCAGCGGGAAACTATAAATCAGCTCCCAGTTCCTCTCGTCATATTTCGTTCCATCATTTTGGTTCGCCATCGGCGCATATCGATAATACTGTGTCCCCTGCGCCACAAATAAGTGTAAATGCATTAATTGCGCCGGTGTCACTTCTGCCACCTCAATCAGTCTATTCACAATCTGAATCAAAAACTGGTCAAACTTCTGTCCCGAAATCGGACAGACTTCAAAATTATTCAAACACTCCGCCAAAATCCACGCCATTTCATCTGGGATCGGCGTCTTTGCCACGTTTAAAGTTTGATCAATATCAAATGCAAGAATCTTTTTCATCTGTCTCCTTTTAGCGTAATCATACCCGACATTGCCGCAAAATTCCATAGCAAATAAACTTATAAAAGTAATCATACTGCATCACTCTTTTAAATAATCTCCAGACATCCGCATAAAATGCTATAATAAATTTATGAAAACTTACGTGATGGGCAACTGGAAAATGAACTTAACTGTTGGGGATTCCTCAATTTATCTCCAAAGGTTACTAAAGAAAATCAAACCTACGCGCGGCATCGAAATCATCATCGCCCCGAGCTTTATCTCTCTCGCCTCCTTGTCTCTTCAACTTGAGCGCAATAAGTCAAAAATCAAACTTGCCGCCCAAAATTTCTACCAAAAAGATTTTGGCCCCTACACCGGTGAAGTCTCCATCGCCCAGCTTCGTGGTGTTGTAACTTATGCTTTAATTGGCCACTCCGAACGTCGCTTTATCTTTGGCGAAACCAACCGTGATATCAGCCAAAAAGTTGCCGCCGCTATCCGAAATAATATCACCCCAATTCTCTGTATCGGCGAAACCGAAAACCAGCGCAACTTTGGCGAAACCAAAGATGTCCTACGCGACGAACTCCTCGGTGGTCTCTCCGAAATCGACACAGAAGATGTGAAAAAATGTATCATCGCCTACGAGCCAGTCTGGGCTATCTCCACCACCAAGCAGGCCCGCTCAGCCACCCCTGATGAAATCGCCGCTTCCATCAAGATTATTCAGGAACAACTGATTAGCATCTATGGCAAAGCGACTGCAGATGAAATCCCAATTCTCTACGGTGGTAGCGTCAATCCAAATAATGCTGGTGCTTATTTGACAATTCCAGGTGTTAATGGTGTGCTAGTCGGCGAGTCTAGTCTCATCTCTGATAATTTTAATGAAATTATCGAGACCGCAAAACGCGTCCGTGAGTAACCCTCATCCAGTAAAACCTTAAGCAGTTAAAATCCAATCTATCGTAAATAAAACTTTAGACAATAAATTCCGATCTACCGTAAATAAAATCCTCACCCACCTATCAAAATAAACCGCTCATGCAAATTTTCAAAATTTAAAAAATCGAGTATAATATAAAAAGAAAACAATAAGTTTATGCAGGACGAATCAAGAACTCAAGGCCAACCATTAGTAGCATCAGCTGCGCGAAGACGCATGGATTTTTCGCCTGTACGTAGTGCTGGTCGTGCTGCTGCTCCACTTCCAACCGACCGTGAACTTGAGCGCCGAAAGCTTGCGCGCCAGGAAATGGCTCGTCGTGAAGCTATCAAGCATCAAATCGAAGAGCAAAATCGTCTCAAAAACCTGAATCAGCGTCGTATCGAGGCTGCAAAACAGGAGTTATCAGAATATCAAGCCGCTGAGGAGGCCAGAAATCGCGCTCTTGAAGGTGAGCGTCAGCGTATTTTGGAGCACCAACGCCAAGCTCAGCGTGAAGCTGCCGAACAGATGGCCGCTCGCCGCAAAGCCATGGAACTTGAAGCAAAAAAGCGCCTTCAGGCCGAGCAAATCCGCAAACAGCGGGCTCTTCAGGAGATGCAGCGTCGCGAAGAGGCCTCCAAAATCGCCGCCTCAAAACGTGCCACGCTAAAACCACGCCAAACCACCCCATTTTTTGCCCCAAACTCTGTCGCCATAAACTCCGCCGCCCAAAGCCACACCGCTCCGAGCTCCACTGCCTTGAACAATACCGCCTCTCTTCGCCCAGCTGGCGATACCAAGGTTTCGGCGTCTTCCCGTATTCAGGTCATCGCCTCTCCTACCCGCAAGCTCTTTGGTCGTATTCGTCCAGCCGGCCCTACTCGCCAGGTTCAATCTGAATCTCAACCAAATTTTCAGTCAAGCAACCAGCTAAACTCTCGTCTTGAATCTCAGGCGGCCCGCCCCCTAAAAACCCTTGCAGATCTTGATGACAATCTTTTTGAGGACCAACTCGAATCAGAATTCAGTTCCTCAATCAATGTCCGTCGCTCCACTCAATCGAGCCGCGCTAAGCAAGTTATTAAAGATGATTCTGATGACCTAGAAGATCTTTTGATGAGCGCCTTCGACGAGCCATCTGAAAAGAAAACCCCAGCAAAAACTACAGCTAAAAACACAGTAAAAGCCCCAGTAAACGATCGATCAGTAGAAAATCTAGCAAACAATACTATACAAAATACCTCACAAAAAACTGCGCTAAGAACAGCACCAAAAATCTCAGGCAACCCTTCAGAAAAAACCCCACAAAAATTTGATTCCATCCCTGATACATCCGAAAACAATATGAATTACATCCTCGGCGGCCGCTCCCCTTTCATTAATACCGACAAAATCATCAAGCGCCCGCTCTCTGACTCGACTCGCGAAAATGCCGCTCGCCTCGATGATCAAAATGAAGAGGAGTTGTCATCTCCGGTCAGGCCACGCAAGAACGTCTATGAAAAGCGCGATCATAGTAAAAAATCAGCCAAAAAGACCACAACCATGATCGTCGAAGACCGTCCGAAGGGAATTGGTATCTCTCTCGCTATCGCCATCACGCTCATGATTATCCTCGGCACCATCGTCGGCGCCTTCATCTATTTTGCCTTCTTCCAATAACAAAAAAGAGTATTAGAAAATACTCTTTTTTGTTTTTTAAATTAAAACTTCTAAATAAATCTTCTGAATTAAAGCCCTTAATTAAAACCTTCTGAATAAAACCTTGGCCTAAACCTTCCGAATAATTAGTTTTAAATCTAAGTTTTTATATAAAAACGTATAAAAACGCAAAATAAGAACATAAAATGTTCTTATCAATCAAATCTCTATGTTGTGGTGCGAGTGGAGAGAATCGAACTCTCGTCCCAAGTTTGGAAAACTTGTATACT
>ENA-OWLX01001053-OWLX01001053.1-metagenome-genome-assembly--contig:-NODE-1053-length-10510-cov-4.075371_pt1 | contig 10510 bp, 9 predicted proteins | sample MGYA00245351_ERZ651106 | MGnify/ENA primary metagenome ERZ651106 (study PRJEB26857, sample SAMEA4031768) | metagenome | biome: human; feature: oral; material: saliva | place: Philippines | collected 2014... | reverse complement strand
ACCCCATCGGTTGACTTGAGGCCAATGGCGTGTTTAGTTTCGAAAATGGAGACTACTTCTCCTACTAATGGCGACCGAACCATATTTTCTTGAGGCAGGACAGCAATGCCTTGTCCCATCATGCCTGTGGAGAAGATAGCGTCGTTCACTTGGCTGAGAGGTAGGACTTGACCTGTCACAGGAGAGGCTAAATGAGGCGTTTCAACTTGAGTGGTTTTTACTGAGGAGTCTGCTACAATATCGGTAGTTTCTTCCTTATAGAGAACGTAGGTTACCGCAAAGGCGATAGTAACAGAGAGAATTAAACCAGCCAAAGCAACATATAGGTAGTAAAGGGTATCGCCCCCGATATAGCTGGTAATGGTTAAGAGGCCTGGTGAACCGCCAGAGAAGTTACGGGCATTAAAGATTCCCAGTAGGAAACCGACAATCCCGCCTGCAACAGTCGTCCCAATCAAGGCTGCCCGGTTTTGCAGGGTGACCCCATAGAGGGCAGGTTCTGTAATTCCGAAGATAGCAGTTAAGCCAGCTGAAGAGGCCAAGGCTTTCTTGTCAGTGTCGCGCGTCTTAAGGGCAATGGCTAGGGCGGCGCCACCTTGGGCAACGTTAGATGCAAGCATACCTGGTTGGACGACGGTGTCGTAGCCAATAGTCATGCGGTTGTTAATACCAATCGAAACTAATCCATAGTGAGTCCCAGTCATCACCAAGAATGGGGAGGTCAAGCCAACGACTGTTGGCACTACCCATGGTCCGAAAGTTTCTAACCAACGGAAGAAGTCACCCAAGGCGGTCCCAATAATAGCCCCAATTGGACCTAAAATGGTGAAGGTTACGATGGCGGTGACTAAGGCAGTAATCAGAGGAACTGAGAAGAATTTGATGGATTTATGGGAGATACGATCGGCAAATCGCTCTACATAGCTCATAAATAGAACAGCTAGTAAAACTGGAATAACTGTTGATGAGTAGCTAGTTGGTGTAAAAGGCAGGCCGAAGAGGTGGATGCCTTGGCCTGATTCCTTAGCAGCCGTCACTAAAGCGGTAAAGGTTGGGTGGAGCAAAATAGCCCCCATTAACATCCCAAGATAAGTATTGGTCTTAAATTGTTTGGCTGCGGTTGCCCCTAAGAAGACAGGCAAGAAGTAGAAGCCGGCATCGCCAATGAAGTTAAGGATTTGATAGTTTTGGTCAGTATTGATGGCTAATTTGAAGACAACTAAGAGGGAGAGCACCGCCTTAATCATCCCGGCAGCCGTGATAATGGGTAGGATGGGTGTGAAAATACCAGAGATGGTAGCCATTAAGCGAGCTACTAGTGATTGGTTTTGGACGGGTTCTTCTTGAGGGGCAGCTTGGAAATTACCAAGTTCTACTAGGGGGCGATAAACATTAGGGACATCGCTACCTATGATGACTTGGTACTGGCCTCCATTGCTAACAACCCCCACAACACCAGACAGGGACTTGAGGCCTTGGGTGTCTGCTTGATTGGTGTCTTTGAGGACGAAGCGTAGCCGAGTAGCGCAGTGGGTTACCTGACTAACGTTCTGAGCACCACCTACCCCTTGGAGGATAGCTTGCGCAAGTTGCTGATAATTCATAAGAGTCGCTCCTTTTGCTTTATAATGGAGGAAAGGGAACGCTTTCCTCTGGCTTAGATTTATGATACCATCACAGTATAGCAGTCGACTAGGTGGTGAGAGCATTTAATAACGGTGTTCACACAAATCATAGGTTCAATCGTGAACACTGTTCACACTAGTTAGGCTATAAGATAGAGGAGGTGGCTACATGTTGCTAAGTGAGCGCTTGGATTATATGACTTTTTCCCCTAGCGAACAGGTGATTGTTGATTATTTGAAGAGCCATCAATTAAGCTTAGAATCTAAGACGACAGGACAGATTGCTAAGGAGACCTATAGTTCCAAGTCCACCATAGTGAAGGTGGCTCAGCGGATGGGCTATGCAGGTTGGCGTGATTTCAAGAAGGCCTACCTAGCTGAGCTTCATTATTTAGCCAATCAGACAGCCTCTGTTGACGCTAACTATCCTTTTGGACCGACTGATCATTATCTGACAATTGCCAAACGTCTAGCGACCATTGAGCAAGAAGCCATTCGCGAGACGGCAGACCTCTTGGATTATGAGACTTTACAAGCGGCCGTGGGTCGCTTGAGTCAAGCCAAAGCCATTCATGTCTTCGCCCTGTCCAATAATTTACTCCTCTCCCAGGAATTTCGTTATAATATGGAACGGATTAAGCAGCAAGTCTATGTTCATGCCATCTATGGAGAGGGTATGTATGCTGCAACTTTGATGGAACCCGATGAGTGTGCCCTGGTGATTAGTTACTCGGGTGAGACCACCTCTCTCCTATCGATTGTAGATATGCTCAAGTTGCGCCAAATACCAATTGTGCTCATCACGAGTATTGGCGACAATAGCATGGTACAATTAGCCGATGTGGCCCTGAGAATCACCACACGCGAGCGACTTTATTCTAAGATAGCCACCTTCGTTAATGATTCGGCTATTACCTATGTCTTAGATGTGCTCTATGCCTGCCTATTCAGCCAAGACTATGAAAAAAACCTAGCACTTAGAGAGGGTACCTCGCGTATTTTCGAGATTACCCGCCGTGGCTTAGGTCAAGGTCTAAAGGAATAGTCTTATCTACTCTTCCCTATTTATTAGTTACACTAATAAATAGGGTTTAGCACCATGATTTTTACGGTCTTACTTAGCCAATTTTCACAAAGTCGGACGAATTTCACATGAACGTTCGTCTTTTGGCTGGAAAAGCCTGATTTAATAGGCTTTTGCTAGGCGGACTCGTCACATCTTCAATATATAATAATTTATATTTTTCCTTATAACGTAGAATAAGTTATGCGCTTAAAGCGACTGAGACCTGTCAGCCGCTCTTTTCATCCCTAGGTCCGAGCAAATATCGGTCCTAGGCCCTATGTCAAACGAGTGGAAAACTGGCATAATAAGGGTGTAGTTAAGAAACAAGCCCTCATTTAAGGAGTGAGAGATATGAATGAGAAAGAAAGAATCATTGAATTAGTCAAACAACAAGTCATTACCATGGATGAAGCCCTTCGCCTCCTCGAAGCTTCGGCCCAAGCAAAATCAGCTGACCAAGTAGAGGAGCCAGCCGACGCTCAAGACCAAGACCAAGTGACGGACCAGGAAGCTCCAAGCAAGCAAGAAGCGTCAGCTGACCAAGAGCCTGAGCAGGGCAAGAAGGCTGGCTTCGACTCAGAACAACTCAAGGCTACCGTCCAAGAAGCCATCGACAAGGGCCTCAAATTTGGCCAAGAAATCATCTATAGCGTCCAACAAAGCCTTGATGACAAACAAGAAAACAAGCCTGAAGACAGCAAGTCAGCAGAGCCAGCCCAAGAAGCCTCTGAACCAGAAGCTTCCATCAGCCAGGAAGAGGCAGAAGCAGCGGCGGCCAAGCGCCAAGAATTAGAAGCTAGCCTAGAAAAAGAAGGCCAAGCCCTCCTAATCGCTAAGCAACGCCTAAGAGAGTTTGAGATTCTAGCAGAATTAGACGAGCTCAGTGAAGAGCTCCAAACCCAAAAAGCCCAAGTGGCAGCAGAAGTCCTGGAGCGAGGCCAAAAGATTGACCAGCTCCAAGAAGAACTCAAGGCCTACAAGCCAGCAAGTCCTACTTCAGAGCCTTTCAGCCAACGACTCAACGACTTCGTTCGGCAAGTCAATGAAGGCAGCCAACGGGCAGCCGACCACGTCAGTCGGGCGGCGGATCAATTCGGTCAGAAAGCAGACCGCGCCGGCCAACGTATTGATAACGAGGCCAACCGCTTAGGCCGCGTTATTGGTCAGGTGGTCAGCACAGCCTTTAAGGCAGCGCGTGAAGGCATTCGCGTAGGTGTGAGAGCCTACGGCCGTTTGGGCAATGAATGGGAGCATACCTTTAACTTTGACGCTAAGGACCTAAAGGTGTTAGACTTTAAGTTATCACGAGGCGATGTCAAAGTCACTCGCGCCCATGTGGATCAAGTCTCAGTCAATGTCAAGGCAAGCTTCTTCGGTAAGATTCCAAATCCTAACCTAGAAGATTTCCAAGCCCACAGTATCCTCTCCCTAGACGACGGCAACTTGCTCCTGCAAATAACTGACGACCATATGTCAGCGGATATTGAAGTGACCTTGCCAGACCAAGACTTAGAGACCGTTCGGATTGAGACCACCCAAGGGGATATTGAGCTAGACGGTGTCCAAGCTAAGGAGATTTATTTAACGACTGTCAATGGGGATGTCGACCTGTCCGATGTGGCAGCAGACTTATTAGACTACCACTCAACCAATGGGGATCTAGACTACCGCCAAGCAGAGGTGAAACGCCTCAACCTAGAGACAACCAACGGCGACTGCCGCGTAGTGGGAGCCATTGGCGATGTAGCGGCTAGCCTGATTAGTGGCGACTTGCTCTTAACCAAACGCGATGAGACGCCGGCTGCCATGAAGGTCAGCACGGTAAGTGGCGATGTGAAAATCGCTATTCCGGCCAACTTAAGCCTAGAAGGCAGTGCCCAATCTAGCTCAGGCGACGTGGAACACCGTATCGGCCACCTAGACGTTGAAACCCACCGTCATCACAGCCTAGAATTCCAACGGATCATGACCAACCAAGAAAGACCCGTTCATTTAGAAATTAACACCGTATCAGGCGACATTCGCCTCAAAGATACCGATTTATAGGAGGAATTTACCATGAAACGATTAACTCGTAATACCCGTGAAGGGATGTTTTTAGGCGTTTGTGCCGGTATTGCTGATTATCTGGGAATTGATCCAACGGTTGTACGTGTGGTCTGGGTGGTTTCCGGCTTTTTAGGTGGCGTGGGCTTGTTCGGCTACTTGATTGCAGCCTTCATCATGCCAGAAGCCTAAGCTTAAGTAAGTTAGAAAGAAGGAAGGACCATGAAACGACTATATAAATCTACCCGTGACCGTAAAGTAATGGGGGTCTGCGGGGGACTAGGAGAATATCTAGGGGTTGACCCTACCTTGCTTCGCCTAGTTTGGTTTGTCCTTATCTGGATAGGTTGGGGGACACCCTTACTCATTTATCTAGCCTTGGGGATTATCCTGCCAAGTGACTATACGGTTGCCAATGGCCGTGCCAATCGATCTAGCTACCGCGAGCAGGAAAGAGACCGCTATCGCCAACAAGCTAATCGGGCAAGAGGGGAACTTAACGACTTCCTACGTCGCTATCAAGAAGGCGCAGCAGGTCGCAACGCTAAGACAGAGACTAAGCGACGTGATGTGACGCCTAAAGACGACTGGAGTGATTTCTAATGCGCCGGATTTTATTGAATACCCTACTCTTTATGGGCTTGGCCCATGTTATGCCGGGTGTCAACGTTACAGGCTTTGGCGGGGCCTTAATATCAGCCTTTGTCTTCGCCCTCTTAAGCGTGACGGTAAAACCTGTCCTAGAATTCTTTGCCTGGCCCCTCAACTTCTTGAGTTTGGGGCTGGTCAATTGGTTGATTGCCGGCTTTATCCTACTTTTAGCTAGCTGGTTGCCAGGTGGCCTCACTATCAGCTCTATCTGGAGCGCTATGTTGGTGGCTGTTGCCCTTTCCCTAGGCCAAAGCCTAGTTGGCTTGGACAGTCCCTATCATGATTAAGACTAATAAAAGACCGCAGACCAGATGGCTGCGGTCTTCTGCTTAGGCTGGCAAATTCAGTCTTTCCAAGGGTCTGTCCGGGCAAACGAAAAGATAGGAATTCTCCGCCGTCTATGTTAAGATTAGGAGGTAAAAGTCAATGAGGAGGCAACATTTTCATGTCCAGCAGTGTAACCGTCAATGAACTCGTAAAAACCTTAAAAATTCAATATGCTTTTGGGGAAGATTATGGTTCTCGTCAAATATATACGAGTGAAGTATCCCGGCCAGGTTTGGCCCTAACAGGCTTTGTGGAGGACTATCCTTTCGAGCGAATCCAGTTGATTGGGCGGACAGAGCTTCTCTACCTAGCAAGTTTGCCAGAAAACGAGCGGATTTTGGCCTATGAATCTCTCTGTAACGAGGAAACGCCAGCGATTATCTTCTCACGGGACATGTCGGTGCCGGAAGATTTGATTACGGTCGCGGATAAGTATCATATTCCAATCTTGGTGGCACGTTCTAAGACCACCCGGGTCCTAGCCAACTTGACTAACTTCTTGGAGGGTCGCTTGGCTGAACGCTTGTCTAAGCACGGTGTCTTCGTTGAAGTATTCGGGATGGGAGTCCTCCTGACCGGGGGGAGCGGTGTCGGTAAGTCTGAAACGGCCCTAGAATTGGTCCAACGTGGCCACCGTCTGATTGCTGATGACCGGGTCGAGCTCTTCATGATTGATGAATTGACCCTAGTCGGTGAAGCGCCTGAAATTCTCCAAAACCTCTTGGAAATCCGCGGCTTAGGGATTATCGATGTCATGAGTCTCTACGGGGTAGCGGCCATCCGTCGCTCTAAACGTTTGGAATTGATTATTAATCTGGTGCAAGATGATGGCAATACCGAATACGACCGTCTAGGCTCACAGCGTGAATATGAACAAATCTTTGAAGTCAACGTGCCACGTATCCGCATTCCAGTTAAGACCGGGCGGAACTTGTCAGCCATTGTTGAGTCGGCTGCTATGAACTTCCGGGCTAACCAAATGGGTTATGATGCGACGACTACTTTTAACCGTAAACTAGACGCCCTCATCAAGAAGAATCGGGTTGATAACTAAATGCCAGTTTTAGCCATTGATCCTATTGCCTTCCGCTTGCTAGGCTGGCCCGTCCACTGGTACGGCCTCTTGATTGGTTTAGGCATGGTCCTATCCTATCTCTTAGTCATGCGTGAGGGGCGCCGCAAGGGCCTGTCGGAAGACTATTTGTCGGATGCCTACTTCTGGACCATTATCTTAGGCCTACTGGGGGCGCGTGCCTACTATGTGCTCTTCCGTTTGGACTACTACCTAGCCCATCCCGACCAAATCATTCAGATTTGGCACGGCGGGGGCGCCATCTATGGGGCCATCTTGCTAGGGACAGCCACCATTATCTATGTGGCAAGACGCTATCAGCAAGATCTCATCCTAACCTTGGATGTGGCAGCGCCAGGCATTATGCTGGCCCAAGCCATCGGGCGTTGGGGCAACTTCGTCAACCAAGAGGCCTATGGGCCAGAGACCAGCCGCGCCTTTCTAGAAGGCTTGCATTTGCCGGCTTGGCTCATTGATCAAATGCAGATTCAAGGCCATTATTACCAGCCGACCTTCCTTTACGAGTCGCTGTGGAACTTACTTGGTTTGGCCCTAATCTTAATCCTGCGACGACAAAAAGGCTTACTCAAACGTGGTGAATTAGCAGTCGGCTACTTCGTTTGGTACGGCCTAGGTCGCTTCTTCATTGAAGGTCTACGGACTGACAGTTTATACTTGGGTCCCTTGCGCATTTCGCAGGGGGTATCCGCCCTTATGGTGGTGCTAGGCTTGGCCTGGATAATCATCAGACGGCGAGGGGGTCACAGTGTGGCCTATTCAGATTTCCAATTAGAAAAGAGGTAAGGACATGAAAATTGCGGTATTAGGTTCAGGTTCCTGGGGAACTGCCCTAGGCCAAGTCTTGGCTGAAAATGGTCATGAGGTGGTCTTATGGGGACGTGAAGACCACATCGCGGACGAAATTAACCAAGCCCATACCAATAGCCACTTCCTGCCAGGCATTAACTTGCCGACGGCCATTGTGGCAACAACGGACTTGAAAGCAGCCTTGGATCAAGCCGCTGTCGTGCTCTTCGTCTTACCAACCAAGGCTATTCGCTCGGTTGCCCGTCAGGTAGCTAGCTATCTCAGTCAGTCAGACGCCCACCCCCTCCTGGTGCATGCCACTAAGGGGCTGGAGCAGGGGACCCATTTGCGGGTCAGCCAGATGATTGAAGCGGAAATTCCGCGCCAAGACTATCAAGACCTGGTAGTCTTGTCAGGCCCAAGCCATGCTGAGGAAGTAGCCCGTCATGACCTGACGACCGTAACGGCCGCTTGTCCCAATTTGCAAGCAGCTGAGAAGGTGCAGGCCCTCTTTAAGAATCACTATTTCCGCATTTATACCAATACCGATGTGGTAGGTGTGGAAATGGGCGCGGCCCTCAAGAATATTATTGCCTTAGGTGCCGGTGTCCTAGCGGGTGCAGGCTACGGCGACAATGCCAAGGCCGCGCTAGTAACGCGTGGTCTGGCTGAAATTTCCCGTATGGGCATTAAGTTGGGGGCAGACCCGCTGACCTTTGTTGGTTTGAGCGGGGTTGGCGACCTAGTGGTTACCTGTACCAGTCCCCACTCCCGTAACTGGCAGGCAGGGAATCTGCTAGCCAAAGGTTACAGCAAGGAAGCCATCGAAGAAGAAATTCAAATGGTAGTCGAAGGGATAGCTACCTGCCAGTCAGCCTATGAACTGGCCAAGGAATCCGGTATCGAAATGCCAATTACCGAGGCCCTCTATGGTCTCATTTATCAAGGTGCGCAGGTCAAGGAAGGTCTGCTTCGCTTGATGACGCGCGACGGCAAGCAAGAAGCCTCCCTGTCTCAAGCGCATTACTAAGAGAGTGAATGATAGAATGGAAAAAGAATTAATTGTAACAGATGTTGTCGTGATTGGCGCTGGGCCGGCTGGCATGACCGCCGCTCTCTACGCTTCACGCGCTAATCTCAAGACACATATGATTGAAAAAGGCGTTCCCGGTGGGGAAGTCAACAACACGGCAGATGTGGAAAACTATCCTGGGTTTTCCCTAGTTTCTGGACCAGAATTGGCTCAACACATGTACCAAGGGGCTATGCGTTTTGACGCGGTCCACGACTACGGCGATGTGAGCCATATTGAAGTAGCAGGTGACCTTAAGCGAGTACATACCAGCTCCAAGGTTTATGAAGCTAAGGCCGTCATTGTGGCGACCGGTTCTTTCCACCGCCATCTAGGCGTGCCTGGGGAAGAAGAATTAGCTGGCCGTGGCGTGTCCTACTGTGCGGTCTGTGATGGTTTCTTCTTCCGCGATAAGGAAATTATCGTGGTCGGCGGGGGTGACTCGGCTGTTGAAGAGGCCCATTACCTGACTCAATTTGCTAGCAAGGTCACGGTCGTTCACCGTCGTGACGAGCTCCGAGCGCAGAAAGTCCTGCAAGACCGGGCCTTTGCCAATCCTAAGATTGAATTCATCTGGGATAGCGTGGTGGAAGAGATTCTAGGGACAGATGCGGTTGAAGGCGTGCAAATTAAGAACGTCAAGACTGGCCAGACCAGCCGCGTGGATGCCCAAGGGGTCTTTATCTACGTTGGTTTAGTGCCTAACTCAGAAGCAGTTAAAGATTTGGGAATTACCGACCAAGAAGGCTGGATCATCACGGATGATCATATGGCCACTAGCCTGCCAGGCGTTTTTGCAGCCGGCGACGTGCGTCAAAAGCACCTGCGTCAGATTGTAACAGCCACCGGCGATGGTGGCACGGCTGGTTTCCAAGCCTACCAATACATTGAAAGCCTTAAAGACTAAGCAAAAAGCCCTGCACAAACTTTCGGTGCAGGGCTTTTGAATTGAGCTAGTGGTCCACTCCGGAAAGTGGACCACTGGCTCGGCCAAAAGATAGGGTTTGGGGCATATTTCATGATATTCCGAGCTAGCTCAGCCAAAAACCTAAGCCTAGAGCCGCTAGCTCTCCATTAAGCAAACCACACAAAAAGGACTGGGCATCAATCCCAGTCCTTTTGCCTTAGTCTTAGGCGGTTAGTTTAGCGATGTCTGCTTCAATCTTAGCAGCCTTAGCTTCTACTTCTTCATGCGAAGCGCCTTGGGTGCCCAGATAGAGCTTGATTTTTGGTTCGGTACCACTTGGACGGAAAGCCACCCAGCTGCCGTCTTCCAAGACATACTTGAGGGCATCAGATGGTGGGAAGGTCAAGGTTTCAACCGTGCCGTCAGCCAGAGTGCGTGTGCCAGCTAAGTAGTCAGCCGCGCTCACCACTTTGAGGCCGCCCATTTCCTTAATCCCTTCGGTCCGGATTTGTTGCATGATGGCAGCCATCTTAGCTTGCCCAGAGAGACCTGGGAAGTCCACTGCGATAGTCTTTTCATAGAAGTAGCCGTATTTTTCGTACATGCTTTCTAAGACATCAGCCAAGGTACGGCCCGCTTTCTTGTGGTAGGCGGTCAATTCGGCCAAGACTACCAAGGCTTGGATAGCATCCTTGTCGCGAACAAATGGCTTAATGAGGTAACCGTAAGATTCTTCAAAGCCCATGAGGAAGGTCTTAGAACCTGTTTCTTCATATTCTTGAATCTTCTCAGCGATAAATTTGAAGCCAGTCAGTACTTCGACCGCTTCTAAGCCATAGTGAGATAAAATAGCGTTAGCAAAGTTAGTCGATACGATAGACTTAACCGCTACCCCGTTCTTAGGCAGTTGGTTGAGTTCTATCTTAGCATTCAAGAT
>ENA-OWLX01001052-OWLX01001052.1-metagenome-genome-assembly--contig:-NODE-1052-length-10514-cov-5.314562_pt1 | contig 10514 bp, 6 predicted proteins | sample MGYA00245351_ERZ651106 | MGnify/ENA primary metagenome ERZ651106 (study PRJEB26857, sample SAMEA4031768) | metagenome | biome: human; feature: oral; material: saliva | place: Philippines | collected 2014... | reverse complement strand
ATACACACGATTCTTGCACCTGTAGTACTTACGTAGTACCTTTCTTGCACGTTTATCAGCTCGGCTAAAAATATTCCTTGCTTTTGTAAAACGCTTACAAGGCACACGAGTACTTATCGGAGCAAGTTCCTTGGCTACCCAAGCGTGGAGCGTCGAATAGTACTTCTTTGATTCAACGGCTCCATTCCTATAATCTGCGGAAATATACGCGCTGATTGAATAGAGTAAGTACGGCTCGACTGGCTTTTTAGATGATTTCTCCGACACGTCTTTTTCCACAGGAAGCTCTACGTCAGATATATCCGACAGAGATCCAAACCCAGGAGTGTAAGACGCGTCTTTAAAAATCGAAAGCATTTTTCTTTCAGACTTAATCTTCATTTTCACTTTCTCATTCATCCGACAATCGTATCCACGATGTAATCTGTCAGACTCCTGGAAGCAAAAGTCGATCTCGTCGTTCCGCCTCCTTGCCTCTTCACGAAGTTCCTTAATACAAAGGTCACTCACAAATCGAAACAAGTCAAGACGCCTCTGTTCATCATCACGCCTCATATAGGCCCATTGCCGCTCATAGTACTTCTTATCCATGTACTCTTGAGCTGTCAGACTCCACAAAGACATCACGCGATTAATCATTGACACTCGCTCAAAATCCTTATATGCCTGCTTATAGCAAGTTAAAGCCTCAATAGTGCGCAAAAACAACTGGTGTTCCTGCCTCAATAATTCGTAGGTTCTGTTCATCTCGTACCAACCTTTCAAAGTGTAAATGTACATCCACGGCAAAAATGCCTAGTCAACATACATATTATACCATAAAATAAGCATTTTGGCAATAAAAAACACTGGGAAGTTTATCCCAGTGTTTGTTGAAAAGATATACAATGAGTTACAAAAATCATGCCTTAGCCAGAGTATAGTTTCCGTTCAGTTCCGCCGGCTTCCGATCATAAATTTTCTGACCATATTCGTCAATTATGATGTGTCCGTGGTCCTGACCGTCGCTGCATTCCTGTCCGCCATAATAAATATGCGTGACACCGTCCGGCTTGATGGAGACCTTCACCTCTTTCAAAAGCTTCAAGCTCATTCCAGCTTTCTTCAGCGCGTCTTTCTTTCTCTCCGTGTACAGAAGCTCTCGCTTTTCACTTAGGTCCTTATAGAGCTGTCCTAATTCGTCATCGCACTTCTTAAAATCCGACACGGCTTCTCTGTAATTTGCGTCAGCTTCCTGCTCTTTGGCCTGCGCCTTCCGCAAGCTCTCTTCCATGACTTTCATCTGTTTTTCCGTCGACTCAACCAGTCCGCACGCCAGTGAGTAATCAAAAGTCCCCACTCGCGGCATACGCTCTCTCTTGCTAGCTTCCGCATCAGAGAGTTCTTGGGAAATTCGCCGCATTTCACGCTTATAATCGTTGATATTGTACCGACAATTATAGGCCTGCTTAAAATATTCCCGCGCGGTTAATTCATTTTCACTGTGACTAGGCGCTTCAGAATCTCCGTCTTCACCGTTTTCGCCCCCCTCAAAATCATCGAAAGGGTCTTCGCCGGCAGACTTCAAGGCCCTAGCCTTCTGAAAGCATTCTTCCATCATTTGAGTTTCCTCGTTGACTTTCTCGGTTAACACTTTCTGACGCTCTGCGCAACTCGATTTAATTTCCTCAAATCTACGCAAAACTTCCTCAGACTCGAGGATGATTTCATCATAAAATTTCTTTTCACGATTCATTCTCAGAACTGCATCATCATAGTCTTCACGAACTGACTTTAATGCCGATTCACAAATCCGTACATTTATCTGCGCCTCCTTGCGCTCGTACCATAAAGTCTTCTTGCTTCGGTTCAGCTCACTCTTACGAACCTTCAATTTGTCACATCTTACCTGCATTGTATCAATTTCTGACTTCATTGCATCAAGTTTCGAGATTCGTCCCATCACTGTCCTACCTTTCCAAATTGATAAAGAACGTCATCTGCTGGCCTATTCCAGCATAACGACTATTATACCATAAAAATAATAAAATAATAGGAATATGTTACAATAAAGTTACAAAACCACAAAGCGGAATTTGAACAAAAATAGTAAAACGGCATAAAATAAATAGTTACATAGTATTTTTCAAAAATGTGAAATACAAAAGTTTTACAAATTTTACATAAATAAATAAGAGATATCCGGTAACAAAAGAGTCTTGGTTTGAATTGTGAAGGGTTGTATATCCGGTAAGTTGTGAGGGTTGAAAAAAAAAGAAATAATGATATAATAACGGAGGAGAGGATGAATCTCGATAGAAAAGGGAGAAGTGGTAAAAAATGGACAACCGAATAAAAAAAATGGTTTGGAATATTGTTATCGCAGCACTATGTGTTGTGGTGGTGAGTGGAATTATTATTTTGAAACCTTGGCAACAAGAAGAGCAACCGATTAAAGAAAATTTGCTTTCTCTTGGGATACAGGAACAACGAGACGGAATTGAAGAAGCTTTAGAGCATCAATACCCAAATTTGAAAGATGTAAAAGTAGAGCAAGGTGCATATTCTCTGGATTTGTACCATATGACAGTGGAAGAGGGAAGATTTCATGTTGAAGCAAAAGTAACATTTCCGGAGGAAAAGAAGGATTCTCCTAAAGCAATAGCAAATGAAGAACAACAACCATCTACCTCATCTCAAGAACAAGGGAATGGTATAGGTGCAGCGCCTGTTTCACAAAATATAGAAACAAAACCGCCGGTTCGTATGAAGGGAGCTTATTTTAAAGTATTTTTGGTAGATTCGTTAGATTTTAACAAACGCAAAGAAATATCCGCTTCTTATGAGGCAGTTCCGACAAAAGAAGAAAATGTTGTAGTGTATAAATTGGATGGAATTTTGACATCGGATGATTTGAAATTTCTTATTCGTAAAAATCAAAAATTAGTCATACAATCTTCTTTTTATGACAGTGATATGGACAATCTTGTGGACTATGAAGGAATCTCCCAATATCCACATCATCCGTTCAAAGATGTGATGCTTGATGTATCGGAAGAAAATTGGAAGATATCCGTGCACTATCCAATCAATCAAGAGATACCGACAGAATACGGCTCTATTATTGTAGATGAATTGATAGTAGGACCGAGTCAGATGATATTGACAACAAGAAATGCGTTAGAAAAAGGATATTCTCTGAAGGCTTTTGAGGGCGGAAAACTGATTGCATCAAACGGAAAAATCTATGGTCTGCAACGAAGCTATGCTTTTGAAGGTTCTCCCGAAGGGAAAATGCATTTTTATTTTAATCCTTCAAATTACTTTGAAGTGGATCAACAAAAAGAATATACCTTCCAATTTGACAATATTGTATTGAATGATAATCGTGAAGACAAGCTTGTGTTATCAAAACAAGGAGCATATCCTCAAGTGCATCGTATCTTAGGTCAGGAAGTTGTGATAGAGAGTTTTAAATATGAAGAAGCAAGCGGGATGTTAGAGTTGGATATGATATACAATCCGGAATTGATATCTTTAGATATGTATATGGCAGAGAGCAGTTCAAGAGTTTTTTCACCTCCTGTATTGCAAGAAACGACACGGATCAATCCAAAGTCAAGAGAGAAAGAAGTCGTGCAAACAACCATTCTGCCTGCGAAACTGAAGTTCCATGTACAAAATAAAAATGAATATACTTTGTTAATCAATCACAATGACTTCTACGTGAACAAAAGTGGAGAATTAAAGATTAAAGGGCAGTAGAATGACATATATGATTCAAAATCGGTGGAAGTGTTCACCGATTTTTTGACTATTTCTTCACTATGATTTTTATATAAAATTCTGATTAAATTGACACAATTTTGAATTTGAAATAATCCTTATGTGTAAGCTTGTTCTCATTGGAGCAAGTACAAGTAGAGGGACAGAGTTATTAAATTTTGAACAGGAACTTACAATTATGATATAGGGCAATTGAAACAAGCAATAGTATCACTTTGATTAAAATACGGGGTGGGAATAGAGAAACCGAAACAACAGCAATAAAAATATAGAGAATCGTGTAAATTTCCGTATCGAGTGGGTATACACTAAAGTAATAGAAAAAGAGGGGGAAGATGGATGAGATATTCAGGAATAGTATATAGACCGCCAAGTGAAGGAAGAAGTTTGATTGTGCAAGCAACAATAGGATGTTCTCACAACAAATGTACTTTCTGTGATATGTATAAAGATAAGGTATTTCAAGTGCGTAAGGTGGAAGATATTTTGCAAGATTTTAGGGAAGCGAGGAGCTATTATCCTTATGTGAGAAGAATCTTTTTGGCAGACGGAGATGCCTTGATTATGAAAACAGAACAGTTGGTTCAAATTTTGGAGCATATTCAAGAGAACTTTCCGGAATGTGAGAGAGTAGCTGTCTATGCTTCTCCGTACAGTATCAAGAGCAAAACTGTAGAGGAATTGAAATTATTGCATCAAAAGGGATTAGGAATCGGATATATCGGTTTGGAATCCGGTAGCGACAGGATTTTGAAAAAAATCAACAAAAATGTTACCTCTGCAGAAACCGTTGAATGTGGATTGAAGTTAAAAGAGGCAGGCATCGCTGTTTCTGTGACTGCAATTTCCGGGTTGGGCGGAATCGAATATTGGAGAGAACACGCAGTTGAAACAGGAAAGGCGTTTTCTGCAATGAATCCTGAGTATATTGGATTATTAACCTTGTTTATGAGAGGGGACACTCCGCTAAAAAAAGAGTTTGAAGAAGGAAAATTTCATATTTTGACACCGGAAGAAATTATGATGGAATCGATGCTGATGTTACAAAATATTGATTCTCCGGGAACAATTTTGAGAAGTAATCATGTTTCCAACTATGTCAACTTGTACGGAACATTGAACCAAGACAGAGAAAAAATGATTCAATTGTTACAGAATGCAATGGATGAATGTAATTTCAGACCGGAGTATTTTAGAACTTTATAAAAAAGCTGATTTTATGTTGAAAAATCGCAAGATTAGGATGACCGAAACAAAAACAAGAACGTGTCTGTTGAGTGGGAGGGTGATCCTATTTTTGTGAAAAAAGAAAATAGATTGATAAGTTGAGATTACTGTGAAGGAGAATAGTATGAATCTATATGAACAGTTGGCAAAAGAGTTTGGATTAAAGAAGAAACAGGTCGAAGGAGCAATTCATCTGATTGATGAAGGCAATACCATTCCTTTTATTGCACGATACCGAAAAGAAGCGACAGGAGAAATGTCGGATGAAGTATTGCGTGATTTTTATGACAGATTGAAATATCTTAGAAATTTGGAAGATAGAAAACAGCAGGTCAAAGCTTCGATTGAAGAACAGAATAAGTTGACATCTGAGATTATTTTCGCATTACAAGAGGCAAAAACGTTGGTGGAAGTAGAGGATATCTACGAACCGTACAAGAAAAAAAGAAAGACAAGAGCATCTGTCGCTATCGAAAAAGGGTTGGAGCCGCTTTCCTATATGATTCGATTGGGAGAAGAAAATCTGCTTCAGCAAGCACAAAATTTTGTAAATGAAGAAAAGGAAGTGTTGACAGCGGAAGATGCGTTGCAAGGTGCGATGGATATTGTAGCACAACAGCTGTCAGAGGATTTTGAACGAAAAAAGAAAATCAGGAACATTGTGTTTTCTGCTACAAAAATTGAGACATCTCAAAAGAAAGGTGCTGAAGAAAAAGACGGATACTTAACTTATTCCATGTACTTTGAGTATAACGAAACAGCAAAAGACATTCCTCCACATCGTATTTTGGCAATCAATCGTGGAGAAAAAGAAGATATCTTGAAAGTAAAGTATTTGCATGAAGAACAAAACATAAAGTCCGTGTTGATGGAAGATATTGCGCATACCGAACACAATGAGGATTGTTTGAATCGGATTGTAGAAGACGCTCTGAAAAGGTTGATTCTTCCGTCACTGGAAAGAGAACTACGTTCTACTATGACAGAAACAGCGGAAGAAAGAGCAATTGAGGTATTCGGTCAGAACTTAAAAGATTTGCTACTACAAGGAACCTTGCCGAATGTCACGATTTTGGGTTGGGACCCCGCATTTCGAACAGGTTGTAAAATTGCAGTCATTGATTGTACCGGAAAAGTATTGGATACGGCAACCATCTATCCGACCGCTCCACAGAACAAAGTAGAAGAGAGTAAAAAGGTAATTTTGAATCTGATTGACCGCCATCAAATTGATGTGATTGCAATTGGAAACGGAACAGCATCGAGAGAATCGGAAGAGATAGTAAGAGAGATTATCAAGGAGAGCAAACGAGAAGTACACCATATTATTGTCAATGAGGCGGGAGCTTCTGTTTATTCGGCATCCAAGTTAGGGACACAGGAGTTTCCGGATATGAATGTGTCATTGAGAGGAGCTGTTTCCATTGCGAGGAGATTGGCAGATCCTTTGGCGGAACTGGTTAAAATTTCCCCCGAACATATCGGAGTCGGACAATATCAACATGATGTCAACCAAGGAAGACTGTTAGAGGTTTTGAAAGGTGTAGTAGAAAATGCTGTAAATACGGTTGGAATTGATTTGAACACAGCCTCTTCCTCATTGTTGGGATATGTTTCCGGAATTACACCTTCTATTGCCAAAAACATTATCGAGTATCGAGAAACAAACGGTGCATTTCGTAACCGTAAAGAGCTTTTGAAAGTAAAACGATTGGGGGCATCTTCCTTTGAACAATGTGCAGGATTTCTTCGTATCAAGGACGGTACGGAAGTTTTGGACAACACTTTGGTGCATCCTGAGAGTTATGATAAGGCATATGGAGTGTTGTATTCTCTGAATATCGCTTCAGATGAATTAAATACTGACAGTGCAGAGACTTCCGAAGAATTTGAAAAAATTGATTTTCCACAATTAGCTACGCAGTTGGAAGTGGGAATACCAACCTTGAAAGATATTGTGTCAGAACTCAAGAAACCGGGACGAGATATTCGACCAAAAAGGAATCCGGTTGAGTTTTTGTCAGAAATTATGACCTTGGATGATTTGAAAGAAGATATGGTATTGACAGGAACTGTTCGTAATGTATTGGATTTTGGAGCTTTTGTAGATATCGGACTAAAGAGCGACGGCTTGGTTCACATCTCTGAGCTAAGCGATAAATATGTAAAACATCCCCTGGATATCGTGAGAATCGGAGATATTGTAACCGTTCGTGTGATCAAAATTGATCGAGAGAGAGGCAAAGTCGGACTTTCTATGAAACAATTGCCACAACACTAAATATTCAGAATAATAAAAACCTCTAAATTTTTAATAAACAGAAAATTTGTATTGACTATGAATAATTTTCGTGTATAGTAAATTATAAGGGAGAGTTTCCCCTTTTGGTACTTTTTTATATTATTGATATTGTAAGGAGGTTTTTTATGTCAAACAACAGTAAACCGTCGAAGGCATCGTTTCTTTTACCTTCCGTTATTGGAATTATCTTATTTATGATACCGGTACAGAAAGCATTCTTTGGTGGAAAAGGTGAAGATGCTCACGACTGGACAATTATTGTAAAGATTCTTGCTGATTTTATCAGCGGTATCATTGGAGACTTTCTTCCGATGCTATGTGTTATTATCGTTACCATTTCTGCATTTATGTCGGTGTTGGCGCTTGTAAAACCGAAATTCATTACAGAAAGTAAGCTGTTAAAAGAAATCTTTGAAACCACACCGGTATGGGCTGCGGTTAGAGTAGTCGGATGTGTGTTTATTTGGTTAATATATTTACAAGTTCAAGCCGGAGAAGAGCAAACAGGTTTCATTCATATGATTACAGAAGCTGACGGTGGTGGATTCATACTTTCAGACCTGTTGACAGTACTCGTTATTATCTTTGCAATTGCAGGATTGTTGCTACCGTTATTATTGGATTTCGGATTATTGGAGTTTGTAGGAGCATTATTGACAAAGCTTATGCGTCCGTTGTTCAAAATTCCGGGACGTGCTGCGGTAGACTGCTTTACTTCTTGGATTGGTGACGGTACACTTGGAGTTATGTTGACCTGTAACCAATATGAAGGAGGATATTATTCCGCAAGAGAGGCATCTGTTATTGCTACAACATTCTCTGCGGTTTCTATTACATTCAGTATTGTGGTTTTGGCTCAAGTTGGTTTGATGGAATACTTCGGAGTATATTATTTACTCATTTGTTCGATAGGAGTGGTTTGTGCAATTATCTGTCCGAGAATTCCACCTCTTTCTATGAAAAAAGACACCTATTTAGTGGAAGGAAGAGCAATTCCGGAAGATATTCCTTCCGAATTCAACTCTTCTTTTGAATATGGTATGCACTTAGCATTAAAGAGAGTTGCTGAACACAAAGGGGTTGGAGAGTTCTTACGAAACGGAATTAAAAATGCGGCAGGAATGTGGTTCGGTGTACTTCCGGTTGTAATTGCGATTGGACCTGTTGCGTTATTGCTTGCAAATCATACAGAAGTCTTTTCAATTTTAGGCAAACCGTTTTTACCGTTGCTTAACATGCTGCAAGTTCCTGAGGCTGCAGAGGCATCTAAAACAATGATTGTCGGATTTACCGATATGTTTACACCATCTGTAATTGCAGCGGCAAACATCACATCACCGATGACGAAATTTATCATTGCGGTTATTTCTGTAACACAACTGATTTATTTATCCGAGGTTGGTGGACTGATTTTAGGTTCCAAGCTTCCGGTAAACTTTTTAGACTTATTTGTGATTTTCTTGGAAAGAACAATTATCAGCTTGCTGATTGTCTGTCCGGTTGCACATTTGATATTCTAAGAAATTTTCACGCGAAGATAGGAATGACACTTACGATGGAATATGTAAATTTCAATAATAATTGAATCGTACAATGTTAAACCTGAGTTGATGATAGATAGCTGTAGTATCATGTCATTACGAAACACACGGGTTGGAAGTATGATTCATAGAGAATGGAAATGAGTGTAGCTTTTAATAGTTATTACTATAAAATCATTAGTATGAAATCAAAAACAGGTTTCGGAAGATATTCCGGCAACCTGTTTTTTTATCGAAGAAAAAGGCCTATAGGACAAAAAGTGTTGATAAAAACCGCTATATATATTGTAAAAACAATGTGTGTAGCGGTTTAATGTTTTTTAAAAGAAGATTGAGGGTGGACAAAAAGTGTTGATAAAAACCTTTATGTATGTTGAAGTATCAACTCATATAGAGGTGTTTAGTTGTTTTTGTTCTTATTTTATTTTGTAAAACCTGTATTCCGATTCTCTGTTTGAATTCCCTTATATCATCGTCATTTCAAGTTGTGATTCATAGTGTAAATTCTTGTTCATCCTAAGCAATTCCATACTCCGTTCTCGTAACTTTGAAAAGAAAGAGCTTTTGGTACATTTTTGAAATTTGAATATGGGGTAATTTTATTAGGTTTTAGTATGATATGGATGCATTTTTTCGAAGAGATTCTGTTTCGAAATTCATTACAAAAACCTTTCATCCACATCGTACTCAAACCGTTTTTGAGAACGCATTGCTAAAATATGTGCTAATTCTCCACCCAAGACAATGATGATTCCGCTCCAATACAAGAACAGCAACATAATGATGATGGCACCGAGAGAACCGTATATGATAGAATATCTGCCGAAATTGGAAGTATAGAAAGAGAGTATCATAGAAGTAACAATCCATAAACTCACAGAGAACAATGCACCGATGATAGTGTATTTTCTCGGAAAGTTTCGATCAGGGATAATATTGTAAAGTAAGAATACAATGGTTACAACACCGAAGAACGGAATAATCCAACGAATAATTTGCCATACATCTGTCCAATCTTGACTTAATTTGAAAAATCGCAACACAGTTTCACATGCATTTTTACCGATAGAAGAAGAGATGAGAGACACAAAAATAAATAAAATCATCAATACAACCAAAGGAAAACTGGCAAGCTGTTTTTGAAGTGATAGAGGTCTCTCGCTTCGAAATGCGTGATTTAGTGAAAAGAGCAATGATCTAATCGCAGAAGTTGCCATCCAAATCATTATTATCATACTCATGACAAACATCTTATTATGATCACTGTGAGATAAGTGTGACAGGTATTGCTGCAAGACATAGATAACATTGTCCGGGAAAAAATGTGACAGGTTACCTAATTGCTCCTTGATACTTAAATCAAATCTTCCCAAGATTCCGTTTACGGCTATTAAAAATGGGAAGAGAGACAAAATAAAAAAGTACGCAAGCTGTCCACCGAGTTGTGATAAGTTGTCAGCTACATATCGTTTTGCAAGACACTTGAAACTGTACAACAAGACATGGTCTTTTGGTTTGGGTTCCATAGCATCTTTTATGTGTTGAATCATTTTCATGAAACTATCCTTTCTTTATCTATCCCTATTTATATTGATTACTGATTAAAGTTATCATAAAAATTTGTTATTGTATTATTATATCTTACTTCTCTTTTTTATAATCCTATACTATTCTTACAC
>ENA-OWLX01001045-OWLX01001045.1-metagenome-genome-assembly--contig:-NODE-1045-length-10558-cov-40.127487_pt1 | contig 10558 bp, 8 predicted proteins | sample MGYA00245351_ERZ651106 | MGnify/ENA primary metagenome ERZ651106 (study PRJEB26857, sample SAMEA4031768) | metagenome | biome: human; feature: oral; material: saliva | place: Philippines | collected 2014... | reverse complement strand
TATTAGGTATTGAAAGTAGCTGTGATGAAACAAGTGTTGCTGTTGTTAAAGATGGTAAGACGATTTTAAGCAATATTGTAGCTTCACAGATTAATAGTCACAAACGTTTCGGCGGAGTGGTTCCGGAAGTCGCCAGCCGTCATCATGTAGAACAAATTACTTTGTGTATTGACGAAGCGCTGCAAGAAGCACAAGTAGACAAAAAAGACTTAACAGCTGTGGCTGTCACTTACGGACCAGGCTTAGTGGGCGCTTTGTTAATTGGCGTACAGGCAGCTAAGGCTTTTGCTTGGGCCAATAATTTGCCCCTGATACCGGTAAATCATATTGCAGGACATATTTATGCGGCGCGTTTTGAAGAAGAATTGCAGTTTCCTTTACTAGCTTTAGTTGTCAGTGGCGGACACACAGAATTAGTTTATATGAAAGAAGACGCTTCTTATGAAATTATTGGAGAAACCAGAGATGACGCAGCAGGCGAGGCTTATGATAAAGTTGGAAGAGTCATGAAATTGAGCTATCCAAGTGGTAAAGAAATTGACCAGTTAGCTCATTTAGGAAAAGACAGTTACCATTTTCCGCGTGCGATGTTACAGGAAGATAATTTTGATTTTAGTTTTAGCGGACTAAAAAGTGCTTTTATCAACCTTGTTCACAATGCGCAGCAACGGAATGAAACATTATCGCAAGAAGATTTAGCTGCTAGCTTTCAAGCAAGTGTGGTTGAAGTGTTGGTGAAAAAAACAATACATGCGGCCAAGGCTTATCCTGTTAAACAGTTGGTATTGGCAGGCGGTGTTGCTGCTAATCAAGGTTTGCGCGAAACAATGAAACAAAAAGTAGAAGAACAATTACCTAATTCTACTTTAATCATCCCAAGCTTACGTTTGTGTGGGGATAATGCGGCGATGATCGCAGCAGCAGGACAAACTGAATTTAATAAAAATAAGCTAGCGGATTTAAGCTTAAATGCTTGTCCGGGACTAAGTTTCTAGTTTTTCCACAAGCGATAGAAATTTAACTAGGCCAAGAATAAAATAGTTGAAATTATAGCGAAATTATAGTATACTGTTTAAGGTTTCTGAAAAGAAACTAAATCCACATCTTATCGTGATCAATGAAGTGGTGCTGATATTGTTCAGTTCTTCAACGAGATGATCGATAGGAGAGGAAAATAAAACCACATGGAGGAATTAAAATGGCAGTATTAAGTATGAAACAATTGCTAGAAGCCGGCGTACACTTTGGTCACCAAACACGTCGCTGGAATCCGAAGATGAAAAAATACATCTTCACAGAAAGAAATGGTATCTACATCATTGACTTGCAAAAAACAGTTAAGTTAGTAGACGCAGCTTATGAATATATGAGAGAAGTCGCTGAAGAAGGCGGCGTTGCTCTATTTGTAGGTACTAAAAAACAAGCACAAGACTCGATTAAAGATGAAGCAATCCGTGCGGGTCAATACTATGTTAACCATCGTTGGTTAGGTGGAACTTTGACTAACTGGCAAACAATCCAAAAACGCGTGACACGTCTAAAAGATATTAATCGTATGGAAGAAGACGGCACCTTTGATGTACTTCCTAAAAAAGAAGTTGTAGGATTAAACAAAGAACGCGATCGTTTGGAAAAATTCTTGGGTGGTATTGCGGACATGCCTAGAATCCCAGATGTTATTTACATCGTAGATCCTAGAAAAGAACGCATTGCTGTTCAAGAAGCGCATAAATTGAATATTCCAATTGTTGCGATGGTTGATACAAACTGCGACCCAGATGAAATTGATGTTGTTATCCCTTCTAATGACGATGCAATTCGTGCCGTTAAGTTAATTACTTCAAAAATGGCTGATGCATTGATCGAAGGTAACCAAGGTGAAGACGAAGTCGCTGAAGAAGACTTTGTAGATGAAGAAAATGTAACTGCAGAAAACGCTCCTTCACTTGAAGAAATGGTAGATGTAGTTGAAGGTAACAACCAATCAGCTGAATAAGATTGAATAGCGGAGCTGTTTCAAAGGCTGGGCGAAAAGCTGCACTCTCCTTTGAAACAGCTTTTTTTCAAAAATATTTTACAAATGAAGCAGGAGGAATAAATAAATGGCTAATATTTCAGCAAAATTAGTTAAAGAATTACGTGATAAAACGGGCGTCGGTATGATGGACGCTAAAAAAGCATTAGTAGAAGTTGAAGGCGACATGGAAAAAGCTGTCGACTCTTTACGTGAAAAAGGAATGGCTAAAGCAGCCAAAAAGAGTGACCGCGTGGCAGCTGAAGGTCTAGCTTCTGTTGCTGTTGAAGGAAACACAGCTGCGATTGTTGAAGTAAACTCAGAAACGGACTTTGTTTCTAAAAACGAAAAATTCCAAAATCTAGTAAAAGAAATTGCCCAAGTTGTTGCAAAAAACAAACCAGCTGATATGGATGAAGCAATGAAGTTGGAAACTGGTAATGGCAATATTGAAGCAGCTTTAATTGAAGCAACCCAAGTGATTGGAGAAAAAATCAGCTTCCGTCGTTTTGAAGTACTTGAAAAAACAGATAATGCTGCATTTGGTTCTTATTTGCATATGGGCGGTAGTATTGCTGTTTTAACTGTTGTTAACGGCACTACTGATGAATCAGTTGCTAAAAATGTAGCTATGCACGTAGCAGCAATCAATCCACGCTATATTGACGAAAGCCAAATTCCAGAAGATGAATTGGCACATGAAAAATCTATCTTAACAGAACAAGCACATAGCGAAGGCAAACCAGAAAAAATTGTTGAAAAAATGGTTGAAGGCCGTTTGAACAAATATAAAGCAGAAATTTGCTTAGTTGACCAACCTTATGTAAAAGATCCTGATATGACAGTTGAAAAATATGTCAGTGGACAAAACGCTACAGTCAATACTTTTGTTCGTTATGAAGTAGGCGAAGGTATTGAGAAAAAAGAAGAAAACTTTGCAGACGAAGTAAAGAGCCAAGCTAACCAATAATCGTTAGTTCCTTAAAAATAGGAACGCATGCAGATGCGCTCCTATTTTTTGTGAGCTGCATGTGTTAACATTTTACAAATAAAAAATTATTCAAAAATAAAAAGTTATTATTTAAAGCAAAAAAGTAAACAAGCGTAATTTTTCAACTGCGCAAATACTATGAATATGCTACAATGATAACAGAGAATTTACGGAGGAATCGTGAGGATGAAACCAAAATATCAACGTGTGGTACTAAAATTGAGCGGTGAAGCATTAGCTGGCGAAGATGGCTTTGGCATCAATCCGCCAACGATCCAAAAAATCGCTGAGGAATTAAAAAAAGTTCATGAATTAAATGTTGAATTAGCTATTATAGTTGGCGGTGGAAATATTTGGCGAGGACAAATTGGTGCTCAAGTCGGTATGGAACGAGCACAAGCTGATTATATGGGAATGCTAGCGACTGTGATGAATGCTTTGGCGTTACAAGATACATTGGAAAACGTGGGTGTACCAACACGGGTGCAAACTTCTATTGAAATGCGCCAAGTGGCTGAACCTTATATTCGTCGTCGGGCTGAGCGTCATCTTGAAAAAGGAAGAGTCGTTATTTTTGCCGGTGGCACAGGAAACCCTTATTTTTCAACGGATACGACTGCTGCTTTGCGTGCTGCTGAGATTAAAGCAGATGTTATTTTGATGGCTAAAAATAACGTTGATGGTGTCTATTCAGCAGACCCTAAAGAAGATGAAACAGCTGTTAAATTTGAAGAATTGACGCATTTAGAAGTTATCTCAAAAGGGTTGGAAGTCATGGATTCGACCGCAAGTTCTTTAAGTATGGATAATGATATTCCAGTGGTAGTATTTAATTTAAATAAAGCTGGAAATATCGAGCGCGCCGTTATGGGTGAAAATATTGGAACAACTGTAAAGGGGAAATAACACATGGCAGATAAAGTTTTTCAACAAGCAAAAGAAAACATGGAAAAAGCCACAGATAATCTGCAATATCAACTTGGACAAATACGTGCAGGTCGTGCCAACGCAAGTTTATTAGATCGTGTAAATGTTGTCTATTATGGTGTGCCAACACCGTTGAATCAACTAGCTTCTATTACCATACCTGAAGCACGAGTATTGATGATCAAACCATTTGATAAAACAATGCTAGCAGAAATTGAAAAATCGATTTTGGCTTCAGATGTTGGTATTACGCCAACTAACGATGGTTCGGTCGTTCGCTTAGTCATTCCTCAGCTGACTGAAGAACGCCGAAAAGAATTAGCAAAAGAAGTTGGTAAAGACGCAGAAACAGCAAAAGTGTCGGTAAGAAATGCTCGCCGTGAAGCTATGGACGAATACAAGAAACAAGAAAAAAATAGCGATATTACCGAAGATGACTTGCGAACTGCTGAAAACGACATGCAAGATTTGACCGACCAATATACCAAAAAAATTGAGGATATATCTTCTGATAAGGAAAACGAATTATTAGAAATGTAAAGCTTACTTTTAAAAAAAACAGGACTGTAGTCGGTTCTGTTTTTATTTTGCTGTGAATCACTACGATTCAGCGACCAAAGGAAGCTGAGAGTAGATGATGAACAGTACTAGGGCGAGCGAAAGCGAGGCGTAGTGTCCGAAATATTCGAATCACAGCGATTCAGCGACCAAAGGAAGCTGAGAGCTGATCCTTTAAGGCCTTAGCGACTTGTCGCTTAGACCTTAATGAGATCGAAGCGTAAGCGAAGTGATGAATAGTACTAGGGCGAGCGAAAGCGAGGCGTAGTGTCCGTACTCTCTTTTATGAAAAATTGGGAATAAATACGAAGTCAAAGGCAAACTTATGTTGAATGAGCGCTGATACCTCAAAGAAATGAGAAATCTATGTTGGATGGGCAACGATACCCCAAAGAAATTGGAAATCTATGTTGAATGAGCGTCGATACCCCAAAGAAATGGGAAACCTATGTTGAATGAGCAACGATAGCTCAAAGAAATTGGAAATCTATGTTGAATGGGCAATGATAGCTCAAAGAAATTGGAAATCTATGTTGAATGGGCAATGATACCTCAAAGAAATGGAAAACCTATGTTGAATGAGCAACGATACCTCAAAGAAAACGAAAAACAATGTTGAATGAGTAGCGATACCTCAAAGAAAACAGAAAACAATGTTGAATGAGCAACGATAGCCCAAAGAAAACGAAAAACAATGTTGAACGAAAAGTAATAGCTCAAAGAAACAGGAAATCTTTGTGCTAGCAAAAGAGCAAGGATTACAAGTTCCATGATAATGTTCTTTTATTTTTTTAGTACATAGTAATTTTTAAAAAATTCTTTTGTTCTATTAATATTTTCAATCATATTCTCAATTATTATAGGCAATGAGTTTGTTTATTGTTATAATAAGAAAGATTAAATTTTATGTCTTTCCCATACATCTAGGGATGAATGAAGTTAGGAGATAAAAACAATGTTGCGTTTTTTTCCAGAAAAAAATAAAACTTTTCAAGAAGAACAAGAGTATACTTTTGATTCAGAATTACCTGTGCCTAAACATATAGCAATTATTATGGACGGTAATGGTCGTTGGGCACAAAATCGCAGGTTACCACGGGTAGCTGGACACAAAGAAGGAATGGAAACAGTAAAAAAGATCACTAAGCATGCTTCTTATTTAGGTGTTAAAGTGTTAACACTCTATGCTTTTTCAACAGAAAATTGGAAAAGACCTGAAGAAGAAGTCAATTTTTTGATGCAACTACCGGTTGACTTTTTTGATACTTTTGTGCCAGAGTTAATGAAAGAAAATGTTCGTGTAAATGTAATGGGAGAATATGATGTCTTACCGGCGCATACAAGGGATGCAGTCAATCGAGCGGTAAAGCAAACAAGTGAAAATACAGGAATGATTTTAAACTTTGCTTTAAATTATGGCAGTCGGTCAGAAATGGTTTCGGCGGTGAAAAGTATTGCATCAGATATTACCGCAAAAAATATTGAAGTTGAGCAGATCGATGATGATTTTATCGCTGACTACTTGATGACAGGTTTCTTGCCTAAAGAAATTCGTGATCCAGAAGTTCTGATACGCACCAGCGGAGAAGAACGTATCAGCAACTTTTTATTGTGGCAAATCGCTTATAGCGAGCTACTATTTACAAAAGAGTTATGGCCGGATTATAGTGAAGCCTCTCTTGAAAACTCGATTGCAATTTTTCAACATCGAAATCGTCGTTTTGGCGGTTTGAAAAACAAGGAGGAAAATAAATGAGACAACGGGTCATTACAGCGGTTATCGCGTTGGTACTTTTTTTGCCCATTATCTTTTTTGATTTCGGTGGAATTTCAGTACAATTATTAGGCGCTTTGCTAGCAGTCGTGGGTGTTTACGAACTCTTTAGGATGAAAGGCTTGGCAATTATCAGTTTTGAAGGGATACTATCAATCATTGGCGCACTCGTGTTAGTATTACCCAACAATCCTTGGTTTTCGTATTTACCTGATACAACGGATAAGTTAATCTTATTTTATTTCATTGTTATGCTTTTACTAGGGGTATCAGTGATATCAAAAAATATGTATACTATTGATGAAGCAGGTTTTCCTGTATTAGTTAGTTTATATGTAGGTGTTGGGTTGCAAAACTTTGTAGAAGCAAGATCTACTGGTTTATTGCTACTTTTGTTTGGGCTTTTTATTGTATGGGCTACTGATATCGGTGCTTATATGGTAGGAAGAAAATATGGTAGACGAAGTCTTTGGCCAGCGATATCTCCTAATAAAACAGTTGAAGGAGCTATAGGCGGCATTTTAAGTGCACTTTTTATCGCAATTGTCTTTTTGATTATTTATCCAGGAAGCCTTTATTTTGAATACGGTTCTTTTATCATGCTTTTTTGGACAATCATTTTATCGGCGGTCGGCCAATTTGGCGATTTAGTCGAGTCAGCGATTAAAAGACATTATCAAGTGAAAGATTCAGGTAACATTTTACCAGGGCATGGCGGCATTTTAGACCGTTTTGATAGTATGTTATTTGTTTTTCCTATTATGCATTTGATTGGCTTATTCTAATATTAGAAAAGTTACTGAGCATTTTCGAAATGATCGGAAATGCTTTTTTAAATTCTTATTACAATCAATCTCATTGATTGTTAATTACATAAGATGTGATAAAATAATGAGTAATCTTTGAGATACTTTGACGAAAGAGAGGAAACATACCATGAAGACATTGATTACATTTTTAATCGTCTTCTCAGTAGTTGTGGTAATACATGAATTTGGACATTTTTATTTTGCTAAGAAATCGGGCATTTTAGTTCGTGAATTTTCTATTGGCATGGGTCCTAAGCTATTCAGCCACCAAGCTAAAGACGGTACGACTTATACCATACGAGCCATACCGATGGGTGGTTATGTTCGGATGGCAGGCTATGAGGATGAAGAAGAACTAAAAGCTGGAATGCCGGTATCTTTGGAAGTAAATGAGAACAACGAAGTCATTAAAATCAATACAAGTTCAAAAGTACAGTTAGAAAATGCGATCCCCTTGGAAGTGACTCGTTATGATTTGACTGAGGCACTTGAAATTACGGGATTTGTTAATGGAAATGAAGATAATGTAGCAAGCTATTCAGTAAATCATGAAGCGATGATTATTGAAGAAGACGGCACGCAACTGCGTATTGCACCAAGTGATGTACAGTTTCAATCTGCTAAATTATGGCAAAGAATGCTGACAAATTTTGCGGGACCTATGAATAATTTCTTATTAACGATTGTGTTATTCATTGCCATTGTATTTTTACAAGGCGGCGTTCCTAATGAAGACTCAACAGTACTTGGTGAAGTCGATCCTAATGGTGCAGCAGCAACAGCCGGTTTAAAATCGGGGGATGAAATTGTAGCTATCGATCAAGAAGAAGTATCAAGTTGGCCTGAGCTGCAACAAACGGTTCAACAACAACCTGATGAAGAGTTATCTCTTGAAGTCAGTCGAGATGACCAAACTTTTTCTGTAGATGCAACGCCTGAAAGCGTAGAATCGGGTAATCAAGATATTGGGCAATTGGGCGTACAGGCATCGCTTAAAACTGGTTTTTGGGACAAAGTAGTAGGCGGTGTGAAAGAAAGTTGGGACATGCTCGTCCAAATTTTAGCTGCCTTAAAAAACTTGGTAACTAATTTTAGTTTGGACCAATTAGGCGGACCGGTTGCTATTTTCCAAATGTCTGATCAAGCTGCTCAACAGGGCGCTATGACAGTCTTACTTTTGACCGCTATGATATCAGTCAATTTAGGGATCGTGAACTTACTACCTATTCCTGGTTTGGACGGTGGAAAATTACTACTTAATATAGTCGAAGCTATACGAGGAAAACCAATCAGTGAAGAAAAAGAAGGGATGATCACCTTAGTAGGTTTTGGTTTGTTGATGTTATTAATGGTATTAGTCACTTGGAATGATATCCAGCGCTTTTTCTTTTAAACCTAGGCCCTTAATTTAGATAGATGGGCCGTTATTTCAAATTCGTATAGTAAAGAACAGCGTTGTTTTAAATGAGGAGTGTATTATGAAACAATCAAAACTTTTAATTCCGACAATGCGAGAAATTCCCAACGATGCAGAAGCTAAAAATTTACAGCTACTGTTAAGAGCTGGTTTTATTCGACAAGTATCAGGTGGCGTTTATGCTTATTTACCATTAGCAACTCGTGTATTAAAAAAAATGTATGCGATCATTGGTGAAGAGTTTGAAAAAATTGGTTCAGTAGAAATCAAAATGCCCACATTGTTGCCGTCGTCTTTATTAGAAAATACTAGTGAAGTTGGTTATGACGATAAAGCTTATAATTTAAAAAATCGTACAGGAAAAGAGTTTGTTTTAGGCTCTGCTTATGAAGGGCTAATTAGCGAGTTGATCGGTGATGAAATTTCTTCTTATAAACGATTGCCATTAACCCTTTTTCAAATTGCTACGAAATATCGTAATGATAAACGTTCCCGCTTTGGTTTATTGCGTAGCCACGAATTTATCCTAAGCGATGCCTATTCTTTTCATGCAACCGAGGAAAGTTTAAATGAAATGTATCGAGCGTACCAAAAGGCTTTTGAGCATATTTTTGAACGTTTAGGCGTTAAAGTAAAAGGTTTATTGGGAGATAGTCAAATTGACGAACAAACCGATGCTTTTGAATATATGGCTCTTTCAGAGTCAGGAGATAAAATCGGCGCTTTTTCAACGGGAAGTAATTATGCATCTGACTTGCAGGCAGCAACAAGTGCTTTTGTTTCAAAAAAATCTCATGAACCTAACAAGGAAATTGAAGAAGTTACTTTTGCAGAAAAAGAAAATCTAGAAGAAGCAGCACAAGCTTTATCTATTCCTTTACAAAAAACAATTAAGGCGCAACTTTATCTAGCAGATGATCAGCTGATTCTTGTTTTAGTTCGAGCAGATCAGAAAGTAAATGAATTAAAGCTTAAGAAACACCTAGAAGTAGCCCAATTAATCGCTGCCGATGAAACACAAAGCCAAGCATATTTTCAAACACCTTTGAGTTATCTAGGACCTGTTGATGTGCCGGATAAATGTAAAATCTATGCAGATTTACAAGTCCAAGATTTGGCAAATGCTTTGACAGGTGCAAATAAGGAAAATACTTATTTGAAAAATGTTAATCCAGACAAAGACTTTCCGGTGGACCAATATGCTGATTTACGTTTAGTACAAGAAGGTGATACCTCACCTGATAATTTAGGGACTTTGGAACTAAAAAAAGGTGTCGAAGTCGGACGTATGATAAAAGTCGGTACTTATTTTAGTGAAAGATTGAAAACAGCTGTATTAGATGAAAATGGACAACATGTACCCGTGCAAATGGGGTATTATGAGCTAGGAATTAGCCGTTTATTAGCGACCATCGTGGAACAAAATAGCGATGAAGATGGGATTAATTGGCCAGCAGAGATTGCGCCTTTTGACTTGCATATTGTGCAAACGAATATGGAAGATGAAGAACAAACAGCGCTAACAAATAGCGTGGAAGAAATGATGTTAGAAGCTGGTTATCAAGTTTTAGTAGATGATAGACAAGAAAGAAGCGGTGTGAAATTTGCTGATGCGGATTTAATTGGCTGTCCAGTCCGTATTACTGTTGGTAATAAAGCCAATGAAGGAGCTGTCAGTATTAAATTTAAACAAACGCAAGCAAAAATTGAAGTGAAAAAAGAAGAATTAGTTTCAACACTTGCCATTTTACTGAATTCAGAAGGCTAATAAGGGGCTGTAACATAAGAAAATAACCGAACTATATTTGATAAGTTTTGTTTAGCAGAAAATTACGATGAGCGTCTGTTGAAGCTAAAAAACAATCTTTCTATAGTTCGGTTGTTTTGTTAACAAAAAGTCACTTTCATTGTCTTTTTAAAACGCGTATACTAGTAAAGAAAGATTGTTACATTAAGGAGTGTATGAACTTGTCAAAGGAAGAAGAAACATTTGAAATTCTCTTAGATCAAATCCAACTTGATGAAACTATGCGAGAAAATCCTTTGATCAAACAAGGAAAAATCAAAC
>ENA-OWLX01001041-OWLX01001041.1-metagenome-genome-assembly--contig:-NODE-1041-length-10568-cov-16.911062_pt1 | contig 10568 bp, 5 predicted proteins | sample MGYA00245351_ERZ651106 | MGnify/ENA primary metagenome ERZ651106 (study PRJEB26857, sample SAMEA4031768) | metagenome | biome: human; feature: oral; material: saliva | place: Philippines | collected 2014... | reverse complement strand
AATAAGAGAATAAACTGTTTGTAGAAGACAAAAAGACATGCTAATGGATAGACATATTTTAATTTGCCTTTTCTATGTTATATCTTGTAGTTTATTCCTTTTATATATACCTATTTATATATACCTAATGGGATATATCTATCCATTTAACGGAAGAACCGTTGTTTTGCTAACCTATAACTTTGATCTTGATGTAAAAGACATTGTTCATCCTTGAACAAGGATTTATAACGGAAAAGGGATGATTTTTCATTAAAAAAGCTTAACTTTGTGGGTAATATAACTAAGCAAAGTAAAAGTTACTCTACCAATAATTATCATTGCAATGCCAGTCAACAAGAATGCCTACCTGCGCTATCAAATCTTGGATCAGTGTTTCAGTAATAAGCATCGGAGGTTTAATATAGATGATTTAGTCGACTTTGTTAGTGAAAAGTTGGGCTATAACATCAGTCTGCGACAGATACGTGAGGACATTGCCAACCTGCATTTGAGTCCTTATCATGCACCAATCCGCGCACAGCAATACGATGGAAAGAAGTGTTATTACCATTATTCTGATCCCGACTACTCTATCTTTAATAACGAGCTGACCACAGAGGAGGTGGCTAACCTCCGTTCAACAATTGATATGCTCAGCCGTTATCGTGGCATACCAACCAATGCTTGGCTGGAAGAAGTCATCTCTAACTTGGAATATCGCTTTGGGGTTAAAGCCAACTCCGAGAACCTTATCGCCTTTGAACAGAATGATATGCTCAAAGGGTTAGAGCATCTGGCAGGCATCATCGACGCTACAATCAATCATCAGACACTCGAGATTACTTATCAATCCTACTGGGGTGAGAAGCGAAACATCGTGGTCTATCCCTATTATGTCAAGCAATACAATGGTCGTTGGTTCCTCTTTGGGCTGAATGATGAGAAGGGCAAGATTGAAAGCTACGCCTTAGACCGTATCGAAAGCTACGCCTGTAGCACTAAACCCTTCGTTGAGAACGTCACAACCGACTTCGCATCTTACTTCGATGACGTCATCGGTGTGTCGGTTCCTTACGGTGATGTAGCCACCGAGGAGATTGTCTTGCGCTTCTCGCCCCAGCGTTTCCCTTACGTTCTTTCGAAGCCCATCCACTCCTCACAGCGTGTGTTGTCCGAGCCCAACACAGTCAGTATCCATGTGAAACCCAACCGTGAACTGTCCCAACAAATCCTCTCCTTCATCCCCGATGTTGAGGTACTCTCCCCCGAATGGTTACGCAACGAGATTAGAGACAAGCTAAAAGATAATTTGCAGAAATATCTATCAATGCACGAAGACTGCACAGATAATCATTAACTTTGCAGCAGATAAGAAATAAAAGAACAAATATATATGACAGAACAAGAATTAGCTAATGTGATATGGGACATCAAAGAAGTTATACGTAACTACTATGATGATTCTGAGGTGGAAGATGTTATTTTACCTTTCACTCTGCTTCGCCGACTTGATTGTGTACTTGAGGATAAGTATGAGACGATACTCAACACGCTCAATGACACCCCAGAGGAGATGAGAAAGTACAAGTTACAGTCGTTGATGAGGCAGCATGGACTCACCTTCTTTAATATGTCAGGTCTTTCACTGAAGAAGTTACTTAACTCTCCCGACCAGATTGGCGATGCCTTTAAGACCTATATAGAGGGTTTTACATCCAATGTGAAGGACATTCTTGCTAACTTTGTACACGAAGATGGCGACAGTGGCATTGTCGACCTATCGAAGATATACGCCCGTCTTGAGCGTGGCAATAAGCTCTTTGCCGTAGTCCTTCAGTTTGTTGAGAAAGCCGACTTACATCCAGACAGGGTGAGTAATGCCATGATGGGAACAATCTTCGAGGTTGTTATCCGTCGTTCGAAGGAGTCGACGAACACGAAGGCTGGTCAGTTCTATACGCCACGTGAGATTGTTAAACTCTTGGTGGCACTGACCATGTCGGGGAAGGAAGAAGAGCTGTTTGTCCCTGGTAGGGCATTCACCATTTATGATCCCTGTTGTGGTACGGGTGGTATGCTCACCGTAGGACGCGAACATCTGCAAGAGATGGCACAGAACAAGCATCTACAAGTGTTCCTTTATGGTCAGGAACTTAGCCAGAAGACATACGCTATCTGTAAGGCTGACCTACTCATGAAAGGCGACGATCAGAACCTTGACCAGCAGCTCTTTCAGGGCGACACCTTGGCTGATGACAAACTCTTTGGTAAGCATTTTAACTTCATGTTGGCTAACCCTCCCTTTGGTGTAGACTGGGGTAAGGACACAAAGGTAAAGAGTATTGTGATGCAAGACAACCGTCCCGGTGGACGTTTCGAGGCGGGACTGCCTTCTACGTCAGATGGTTCGTTGCTCTTCCTGCAGCACATGATTTCGAAGATGGATAGTGAAGCAGGGTCGCGCATAGGCATTGTTCTCAATGGGTCGCCCCTCTTCAATGGTGATGCAGGGACAGGATGGAGCAATATTCGTAAGATGTTGCTCGACCGTAACTTGCTCGATGCTATCATAGCCCTGCCTAAAAATCTCTTCTACGGTACTGACATCACCACCTATCTGTGGATACTTGATAACAAACGACCAGCAGAACGCTATCGCAAAGTACTCTTTGTTGATGCTGCCCATAGCGAGTTTACCACCTTACTTCAGAAGAACTTGGGTAAGAAACGATTTGAGATAAGCGAGGAGGGAACGCACGACATCATTAGTATCTATAAGGCTTACGAGCCTTGCTGCCGTGACATTGTCTACGACAAGACAGGCGAGACGGAACACTTAGAGATTGCAAAGCTCATGGATTATGATGACTTCCTTTATACCAACGTGGCAGTACGACGTCCGTTGCGCCTGTGGTTTAGTGATATCCGTGCTACGTATGAGGCTTTATGCAGTAACGACGACTTTAAGGCTGACGACAAGAAGAACCTCATCTTGCGAGAGGTGGCAGCGATAGACGGTGTGGACGAGCAGCGTAGCGACCACGAGTTCTTTGTGTTCTTGAAAGAGAATAGTGTGAAGACTACCAAGGCACAGAAGAAACAGTTGCGTGATGTGTTCGGCAGAGTAGCTGAGGATGCCCCCGAAGTGTTCGACGATCCTATTAAGAACAGTGGTGAGCGGGTTGCTGATACCAATCTGAACGATACCGAGAAGATACCAATGAAGGAAGATATCGACGACTATTTCCGTCGTGAGGTGCTACCTTTTGCGCCCGATGCGTGGATGGAGCGTGATAAAGACAAGGTAGGTTGTGAGTTCCCTTTCACCCGACTTTTCTATAAGTATCGCCCTTTGCGTAGTAGCGAAGAAATCCTTTCAGAATTGGCAGCATTAGACAGTGCACTCAACAACGAACTCTCACAGCTAAAGGAGGACTAAGACGTATGAAGAAATACGATGAGTATAAGGATAGTGGAGTGGCATGGATTGGGGAAGTGCCGAAGCATTGGGAGGTGAAAAAAATGAATTATCATTGTTCCACTATAACTGATTTTGTTGCAAGTGGTAGTTTTGCGGACCTAAAAAGGAATGTACAATACTTAGGAGAGCCTGATTATGCAATGCTAATTAGGACAGTTGATTTGTCTTCTAACGAAAAAAAACAGCCTCCTGTCTACATCTCTAAGAGTTCGTATGAGTTTTTATCGAACTCTAATCTGGTAGGTGGAGAAATAATATTGCCAAACATAGGTGCCGTTGGTAATGTTTACATAGTTCCTAAATTATATAAACACATGTCACTTGCACCTAATGCAATTATGGTAAGGTCTTATGGAAATGACAAATTTCTATATTATTACTTTAAAAGTAAACCTGGTGTAGATAGTCTTACACTAATAGGAATATCCACAGTTCAAGATAAATTCAATAAGACCGAATTACGTTCTCTAAGAGTTCTTGTACCTCCTGTAACTGAGCAGACCGCAATTGCAACCTACCTTGACACACACTGTGCAAAGATAGATAACCTCATTTCTATTCAACAAAAGCGTATTGCGCTACTCCAAGAACTGAAACAGAGTGTTATCACTCATGCCGTAACGAAAGGACTAAACCCTAATGTCGAAATGAAACAGTCGGGAGTTGAGTGGATAGGAGATGTGCCTAAGCATTGGAAGGTGATGCCTTTAAAGTTTACAGGTACGTTTGGTAATGGCTTAACATATTCTCCTAAGGATGTTGTTGATAATGGTATCTTAGTATTACGTTCATCTAATATTCAGAATTCATCCTTGTCCTTTGAGGATAATGTCTATGTTAGCAATGTTTCAAGAGATTTATTGGTGAAAAAGGGTGATATAATAATCTGTTCGAGGAATGGTAGTGCTGCATTAGTAGGAAAGTCTGCTTTTGTTGATAAAGAACTTAATGCGACATTTGGAGCTTTCATGATGAGATATATTCCTAATATTGAAAAGAAGTATGGATTCTATCTCTTTCAAACAGCGATAGGTCAATACAAGGGCTATTTCTCTACAACAACCATCAATCAGTTAACAAAAACTACTATTGATGAGATTAAAATTCCTTTAGCAATGGCAGAAGAGCAAGCCGCTATCGCCTCTTACCTCGACCACAAATGCGCTACCATAGATACCTCTATCTCCAACGCTCAACACCAAATAGAGCTTCTGCAAGAGTATAAACAGAGCTTGATAACGGAGGTGGTTACGGGCAAAAGAAAGGTAACTGATAACTGACAACATGCCGAGAAAGAACCAAACAAAGGCTTACCACGTAATGTGCAAAGCCCTTAGAAAGGGTTTAAGGACAGTTCTAAGGGCTACAACTTAAGTTTCGCTCGGCTGCAACTTGAGTTTCACTTGACTGAAACTCTAATATCAGTAGACTGAAACTTGAGTTTCATAAGTATGAAACTGTCAGAAGGGTGGACCTTTGCCTAATGACAGTAGAACTGTAGCAGACGTTATATATACAAGAAAGAGAAACGAAACATTGACAATAAACAACAACAAAATATGCTAAATCCTTTAAGCGAAACAACCTTTGAGGCGCATATTGCAAACTATCTTGCAAACAGCGACCTATACAATCAGCGCAGTAGCGCACAGTTTGACATTGAACACTTGTGCGATGCCGAGATGTTAGAACAGTTCTTACGAGCGCAACCCATTGCGTGGAAGAAACTGTCACAACATTTCCCTGGCAAGGAGACAGAGACGGTTATCCGTGAGTATAACAAACGATTAGACCGTGGAGAGAGTATCTTGAACATCATGCGCAAGGGCTTCACGGTGAGTGGGGCTAAGGTGAAGTTCTGCCAGTTTAAGCCTACGTTGGAAGGCGAAGGAACAGAAAACTACAGACTCTATCGTGCCAATCGGTTTAGTGTGGTGCGCCAGATGCGCTACTCCATGGGAGCTGACAGTGGTAACGAACTGGACCTGTGTATCCTGTTGAATGGTATACCCCTCTTCACCTTTGAGCTAAAGAATGAAGGAACGGGGCAGAACTATACGCACGGTATAGCCCAGTATCGCACGCAACGCAATGCCGAGAATCGAATGTTAAGAAACTGTCTGGTGCACTTCGTGATGGATAACCAGTATGTCTTTATGACTACTAAGCTGAACGGAGAGGGAACAACCTTCCTGCCTTTCAATCGTGAGACGGTGAATCCGACGATAGAAGGCGACTACCCAACAGCTTATATGTGGAGAGACATTCTGCAAGCCGACTCCCTGCTCGACCTACTGTTACACTTCATCAAACGCTATGATGAAAGCTATGAAGACCGCAACACAAAGGAGATGAAGCGGCGCACGGTGGTAATCTTCCCACGTTATCATCAACTAAGAGCTGTACACAAACTGCGTCGGTTGGTTGAAGAAGAGGGAGTAGGACATAACTACCTCATACAACACTCGGCAGGAAGTGGAAAGACGAAGACCATGGCATGGCTGGCACATCAGTTTACAAACATGATTGACGCAAATGGTGCAGCAGTCTTTGATAGTATTATCATGGTAACCGACCGCATTGTGCTAAACCGCAATATGGCAGAAGACGTTGTTAACTTCGAGACTACGCTTGGTACGGTGATGGATATTCGTAAGCGTTCTAAGACCTTGGCCGATGCACTGAATGGTAAGAACAGAATTATTATCTCTACAGTGCAGAAGTTTGCATACGCCTTAGACTATCTGAAGCATGAACAGCAGAAGCGGTATGCCGTCATCATTGACGAGGCTCACACGGCAGTAGGCAATGAGGCAGCAAAGGACTTAGTAAATGCACTCTCGACACAGGAAGACTTAGCCCAGATAGAGGACTATAATCCAGACGACTATGAAAGTCCGTTGGATGCGTTGATGGCACAGCAGCAGAACTACCGTAAGATGATGAAGCACATCTCTTATTTTGCCTTCACCGCAACACCAAAGGATAAGACCTACGCCCTATATGGTAAGGATGGGAAGGAAGCCCACGACCTTTACTCTATGAAACAAGCCATCGACGAGAAGTTTATCCTTGACGTCACACAGAACTACGTCAGCTACAAAACGATGTTTGAGTTGATAGAGAAAGACCCCGACAAGGATGCTGAAGTACAGTTTGAGAAGAAGAAGGCATTGAAGGTGATAGCTGCAATGTTGGGGAAAGATATGTATATCAAGTCGCGCAAGGCAAGTATGATGGTCGACCAGTTCATGAAGTTCACCATCAATAAGATAAACCATCAGGCAAAGGCAATGGTGGTGTGCGACTCACGACAGTCAGCTGCCGACTACAAACAGATTATCGATAGGATTATTGCAGAGGAATACAAAGGAGAGATAAAAACCCTTGTGGCTTTCTCAGGAGAGGTAACCGACAGCAGCGGTAAGAAATGTACAGAAGCCAACATGAATGATGATGGTGTTACAGACAATGCCATTGCAGAGAAGTTCAAGGAAGACGATTATAAGATATTGATAGTGGCAGAGAAGTTCCAGACAGGCTTCGATCAGAAGTTACTACACACAATGTTTGTTGATCGCTCGTTGGGTGGCATACAATGTATACAGACGCTCTCACGCCTTAATCGTACTTATTGGCCTTATAAAGAAGACACGTTGGTAGTAGATTTCCGTAACGATACAGAGTCGGTTCGTAAGGCATTCAATCAGTATTATACCGTTACAACACTGAGCGGAGAAGTTGACCCGCAGCGTGTCTACACGATGAAAGAGGATGTAGAGCAATGGAACTTGTTCAGTGAAGAGGAAGTAAACGAGGTATGCGAACGACTGATAGATCCAAAGAAAGTGTCAAGTGTGCCGTCAATCCTGTTAGACATTGTGAGAGAGAGGGTAGCCCCTTTAACAGATGAAGAGAAAGACAGGTATCGTAAGTTGGTTAATCGGTTTGTAAGACAGTATGGCTTCTTAGCACAAGTTATCGACTTCACCGACCCCGACTTGGAGAAATTCTATGTGTTCTGTAAGGTGTTCTATAAGTATTTGCCTTATACGAAAGAGACGCTACCAATGGAGTTAGCGAGCATGATAGACCTTGACAAACTACGCATACAGCTCTCCTACGAAGGAAGCATAAAGTTAGAGGATGAGCCAACAGAACTAAAATCGAGCCGTATTGGTGAAGTGGGATTGAAGCAAGAGGACGAGAAGAAGACCATTGCAGAAATACTCAATATGGTGAATAGTCCGTTTGTGGGTATTTTGAATGAGAATGATAAAATCATCAAGCAGATATTGGAAGAACTGATGAGAAACCCAGAACTTGCCGATGCTATTCGTGCCAATAACTCTCGTGATGTGTTGGTGAATATCTGTAGGCAGAAGTTTGATGATACTATCGTAGACCAAATAGAGAAGTATTTCCACCTTAAGGAATTATTAGAGAAGGAGAAAGGTCTTGAACAGATGTTGATTAATAAGATTCTGGATAGCCTGGGCTTACAGATATCAGCATCAAGAAATCTTATCTATGATGAGGCTGTGCTGAAGGATAAGATAATAGCAATGATGCAACCAGAGTTTGTGGGTGTCTGCAAGAAGATGAGAACACTACCAGAGATTGTGGATTGTTTCTTCTTTGTACTTAACACAGTAAGTCTACCTAAGTTAGACGGTATCAATGACCTACTAAAGGAAGGACTAAACAACATTTTTACTGATCCTCACCCAAATGCAGTTATGAGGTATTCTCTCTTTAACTCGTTGGTTCAGAAGTATGAATCTTACTTAAAGAAACTATACTATCTGATAAATGATGATGAGGTAGAAGGGCAAAATGGAAGAGACGCCATGTTGGCAGATGCTGTCCATGCCTTTAGGTGTCTATGGAATCTGAAATACGCTACAGATGAAGATGGGAAGAAATTCTCTTCTTATTTGCAGATGTTGAGAGATTGGCGAAATAATGAAGCACATAATGCACCTGTCAACACAACAGCAGATGTCGATGCCGCAATAAAAGTTGTTGTGGCACTGTATCTCTATGTGACAGCATTCTCCATCACCGATCTTGAGAGTGCTGGTCATGACATGGAAACAAGAAAAGATTGTCCGCTTTATGAGTTGCCAGAGAACAATGATACACTTTATGAATGTGTTGCAGAAGATGTCCCAGAGGCATAATGTTCTGTCATTCTCTTCTTTTTAGCCAGAGTATATCAAATATCTCTTTAAAGGAGAAGAGTTACATGAGGAGACAATTGTTCGGATATCCCGAACAATTGTTGCCCATGCTAAGTCTTACTTGACGACCCTCGATAACTTCGATATATCATTATCTTGGGCTATTTGGGGGACAGATTGCAAACAACTAATAATACATGGAAATTAGTTTTCCTGTCACTTCTTTCACTCTTTTCTACCAACTAAAGCGTTAATGCATAGGACTTTGGTGGGAAATGTTAAAATGACAGCAAACAAAATAAAAATAGAATTGTAATATAGAAAGGTGTAGTTGTAAGTAGAATATAGAACGCTAATCTCACAAATAAAAAAGAAAAAATGTCCAAACCTCAAATCCAAAGGGACTACAAATTACACGTATTGCACGAATAAGTAGGCAATAAGCATTCGTGTCATTAGTGCTATCGTAGTTGTTCAAAGTTCAAACCTCAATGTTCAACGGACAAGAGGTTCTAATCATAAAGTTCAAAGTTCAAACCTCAAAGTTCAATGTTCAAAGGTCAGTGTTTATACCTTTGGAGGAGTCTTACGCTCATGCTCGGTGAAGAAGCCACAGCGGTAAGCATAGAGAAGCTCTTTGAGTGCTTCAATCTGCAGACGGAGTTCCGTACCCTTGTCGGTGTCCTCAACACGTAGGCGTTGTTGGTTCATCTCAACAATCTGAATGGTTGAAACAATGTCTGTTCCTCGTTCGATAGCATCTTCTGTTGATGTGAAAGGCTCGTGTTGTACGAGCTGGAAGCCACGTGAGTGATAGACGAGGGTGTAACCTGCAATACCCGTTTCCTTGTGGTAGGCTTGTGAGAAACCACCATCAATCACCATTAGTTTGCCGTTTGCCTTGATAGGATTCTCACCCTCGACAACGTGGACAGGCACGTGACCGTTGATGATGTGACGGTTAGGAAGTGGCACATCAAACTCATCTAAAATCATATCCGCAATCTCTTCATTGTCGCGCATGCTGAAATAGTAACCTTTCTCTTCATGGTGAGTCTCCTTGTCTGCAATGAAGTAGCGTTCGAAAGTAGCCATCTTTGCTTTGTCGAAGAGCGGACTATCAGGTCCACACCAAAGGAAGAGGAAGAAGTCGATAGCATCTTGACGCTCTTCTTCTGTCTGCAGTTCGTTATTTGTCTGGAAGGCAGAACGAATCTTCATACCAGTCTGATAAAGCAACTCCTTACCCTTCAACTTTACACTTGGCCCAATCTCAACCTCTTTCAGTTTGCCCTCTTTCGTGAGTGGAATCGAAGCATGATAAAGGAGATTGTGGTTGAAGACGTTATACATACAGCCGTGGCGGAGCAGAGAACGAATATGACTGCGCAACTTCTCACTGCCGGTAAACGACTGATGAAGACGATCAATGAGTGCCTGCTCAGCCTCTGTAAGTTTCTCTGGATTCTTTGGATCGATGGTTGGGAAGTTGCATGAACGCATCTTGTATTCCTTACCATCAATAAGAATCGTACCCTTCTTGTAGTCAATAGCTTTGAGCAAACGACGGTCGTCCATCTTCCAAAGCGGATGACGGCTAATCATCTGTGACTCAATCTTAAATTGAAGGACGCTGATAGCCTTGTGCATCTGTGCTGTCAGCGTCTTGCTACGTTCGTCGAGTGGATTGTCTTTTGATATCTTTGGCATGAACTCCTCACATGGGTCATCACCATAAACATCCATTGCAAAGGTAGCCAACTGAATAAGGTTGATACCATATCCATCCTCAATAGTAGCCATGTTTGCATAACGCAGGGCTATGCGAATAACATTACAGATACAAGCATCGTTACCAGCACAGGCTCCCATCCACAAGATATCATGGTTTCCCCATGTGATATCCCAGTTATGATAGTTCT
>ENA-OWLX01001036-OWLX01001036.1-metagenome-genome-assembly--contig:-NODE-1036-length-10595-cov-11.021537_pt1 | contig 10595 bp, 7 predicted proteins | sample MGYA00245351_ERZ651106 | MGnify/ENA primary metagenome ERZ651106 (study PRJEB26857, sample SAMEA4031768) | metagenome | biome: human; feature: oral; material: saliva | place: Philippines | collected 2014... | reverse complement strand
TTGAAGATTTAGATATTTTTAAAGCCTTACTAAGTTCAACACGGGATAATTGGATAAAATAACAATGGAATTATTAGCTAATGCTATCTATAGAAAAGACGTTGAGGATTCCTTGTCCTCACTCGTTTGTCTCGATAAACTGAAGGGAAAATCTGTCCTTATAACGGGAGCTTCTGGCTTAATTGGCTCAACCTTGGTCGACCAACTCTTATTTCTAAATCAGGTCAGAGACTTCGATATAGAGATATACTGCTGTGGTCGAAATCTGTCCTCTTTGGAGGAGCGTTTTGGCAAAGAAACAAGTCATTTGTATTTTGTATTTTATGATGCCACTCAAGTCCCTAATTTTAAGAAGTCTGTTGATTTTGTCATCCATGCAGCAAGCCCAGCAAGCCCAGAACTCTATGTTCAACAACCAGTTGAAACCATGACCAGTAATTTTATGGGCATGTACCATCTCTTGAACTATGCTAAGGATGCAGGTGTTTCAAATTTGGTCTACGTGTCCTCGAGCGAGGTCTATGGGGTAAGTTCGAATGCTCAACCACTAGCTGAGGACTTTATTGGGGAGGTTGACCATCTCCATGTCCGTTCTTCCTACGCTAGTTCCAAACGAGCAACGGAAACCCTCTGTGTCAGCTTCGCTTCGGAATATGATTTAAAGATTAGCATTGTTCGGCCAGGTCATATTTACGGACCAAGTGCCAAGGGATCAGACAATCGGGTCTCTTCATTCTTTATGAACGAAGCCCTCGCAGGACGGGATCTCGTAATGAAAAGTACAGGAAGCCAATTGAGATCCTACTGTTATAGTCTCGATTGTGCCAGTGCAATTTTGACGGTCTTGTTGGCAGGAACCTCAAGTCAAGCCTATAATATTTCAAATTCCGCTTCGATCATTACTATCAAGCAGATGGCTGAAGTGATCGCCCAAGTTGGAGAGGTGGCCTTGGTAATGGATCTTCCAACAGAACAAGATCGTAAACAGGACAATCCCATGCAAAATGCCAGTCTGACCAGTGATAAACTCGAAGGTTTAGGCTGGAAAGGATTATTTGATGCTAAGACCGGTTTTGGCCATACCTATCAAATTTTAAAGGAGTTCGCTCGTGCAAACAAATAAGTTATTGATCATGATGGCGACCTATAATGGAGAGGCCTTTCTTCGAGAGCAGATGGATAGTATCCTCCGTCAAACTGTGACGGATTGGAGCCTCATCATTCGAGATGACCATTCTTCAGATCAGACGGTTGATATTATTCAAGAATACATGGCAAAGGATGAACGGATTCAGTTGATTCAAAATGAATCTGATTTTCATGGGGCCTATTACAACTTCTTCGGATTGATCAATGCAGTTCGTCAGCAGGGCGCTCATTCTGATTATTATGTATTTGCGGACCAGGATGATGTTTGGGATCCAGACAAGTTAGAACGGCTGCAAGGTTTCTATCAAGAAGTTCATACGGGTGGACCAACCCTGATTTATGCGGATATGAGAATCATTGACGGAGCTGGTAAGGAAACCTCTCCGAGTATGGACCAGTTGATGGGGATTCACTATACCAATCCGATTTCTGCCTTCATGGCCCACAAGGTCTATGGATGCAATACCTTTTTCAACCGGGAACTGTTTTCGATTCTTCCAGAGTTGGCAAATGATGCCCCCGAATTGGCCTATCTATCACATGATAATTTCACGACAAAGGTAGCAGCTTTGCAAGGCAAGGTCTACTTTTATCCTGAAACAGTGATGGGCTATCGTCGTTATGGAAGCAATGTCACTAGTAAACACGAGTACAATTTTAAATGGAGTCGCATTTTTAAACGCTTATCCAAGGTGAATGAACTAGCCAAGGACCATGCCCTGACTTACAGACAGACCTTGGTGGCTACGCGTTTACTGAGAAAACAAGTAAGTTCTGATTCGGAACAAAAGCTTTTGGACCAGGTCGAAGCGATTATCCAACGGGGTGGGTTTTATGCGGTCAAGAAAGTTCGGTCTGAAAAAATTGATTGGGGTAAACCGGTTAAAAACCTGAGTAGAACAGTGATTCTATTTAGTAAATTGTATAAACAATATATGAGAAATAATGAAAAAGAAGATAAATAAAAAAGAAATATTACTGACATCCTTAAAGAATGGGACTTTTTTTCCATTAACGCTGGGGACGCTTTTCATAGGACGGGATAGAAAAGGTCTTGAACTAGTGCGTTTAATTGTACGTTATAAGCTCATGAAAAAATTGAGAAAAGAAAATGCACCTGTAATTAAAGAATTTCTTTCCTCACAGAAATCATTTGATAAAAAGAAAAGTAACAAGGTGTGGATTTGTTGGATGCAAGGATTAGAAAATGCACCTGAACTTGTTCAAAGGTGCGTCGCATCTATCCAAGAGAATCTTCCTGATAGGGATATTGTTCTAATCACGGAAGAAAACTATTCGCAATATGTTGAATTTCCTGAGCATGTTATGAACAAATTTGCCAAAGGAATTATTAGTCCGACACACTTTTCTGATTTATTGCGGTTGGAATTATTAACTCGACATGGTGGGACCTGGATTGATTCTACAGTTTTTTGTACATCTCCAGATATTCCAAGTTATATGTTAGATTCCAATCTATTTGTGTTTCAAGGTTTAAAGCCAATCGATGGTCATGTGATGCAAATTTCTAATTGGTTTATCACCTCTGAAACTCACAATGAATTATTGGAATTAACAAAGTATTTATTGTATAAATATTGGGAAAAATATGATTATGTGAAAGACTATTTCATTTTCCATTTAATGTTTCAATTGGCAATTGAAACCTATCCTGAAAAGTGGAAAGAAGTTTTTCCGGCATCCAATACTTTGCCACATATTCTTTTGCTTAATTTATTTGAAGATTATAACCAAACGTGGTGGGACAATCTATTATTGACAACACCTTTTCATAAATTAACCTATAAGTTTGATGAATCTGAAACGATGAAAGATGGGACTTATTATAAAAAAATTATGAAGGAGCTCATAAAATGATTTCTGTAGCAATGACAACCTATAATGGTGCAGATTATGTGACTACTCAGCTACAGTCTATCTTAAATCAAAGTGTAGAAGTTGATGAGGTCATTATCTTCGATGATTGTTCGACCGATGATACAGCTCGTGTTATATCAAAAGTACAAGATTCTAGGGTGAAATTCATTCGGAATCGGGAAAATGTAGGATATATTCAAAATTTTTATAATGCGATTGAAGCTTGTACTGGAGATTTCATTTTTTTAGCGGACCAAGACGATGTTTGGGAGTTTGATAAAGTTGAAAAAACAATGGAAGTTATGAAGGAGTACAAGTGTGAAGCTGTTTGTACAAATTTTAGCCTAATCGATAAAAATGGTAGTGAATTAAAAACTACAGCACAATTTGTTCCCAATCGTTTTTTCACAGAATTAGAGAAAAAGAATGATAGAATTATTGATCTATCATTTGATTACCTTATGTTGGGGAATGTTGTCCAAGGTGCTACATATTGTATTTCAAAGAAGACACGAGAACTGTATTTGAAAATTGATAATAGAACTTTGTATCACGATCATCAATTATTATTAATTGCTTCAAAAATTGGGAAAGTATGTTTTTTAAATGAAAAATTAATAAGATATCGTATTCATGAAAACAATACGATTGGTTTTGGTACGAAGACAAATATTTTTGGTTTGAAACGGATTAAATTTCCGAAAATTGAACCATCAATGGTCACTTTTTTAAGACAGTTGAATCGAGAATCAAAAGTCCAACATTATTTTCACTATATTCTTTACTACTATTTAAGAATTCCATCAATTAAAAATATTATAAAAACGTTAAAATAGATCCAAGAATGGAGAAAACATGAATAGATTATCCCAAAGAAGTAGGCTCATTACCTTTATGATATTTTCTCTTTGGATTATTATTGGAGTTGCATATTATCGTAATATGAATTTAACTCTCATCCTCCCTATGTTTGTTTTAGTGCTGATTCATAGGATTTTTTCAAAAGGGCTTGTTATTCAAATAAACAAAAAAAGTATTTTTATAGTGTTATTTGCGGTGTATTATATTTTTACTAGCGTAATCTTCTTTAGGTCATCTGCTAGTTTTACGAATTTATTGATTCGTTATGTAATGTTACCAATTATAGCTTTCTATGTCACTAGCTTATTGATCGGAAATGGAAATAAATCTAAAGTATTTTTTGTTCAATGTCTCAAGCTTTTTATTATGTTTTTTGCACTCTTTGGAATTTATGAGTGGTATGTAAGATATAATCCAATTTCTAGTTTTATTTCTACAGGTGCTGCAGAATGGATTAATCGAATGAATGAATTTTCTCATATTGTGTATTATCCTAGCTCTTTTTTCACTCACTATACCTATTTTGCCTATGTCCTCTTAGTAGGTTGGATCTTAGCCTTGAGTTTCCCAAGTAAGAATAAAGTTATTGATTACCTCTATAAGGGAACAGTTCTCTTTGCCTTGATTGTCAGTCAGTCACGGATGGCTTGGATCACCTTTATTGTTATCATGGTGATTTATTATTTATTTTTTGCTCGAAAAGCTAGACTAACCTGGGTTATTGGAACTCCAGTAGCAATATTTATTTTATACATTACAGGAGTTCTTGGAAGAGTAGTAGCTTTAGTTTCGATTAGATTCAGCCGGATTTTTTCAATGGGATTTTCAGATGGATCATTGGGGCAGAGATTTGGGACTCTACAAAATATATCTCCTTATATGGCAGAGCACCCTTTCAAAGCTCTAATAGGAGGAGGTTATGCCTCTACTGGATATGACTTTTTACCAAAGTATTCATTTTTTATTGGCTTTCAAACAACAGACTCTATGTTGACTACATATTTGGTAGAAGCAGGAATAATTGGCTCTATCTTGCTAGCAGTTGGCTTGTTCATCTATCTTATTTCCTTAGACACCAAGGAGCCTTTTGATCGCTTTATCTTTCTATTTTTAGTCATGACCTTGATTGAAATGTTCTTTTTTGACTTTTTCGCAAACAATATAACCCTTTTCTTGTTCTACATGGTATGGGGAGTCATGGCTGCACGAGCGGGAACCAAAACAGAAAAAATTGACCTACAATAGGAGAAATCAATGAAAATTACTTTTTGCTTGCCGTCTTTACCAGATGTGCCAGTTGGTGGCTTTAAAGTCGTCTTTGAATATGCCAATCGACTAGTCGATAAAGGGCATGAAGTCTCACTTGTTTTCTTCACCAATCAAAAGTTTACAAGAATTAAGAATTATACCATCAAATATTACTTGTCCCATATCTATAAACATTTTTATCCCAAGTGGTTTCCTCTCGATAAACGGGTCAAAAAAATCGCGACCCCTTATCGCGATGAGACCCACTTTCCGGAAGCAGATGTGGTTTTTGCGACAGCTATCAATACGGCAGAGATCGTCCATAGCTTACCCAAGCGATGTGGGCGTAAGTATTACCTGATTCAAGATTTTGAGAATTGGTCCTTTTCGGATGAGGAGGTCTACCAGACCTACCAAATGGGGATGAACAATATTGTCGTCTCGCAGTGGCTCTATGATTTGGTTCACCCCTATGATCCAGAGGTGAAGCTCCTTAAGAATCCGATTGATACCAATGCTTTTTATGTAGCCAAACCCATCGAAGAAAGAAATTCACTGGAAATTGCTATGCTTTATCACTATGGAGAACACAAGGGAATTCCAGTCGCACTAGAAGCTTTGGAATTGGTTCGTAAACGCTATCCAGATCTCCATTTGACCATGTTCGGTGCGCGTGAAAAGAGAGAGGATATTGATAAAGAATGGATTAGCTATCATCAAAACCAAACAGCCTTTCAATTGAGAGCCCTCTATAACCAGGCGGCGATTTTTGTCTGTGCTAGTATCAATGAAGGATTTGGTCTGACCGGAGCAGAGAGTATGGCCTGTGGCTGTGCTTTGGTTTCAACCGCCTATAAGGGTGTCTTTGAATATGCAAATGATACCAATGCTTTGTTGTCTCCAGTCAATGATCCTCAAGCCCTTGCAGCCAATATCTTGCGAGCTATTGAGGATGCTGACCTCCGCCATACTCTGGCTAGTAAGGGTAGCGAGGACCTAAAAGGCTTTTCACTAGAAAGAGCCGTAGAAACCCTCATCGAATTGATGGAGTAGAACATTTCTAAAAAGGAATAGGAGTCCTAACTTCTATTTCAACGAGTTGAAGGAGTCCAATGAAAGTCTTAAAAAATTATGCTTATAATTTATCTTATCAATTATTAGTTATTATTCTTCCCATTATTACCACCCCTTATGTCACTCGGATTTTCTCTTCTAGTGATCTAGGGATATATGGTTACTTTAATTCCATTGTGACCTACTTTATTTTGTTGGCGACTCTTGGAGTCAATAATTATGGGACCAAGGAGATTTCCGGTCATCGAAAGGAAGTTCGAAAGAATTTTTGGGGGATTTACACCCTACAGTTGCGATCTTCCATGTTGTCTATGCTCCTCTACATTTTATTATGTGCATTCGTTCCGGGAATGAGAAATCCAGTAGCCTACATTTTGGGGATTAGTTTGCTTTCCAAGAGTTTAGACATTTCTTGGCTCTTTCAAGGTTTGGAAGATTTTCGACGGATTACCATTCGAAATACCTCCGTTCGCTTAATCGGGGTTACTTCTATTTTCCTATTTGTGAAATCAGAGAAAGATCTCTACCTCTATGTTTTCATCCTATCCGCTGCGGAACTCATCGGACAGATTAGTATGTGGCTTCCAGCCAAACGGTATATTGGCAAACCGTATATCGACTGGGCCAATAGCAAGAAACACGTAAAACCAGTCATTGTTCTCTTCCTCCCCCAAATTGCCGTTTCCTTATATGTAACCCTAGATAAAACTATGTTAGGAGCCTTATCTTCGGCGACAGATGTCGGGATTTATGATCAGGCCTTGAAAATTATCAATATTTTATTGACCCTGGTGACGACTTTAGGGAGTGTGATGCTCCCGCGTGTTGCGAGTTTGATTGCTGAGGGCGATCACAAAGCGGTGAACAAGATGTACGAGATTTCTTTTCTTATCTACAATCTCGTCATTTTCCCTATGATTGCTGGGATTCTAATTGTTAAGAATGACTTTGTGAGCTTTTTCTTCGGTCTGGACTTCCAGAATGCACGCTATGCCATTGCTATCATGGTGTTTAGGATGTTCTTTGTCGGTTGGACCAATATTATCGGAGTACAGATTCTGATTGCACACAACAAACACCGTGAATTCATGCTCTCTACCACTATTCCAGCTTTTGTCAGTGTAGCCTTGAATCTCCTTTTGATTCCGCCATTTGGTTATATCGGAGCTTCGATTGTTGCAGTGCTGACAGAAGTCTTAGGGTGGTGTTTCGAAATGTATTTTGCTAGAGAGTATCTACGGGAAGTATCCATCTTGCCGGCTATGTTGAAAATCATTGTAGCTTCACTTGTCATGTATGGAGCCTTGAGCCTCTTGCAAATTGTCCTCCATTTTTCGCCGACCCTAAATGTTCTAATTTACTCAGGAGCGGGTGGCTTAATCTACGCTGGACTTATTTTAGCCTTGCGTGTGGTAAATATTTCAGAGTTAAAAGCGACTTTGGTTAAGAACTAGGGAAGAAGTCAGACTGTCGCTCTGTATGACTGGATAAGCGACAAGAAAGAGTGTTAGGATGCAGTTGCCCTTCTAGCACTTTTTGTTTTGCCTGATTAAAGGCTTGATAATTTTTTCTAGAGGGTTTTTGTTTTAACTGTTCAGACAATCAGACTTGTGATAAAATAAGAAGAGTATTATTACTACATCAAAGGGAATAACAATGAGAAAAAAAGATTTGATTTATGTTGCAAGTGCAGCTGTCTTGATGGCTGCTTCAACACAGGTAGCTCAAGCAGATGAACTGACTGGTAAAGATCCAGCCCAAGTTGAAAACGAACAAAGGTTAGCTTCTCCAGATCTTTCAGCTTCAACAGTAGAAGATGCTGCTAAGGAGACGAGCCTTAGTTATCCTGCTCCAGCGACGGTTACGGAGCTTTCTAATGAATCAGGAGTAAGCGAAAAGACTCAAGAGCAAGGGACAGGAGCTTCAGTAGAAAAAGAGGAAGCTACAACCTCTACAGAAGAGGTTGCCAAGCCTGAAACACGAGCTGGAAGCACCTTCTTCACTGCTTCTTCACAAGCTCCAAATGGTCGCTCGACAGATGTAGCAGTGCAGCCTAAATCCTTTGTCGATGTCAGCAGTCACAATGGCTACATCAGTGTCGAAGACTATCAGGTCTTGGCTAGAAAAGGCGTGGGAGGTGTCGTTGTCAAGCTGACAGAAGGAACGACCTATACTAATCCCTATGCGGAAGGCCAAGTTCGAAATGCACAAACAGCTGGCCTCCAAGTGTCTACCTATGCTTTCTCACGCTATACAAGCGAGGAGCAAGCTAAGGCGGAAGCCCGCCACTATATCTCAGTTGCCAAACGCTTGAACCTGCCTACGACAACTGTCATGGTCAATGACATGGAAGATGCTAAGATGCAGGCCAACATCAACCGCAATACTCAAGCCTGGACAGATGAGATGCGTAAGAATGGTTATACCAATCTCATGTACTACACCAGTGCTAGCTGGATTGATGAAAACAATCTTCGCAAAAAAGGTCCTGTTTCGACTGCTCAGTTTGGCCTGAAAAACTTCTGGGTGGCTCAATACCCATCTCCAAAACTCTCTGTCAATGATGCAAAGAACTTGCGTTACAACGGTGGGGCAGGAGCTTGGCAGTTTACCTCTCAAGCAGAATTATTGCCTGGTAAGCACGTCTTTGACCAGAGCGTCGACTATTCTGGTCGCTTCACGACCAATGCCAAACCAATTGCTGATCCGACTAGAGGAAACTTGAATGGTAAGATCAGCATTGAAAATAAAGATGATGCAGCAGGGCGTTTTGATGTCCTAATTTCAAACGTAACCGCTCCAAATGGGGTCCTCACAGTTTCTGTCCCTGTCTGGTCAGATATCAATGGCCAAGATGATTTGGTCTGGTATACTGCTACCAAACAGGTAAATGGAACCTACAAGGTCAGTGTCAAAGCTAGTGACCATAAAAATTCACGGGGCAAGTACCACGTTCACCTTTATTACAACCAATTAAATGGCCAATCCGTCGGTGTAGCTGCAACGACAACAGAGTTAGCTACCGGCAAGGACCGTACTGTTGAAAGTCCAAGTGGGACTGTAAGCAATGAAAAAGCAAGTGGGCGCCTAACGATTGAAAATAATAATGGCTCTACTGGGACCTTTGATGCAGTGGTTCGTGATGTCGTCGCACCAAATGGGGTGAAAGAAGTCTTGCTTCCCGTCTGGAGTGAGGCCAATGGCCAAGATGATCTAGTCTGGCATAAGGCAGTCCGCCAGTCAGATGGTTCTTACCGAGCAACAATCAAGGCTAGCGAGCATAAGAACTCCCAAGGGAAGTATTTGGTCCATGCCTATTACGTGACGTCGATAGGAGACAAGGAATATGTCGCAAGCACAGGAGCGACTGTTCATCACGTCAAACCAACTGGTAATTTGACGATTGAAAATAAGAATGATATCGCTGGGACCTTTGATGCAGTCATTCGCGATGTCGTCGCCCCTACAGGTTTACAAGAAGTCTTGCTTCCAACTTGGAGTGAGGTCAATGGCCAGGATGATCTGGTCTGGCATAAGGCAGTCCGCCAGTCAGATGGCTCTTACCGAGTGACGATCAAAGCGAGTGACCATAAGTACTCTCAAGGGAAATACCTAGTTCACGCCTATTACCTAACTGAAACAGGAACGAAAGAATATGTGACGAGTACGGCTACTACAGTTCGGCAAAGGCGTTCAGCTGGGACCCTGACTATTGAAAATAACAACTCGACCACCGGTAGTTTTGATGCTGTTATCCGAGATATCGTCTCACCAAATGGCTTGAAAGAAGTATTGGTACCGGCTTGGAGCGAGGTCAATGGCCAGGATGACCTAGTATGGCATAAAGCAACTCAGCAAGCAGATGGGAGCTATCGTGTAACCATTAAGGCGAGTGAGCACAAGAACTCCCAAGGTAAATATCTGGTTCATGCCTATTACGTGACGGATACGGGAACGAAAGAATATGTAGCAAGCACGGGAACCACTGTTCGCCAAAGCAAGGTGACAGGAACTTTAACCATTACCAATAAGAATTCAGAAGTGGGAAGCTTTGATGTCATCGTATCAGATGTCTTCAGTCCGAAAGGAGTGAAGACGGTTCAAGTACCGATTTGGTCTGACAAGGACGGTCAGGATGATATTATCTGGTACAATGGCAATCGTCAGACAGACGGGACTTATAAAGTCTCTGTCAAGGCTAGCGACCATAAGAATTCGACTGGTAAGTACCATATCCATCTCTACTACATCCAAGAAGATGGGACCAGAGTGGGTGTTGCGACTAGTGCAACAGAAGTGACTTATCAAAATCTCACCAATAAAACCAAAGCCTATATCACCAATGTCAATGCCTCTGCAGGAACCTATACGGTAGCAGTCGATCA
>ENA-OWLX01001033-OWLX01001033.1-metagenome-genome-assembly--contig:-NODE-1033-length-10610-cov-6.530649_pt1 | contig 10610 bp, 12 predicted proteins | sample MGYA00245351_ERZ651106 | MGnify/ENA primary metagenome ERZ651106 (study PRJEB26857, sample SAMEA4031768) | metagenome | biome: human; feature: oral; material: saliva | place: Philippines | collected 2014... | reverse complement strand
TTCCGATCTATATATCATAGATAATGATATTAATGTTTAATGTAGAAAATATTTTATAAAAGTATCCGCAGCGAAATTTTACATGTGATATTATGTTAATATCAAAATAGAAAAGAAAATTAGACTGAATAGTGAGATAATATATATTTAAAGGATTAGTTTAATGAATAAGTTTTGTGATTTAGATAAATAGGAAGTGAAATGAATAATATAAATGTTTCAGAAATTTTGGGGATTGTGATTAAATATGTTATACCAATTTGGTTGTTTTTATTTTCTTTATTAATTATGGTCAGGATGATAATTAGGATAATGTCTTGCGATAGTAATAAAGGTTCTCATTCGTCTAATCATCAAGAAGAAAAAGAAAAGATGTTGCCGGAAGATATATATTTATATGCAATTGTTTTAATAGTAATTTGTTGGATAATTTTTAAATAGAAATATGCTTGCTATAAATTTTGTAAAGGAGAAGTGATGTTATGAAGATTAAGAAGAAAAACCTTGCAATAGGTATAGCTGTTATAGTTTTAATAGCTGCTGTTGGCACAGCATACGGACTAAGCAAGTCAGGTAGTAAAGCTGATGAGCCAAAGAAAATCGAAGGGGCAGCAAAGAAAGAAGATAAAAAGAAAGTAAAGACAGAAGGAGTTAAGGCAGGCAAGGTAGAGGATAAAAAAACAGACACTAAGAGCGATGTTAAGGCTGAAAACGAGAAAAAGGACGACAGCACAGAAAAAACCGCTAAAAGCGAAAATAAAGGGTCTAAAACATCATCAAGTGCAAAGGGAAGCTCACCTTCTGCAAGTACACCTTCACATAGCAGCTCATCGGGTTCAGCTCCGGCATCAAAGCAAAAGCGTTGGGTAGTAGATCAGCCTGCTTGGGATGAAACGGTACAAGAGCCGGTTTATTCTTATCGCCCAACTTGGTGGGGAACTCTCAGAGATGGCAGTACGAAAATTTTTTATAGTGAAGAAGAGGTATATAATGCATATGGAGATACTGTTGTTGCTTGGGGAAATGGACAAGATGAACAATATATAAGCGGATATACGACAAAAGTAATTCATCACGATGAAGTTGGTCATTGGGAATAAACCATATGGATAGGGTATAGTAATATGTCCTATATTATGGATATTATGAAAAAGGGCTTGATGAGATGTAAATTTAATATGGTTAATCAAAAAAAGATAAAGTTAATTAAGGGCATAGCAATATGCTCTTTTTTTATACTTAAATTCAATTGGGAGGAGATTACAAAAATGATGAGATTTCAAATTCCACCTTAAATGGAATAAATGTAAAACAAGTTATTACTAAGAATTAATAGGGGAACAATTTAACATGTTAAAGAAAAGAAAGTTAAAACAAATAATTGTAAGCACTATTATTGCAATAATGGTATTACTACCGGGAATTGCAAATGCTGACAGTGCAAATGTAAATGTAAGCGGCAGCACAGGCGGAAGGTTTGATTTTTCGTGGCAATCAGGAGCATATACATCTTCGCCCGGAACTTTTGCAAATATAAATTTGCACAGCGCAAGTGACTTTAGCGGAAATGTATTTTGCATGAATCCGTATGCTGCATTTTATGGCGGAGTAAAGACGGTAATGCCTATTACAAGCTACTATACAAATCTTACGCAGTATGATGTTAATTACCTTGCAGCAGGAATTGATTACATACTAAACCGTGCAGGTATAGGAGATTATGCTGCTAAAAACGCTATAGCACAGGTTTGGATATGGACATATGTGTCAGGAAAAACAACTTTTAACATAACGTCATATAGCTATAGCGGGACAGGTTCGGGTAGTTTTGCAGCTATTAAATCTGCTGCTGATAATTGGGCAGCAAGCAATGCTGCTACTTGTACCGGAGCAGGATGGGTATATGTAGGTGCAAATGACGGATTATCTGTGGATCATAGTAAAGGGCAAATCTCAGCAAGATTTACGGTTTCATATGGCGGATATCTTACACTCGTTAAGGAGACTGCATCAAATCAAAATCTTGTAAATTTATGCCCTGAAAACTATAGTCTTGCAGGAGCAGAATACAGAATATCTGCTAATCCACAGTTTACAAATAACGCAGGAACATTAACTGTTAATGCCGATGGAAGCTCTAATACAATATATCTTCCTCAGGCAGGAAAATACTATGCAAAAGAAATTGTAGCACCAAAGGGATATAAGCTTGATCCAAAAGTTTATGAAATAAATATTGTAAGCGGACAGACCGCAACTTTAAGAGTTTCTGATGAGCCTATGTTTGACCCACTATCTCTTAGAGTACAGAAGAAAGCGGCTGAAGGAGCAGATAAAAATCTTAGCCTTGAGGGTGCGGAATACACAATCAAATATTATAAAGAAAAGGTAAATGACATCACAGGCTTAACACCATTTAGAACTTGGATTTTTAGGACGGATAAAAATGGAGAGTTTTTTATTAAGCCTCAATATAAAATTGGTGGAGATGAATTGTTCTTGAAAGAAAATGGTATTCCGGTTGGATTGTTTGGAACATATACAGTGGAAGAAACAAAAGCTCCTAAAGGCTTTGCTAAGACGGAAGGCATTATCTCTACCCAGGTTATTGATAGTGACCATCATGGACAAGCTATAAATGTACTTAAGGATGTAGTTGACGAAGAAAAAGAACAGACAGTATCGATTGAAATAAACAAGAAGGATGCTGAAACAAGGGAAAACAAGCCGCAAGGAAAAGAGCTTGGCGGAAGCCTTGCAGGTGCCAAATACGATGTGTTTTATTATGATGCTGTTACTGATAAAATGGTAAAAGCAGGTACAATTACAACTGATGAAAATGGAAAAGGAAAGCTCGAAGGCTTAAAGCCTCGTATATACAAAGTAGTTGAGACGATAGCTTCAGCAGGATATCTTGTAGATAAGACTGAAAAAGAAATAAAGGCAGGAATTAAAGAACCTAATACAGCTAATTTTAATTACATTGTAGAAAGTCTTGAAAAGCCTATTACAGTAGAAGTTGAAAAAACAGGGCTTAATGAGCAGGGCGTTAAAAGTAAAATAGCAGGTGCAAAGTTGCAACTCAAGAAGGCTGATGGTACAGCACTATCTACTTGGACTACAGAAAAGGATAAAAGCCGTATTTTTAAGGGGCTTCCAAAAGGTAACTATATCTTACATGAGGTAGAAGCTCCAAAGGGTTATGTAAAGGCAGCCGATATAACTTTTGAAGTTAGAGAAACTGAGGACGTGCAAAAAGTAAGCATGCACGATGATCACACAAAGGTTAAAATCTCAAAGCAGGATATAACAACGGGAAAAGAGCTTCCCGGAGCTGAGCTTGAAATAGTTGATGAACATGGAAATACTTATGATAAGTGGATATCAACAGATAAGCCTCATCTCATCGAACGTATGCCGGTTGGCAAGTATACACTTAAGGAAAAAGTACATCCGGATGGATATCTATTTGCAAGTGATATTCAATTTGAGGTAAAAGAAACAGGGGAAGTTCAGAAAGTCGTTATGAAAGATGACTATACCAAAATTGATATTTCAAAGCAGGATATAACAAACGAAAAAGAACTTCCCGGAGCTAAGCTTAAGGTAGTGGATCAGGACGGTAAAACAGTTGATGAATGGACATCAGGAAGTGAACCACATAGAATAAACCGTTTAAAGACAGGAAAGTATACCCTCATCGAAGAGCTTGCTCCAAAGGGTTATGTGACAGCAACAAATATAACATTTGAAGTTAAGGAAACAGGGGAAGTTCAGAAAGTCGTTATGAAAGATGATATTACAAGGACAGAGTTTACTAAAACTGATGCCAAGACGGGTAAGCTTCTTGCAGGTGCTACTATGCAGATACTTGATGAAAAGGGAAAGATAGTAAAAGAGTGGGTATCTGAAGATAAACCAGCTAAGTTTGAAAAGCTTCCAGTAGGTAAATATATCTTACACGAAAAGAAAGCACCAAAAGGCTATGAGCTTGCAAAGGATATTGAATTTGAAGTAAAGGATACTACAGACATACAAACTTTTACAATGGCTGACAAAACGAAAGTTGGTAAGGTTGTTTTCTTTAAACCAAACAATGTGAATACTGGAGATCACAGTGATTTATATATGTTTGGATTAAGCTTTATATTTGCAATTGCCATAACTATTTTTATGGCAGTGGCAAAAAAAGAAAAAGATATAAATAAATAATAGTTTTAGTATTTAAGCAAGAGGAAGGATGTGTAACCCTTCCTCTTTTTTAGAAAGGATTAACGATGGAGATAACTATAAAAGATATAAAAGAAGATGATGAAAAAGCAAAAATACATGTTGATAAGCTTCTTTCTGTTGCCATGAACACACAGCACTATTTTGATGTAAAAAGTTTAGTAGACAGGGAGACAACTGATGAAAATGGATTTATTGACATTGAAAAACTCCTTGATAAGGCTGAAGAAGTTAGTCCATATCGAAAGGCAAACCTTGTTTATGAAGTTAGGCAAATGATAAAGAAATTGGGTGTACCACTAGATAAAAACATGACTGATGAGAAGCAAAAACTTTATAATAATATAACTAAAACTTTTACACACAAAGATGGTAGGACATACAATATATTATCTCTAAACGGCAATGACTACTTACTACAAAATCAAAAAACTGGAGATTATATTATTGCAAATTCGCTTGATGTTAATAGCAAAGAATGGTCATTTGGAAATTATTATAGTAATACATCAAAAGATTTAGCTTTAGCATCTTTTGATTTTGCTAAAAAAACAGATGAAACAGTGGTTAATGCACTTTTAGAAAAAATATCTCATAAAGAACTTTTTTTTTGAGTTGTAAATATAGAAAATGATAGATGGTGTGAATTGACTGAAGAACAAAAAGAAGCTGTTTACGAAAGGTATATGAATAGTGACAAATATACATCTATACTAGATCAATATCTTTTAGAACAATTAGATGAGTATATAGAAGATGCTCTTGATTCTGTGAATGCCACATCAGATGAAAAACTTAATCGTTTAAATCCTATTGAAAAAGCTATGGAAATCGCTAGAGATAAGACAGCACCTAAAGAAATAGATAATGAAGATTTTGATTTTGAGCTATAAAAAGAGGTGATTAGGATGAATGATAAGATTTTAATTTTTATAGACGATGAAACTATTTCGCAAGATGAACTTTTAGAGGGTGATGCGAATGAAGAAAACGAATGAGTTTAGAGATTTAGTTGCTAAAGAATTTCTACGCTGCGTGAATGAAAGTCCAAGGGAATGGAAGCAAGGGTGGTTTACAGGAAAGTCAGGACGTGCAAGAAATGCAGCTACTGATAAACCATACAAGGGAATCAATCTTTTTTATCTAAAGATGGTAGAAATGCAACTTGGCTTTAACGATAATAGGTGGGCAACTTTTAAGCAAATCAAGGATAAAGGTTGGAAGCTTCAAAAAGGAAGCAAGGGATACAAGGTAGAATATTGGTTTCCTTTAAAATTTGATAGTAAAACAGGAAGCAGAAAAGCTATAACATGGAATGAATATGCTCAGCTTGAAGATGATGAAAAGAACGATTGTACAGTGCAGTGCAAGTATTTCACTGTTTTTAACGCAAGCCAAATCGAAGGTATTCCGGAAATCAAACTAGTTCATAATGATATCTCAGAGAGCGAAGTTGTGGGGAAAATTTCTAAAGGACTTGGTGTTGATATAGAACATTCAGGTGGAGACATGGCATATTATTCTCCTGGTAAAGATAAAATATACTTGCCTTCAAAAGAAACCTTTTTTGATGACTATGAATATAACTCCACAGCCCTTCACGAACTTGGACATTCGACTGGTGCCGAACATAGACTTAATCGAGATTTGTCAAACAATAACTATGCGTATGAAGAACTTGTTGCGGAAATAACAAGTTGTTTTATGGGAGAATATATTTCTGCCGAAATGACAGATTCGCACTTTGAAAATCATAAAGCATATATAGCAAACTGGGCAAATGAAATTAAGGATGATAATTCATATCTTATAAATGCAATTAAAGATGCGGAAGCTGCTGCGGACTATATGATAGAAAAAGGAGAACTTGATCTTGATAAGGACGCTACTATCGAAAAGCAAAACAAGTCAATTTATATAGAGCCGTTCCAGGTTGATTTTATAGAAAGCTATGAAAAGTTTGGAGTACGTCTATCCGAAAATCTTGATATTCAGGCACTTGATATAGATGGAGCTTGGGAGACCTGGATCACTAAAGATGGTAAATGCATCGGAAATACAGATCAACTTAATATATGGTTTTGTGATAGAAATGTTAGCAATAATCATTATGTAAATCCGAGTGTTAAAGACCTTGAGAATTTATTTAATGAAATAAACTCAAGGCTTCCAAAGGAATCTGAGCTGTCAATTTTAGATTGTGTTGATAAAGAAGATTTGCAGGAACTAGAAGGTGGAAAGTCTTATTTAAAACGAAATGTTAATCTTGAAAAGTTTGTGTCTAAAGAAGAGTTGAATTCAGTAGAAGAAAACATTGTTGAAAACGAAAAAGAGGAAAGTTTTGAAATGTAGGTGAAGGTATGAAAAAAAGACTATTAGTTTTATTTTTTATTGTATTAGCTTTTTCATCGATATGCTATGCAGCAGAGGATGTTAAGCGTGAATACACATTTAAATCTATTGGTAAGGATTTTAAATATGAAAAACATCAAGTAATAAACATTGATGGAGCTAGGTATAAAGTGAACGATATTAAATATGAAGTTATATCTAAAGACACGAAAAAGCTTGTGCGTGATTATACAGATCTTAGTAAAAAGGAAGTTCCTAAAACAATTGAAGAAAACGGTAAGAAATATAAACTTGCAAAAACTACATACAAAGAAGTGAAGCAAGATGTTAAACAATCTTTTAGGGGAACCGGAGATTTTGAAGTACCAAAAAGTAAAGAAATAGAAGTGGGTGAAAATAAACAGTTTACTGGTATTTTAAAGAATGTAAATACCAGTTTATCAGATACATTTGATACAAACTTTGAAGTAACAGGAGTTTTTTATGGTGATGAGGACGTACCTGAATATGACTTAAATGGATATAAAATTCCTGCTTCATCTGCTCCAGCATTTACAGGATATCAAAGTGAAGTTCTAAGATATCTTAATCTTGAGCAAGATAGATATATTTTAAACAGTGGTAGTTGGAGCGGCGGATACTATTATACAAATGGTATAACAGCTAGAAATGCTATTTTCAGAGGTGTACAAAAAAGTACAATATATGATGCTACATATGAGATAACCAAATATGATGCAAATAGTATATATGAAAGTAGCGACGAAGATGCAACATATAAAGTTAAGGCCATCGTAAGCTATAAAAAAGTCAGTTTATCTATTTATGAAAAAATATTCATAGGCATCGGGATATTAATTCTCGCAGCACTTGCTGCGTTAATTTTATGGATTATTGCTAAGAGAAAAAAAGAAAACAAGACAGTTAAAGTAAAGGAGAATTAAAAATGGGAAATTTTGCACTTAAGTTAGAGAATTTTGTTTCAAGCGTAGCACCTTTTGTATACGCTATAGTTGCATTTGCACTACTAGTACTTGGTATTATGATGATATATCCAAGTGAAAGCAGCAAAGAAAAGGCAAAAAATGCAGTACCGTGGGTAGTAATTGGTAGTGCTGTTGCTATGGGTGCAGTAACGATTGCAAAAGCTATAACAAGTGGATTTTAATAGGAATATAATAATGAGTAATAACAGAGTAAAAATAAGGCTTGAGCGTGCATTATGCACGCTCGATGCTCCGCTCTTCGATGGCGAAATTACATATAATAGATTTTCCCTTCCGAAGGGTTGTACATATGAAGGAAAAAGTTTAGATAATATGTATTTTTATCCATATGTAGCATATGTTGATGATATGGATGAAGGATATTGCGTAGCATCTTTTCCAAGTAAATATAATGTTCAAGTTGTAAATATGAAAAATGAAGATGGTGCATTAGTAAAAAACGAAGTATATCTTAAAGCGGAAGAACTTAAGGATATAATTGAAAATAGGAATTTAGATTTAAACTGTAATAAAGAAATAGATGCAAATGAAGATTCGAGAAGAATTTCTAAAGAAATAGAGCATGAACAAGAAAATAATGCAGTCCTGGAAAAAGAAGAACTTGAAGAAGAGTTATAGGAGCTGCCATGAAAAAAATATTATATAAACTGTCATTAAGATATCACTATCCTATGCGTAGTGATAACTTAAATAATGTGATGAAATTAAATAGATTCTTAGCAAATCCGTTAATTATTGCACTCAAGATAATTTTAATAGATGCAGGGCTTTTTTTCTTGCTTAATTTTATTATCAATGTACTGAAAAATTTAAGGAATTTGTATGGTTTAAAGTTTGATATGTATCAGCTTGTTACAGAGCATCATTTTAGAGACGAAGGACTTTTAGGTAAAATCTATTTAGCTTTTCTTATTTTTATTGTGTTGTTTAATCTTATATCCATATATAAGACGCTAATTTCTTTTAATTCTAAGGACATAAATAAAGGCACAAGTGGTACATCGAGGTGGACAACTGTACTTGAGCTTGATAAGCAATTTAAGGCAGTACCTTTATACCCTTCATCTGTTGAGAATGGAGAAAATAAGACAAATTATTTTGTAGGAAAACCAGGCAGCATAATTTCCAGGTGGAGAGACAACTTATATATAGACACTCAGCTTTGCAACAATTTGTGGTTAGGTACAACAAGATCCGGTAAAGGGGAATTATATGTTTTCCCTACAATCGATGTATGCAGCAGAGCTGAAAAAATAGAAAACAGACCTTCTCTTATATTGTTTGATCCAAAGCTTGAATTATATAAATCAGCAAAAGAGAGATTAGAGAAAAGAGGCTATAAGGTAAGACTGGTAAATTTAGATGATCCAACTAAATCCGCAGGGTATAATCCTTTATACATTGCAACGCAATATTTTAAAAATGGGCAAATAGAAAAAGCACAACAGGCAGCAAAGACTTTTGCCTTTGGTATATATAACAGCAATAACGATATGCAAGAACCTATATGGAAAAATACTGCTACAGACCTTTTTACAGCTCTTATCATAGCAAACATATCAGATTGTCTAAAAATGGATGAGGAGCTAAATAAGAAGCGTAGGGCAGCATTAAAATATAAGCAAGAGAACTTCGAGGAGCTTGAAGATGATGAAGAAGCAAAAAGTCTTGCAATAAAGAGATGGGAAATCTTCAGGAAAAATATAACGGATGATGAGGATCTGTTTATGCGACCTGAAATAACATGTATTCCTGGAGATGTCGAATTTAAGGAAATAAATCTCAATGAAAAAAACATAAACTGTTTCTCTGTAATTATTTTTTTCAAAGAATTGTGTGATAGAGCAGCACTTCAGGCAGATGGAGATAAATCTAAAATGGAAAAAAAGGCAGAAACAATGCTTGACACATATTTTAATCAAAGACCACCGCTTGACTTTGCTGCAAGCCTATATAGTTCTATAAAGAGTGCTGGAGATCGAACTAAAGGCAGTGTATTTATTAACATGCAATCGTCTCTTTCCATTTTCCTTTTAAATAATGTTGCAAAGATGACAGCAGAAAATGATATTGACTTTGAAGAAATCGGATATGGAGAGCAGCCTGTTGCTATATTTATGGGAATACCATCTGAGGATAGGAGTAACCACTTTCTTGCTACAACATTTGTAGCACAGGTATATCAGTATCTATTCCAGTTATCAAAGTCAAGAAATGGAAAACTGAGTAGAAATGTAAGATTTATACTAGATGAATTTGGGAATATGCCTAAAATCGAGAATTTTTCAGGATTTGTTACAGTGTGTCTTGGTATAGGTATGAGCTTTGATATATTCATACAGTCATATAATCAGCTTAAAAATAAGTATGGTGATGAATCCGATACAATAATGGAAAACTGTTCAAATAGAGGGTATATACTAAATAATGGCAATGAAAGCACGGAAGAGTTTAGTAAACTTCTTGGTAACAAGACGATGATTGAGGTGCAGCGTTCAGGCACAAGATTTCAAACATCAAAATCATACATGGAAAGTACAAAAGAAGTAAGATTGATGTTGCCTTCGGATCTTCAAGTTCTTAAAGAAGGAGAAACAGTCTTATATAGAGGGGCTAAAAGAACAGATCTTTCAGGTGCTTCCATAAGATCGTATCCAGTCATAAACGAATATCTTGAAGGACTTTATTTTAGAACAAAAATAATAGTATTTTTTAAGGTGATTATTAAGAGACTTCGCAAAGACAGATTATATATAAATGATCTTGAAAGAGCTGCAAAGTTTGGGGAGCAATACGAAAGAGAAAAAAGTAAATTGCAAAGTTATTTAGGCACAGCACTTTTGTATAGATATCAATATATGGCAAGCGATTTTCCTAATCCTACAGAAATTAAATTTGATGATATCTGTAACGAGAGCAGGGAACATATAGACTATTCTAAAAGAGTTAATGATCCTGAAACTGTTGCAAAATATCTTAGTAAAAAAATCGCTGATGGTGATGAACAATGAGAAAAAAAGG
>ENA-OWLX01001032-OWLX01001032.1-metagenome-genome-assembly--contig:-NODE-1032-length-10613-cov-8.783198_pt1 | contig 10613 bp, 10 predicted proteins | sample MGYA00245351_ERZ651106 | MGnify/ENA primary metagenome ERZ651106 (study PRJEB26857, sample SAMEA4031768) | metagenome | biome: human; feature: oral; material: saliva | place: Philippines | collected 2014... | reverse complement strand
CTGGGTACTACCCGATGCTACTTGCTCTAGTATCATTCGAAATCGTATGATACCCCACTTCAAAGAAGATGCCTATGCAGAGGGTCTCATGAGTGGAATAGATGCCATAAGTGAGATATTTAAGACGGGTGATTTTGAGGGATCAGACGGAGGAAATAGCTCTGAAGAGGAAGAAGGGGACTATATTCTTTTCATTTTCTATCTCTTATTTGTACTTTATTATGCCGTTAAATCCTACGGTAAACTGACGAATATTTTCGAGAAAAAGGGAGAATACAAATACAAGAGTGCGCCAGAGCGATTGGCTCGCTTGAAGTCGAAAAATAGAACCTATAGCGTGATATTTACCATTGCTTGTTTGCCTATTGGGATTGTGATTTACCTCTTAGGAAGGAATCTTTGTAAGAAGCTTGATAAGGAGAGTAAGCGTTGTCCTAATTGCGGAAAGGAAGCAATGCTACCCATTAGTGACCGAGCAAAAGTGCGTGCTCTACTCAATCCCCAGATGCTTCTGGAGACGGATATAAAGTCGCGTGAGTACGGAGCGATGCAATGCAGTAGCTGTGGGTATGAGCATGTTTTTCCGGTGCGAGAACTTCCTTCGCGTTATTCTCGTTGTCCCAAATGTGGTACTTATGCCTACTATATTGTCCGAAAAGAAGAGACGACTAACCACTATATAACCCATTACAAATGCCTCTATTGTGACCATGAAGATAGGAAGAAAAGACTGAAAGAAAGTCCGGCGAGAGATATCGCTACAGCCGCAGCAGCAGGCAGTATTTTAGGAGGATTATCGGGTAGAGGTAGTTCCGGAAGCAGTTGGGGCGGCAGCTCTGGCGGAGGCTGGGGTGGAGGTTCTACCGGAGGTGGTGGAGCCGGCGGATCTTGGTAATTAGTTTATCAGAAATTCTATGAGATTATTATTAGATGTACAAGCAAATGGAACCATTGTTCCTTTTGTTCATCAGCAAAAAATGGTAGGTTGTATCCATAAATGGTTAGGACCTAATACTTGGCATGGGCAATCGTCCCTCTTTTCGTTCTCTCGCTTATCGGGGGGCAAGGCAGTAAAAGATCTGGAGGGTATTCTTTTCGATCACCGAGCAACTTTCTTTATTGGAGCTAGTAACCCTGATTTCTTAAGGCAGATTTTGCGAGGGATTCAGCAAGATCCGGAGATGTTTTGTGGGTTAATCGTTCAAGAGGTTGTGATTGAAGAGGATCCGGACTTAAGTAAACGCGAATTGTTTTATCCGGCAAGTCCTATTCTTCTTAAGGTAAAACAAAAGGAAAACCGTTATAAGCATCTGTTGTATCAAGACTCAGAAGCTAATGAGGTATTGACTCTAAACCTACAGAAAAAGCTCCTCGCAGCAGGGATTGATGATAGGGATGCAACAGCAGAGTTTGCTCCTTGTGAAGGAGTTGCTAAGGAGATGCTTGTCGATTATAAAGGCGTGAAGAATAAAGTTAGTTGGTCTCCTGTACGGATTATAGGGAGCCCCGAGACAAAACTTTTGGCATGGAATGTCGGCTTGGGAAACTCTACGGGGATTGGATTTGGAGCCATAAAGTAAAGATGTGATGGAGAAGGAAAGAATATTATTTGTAGTTCACTATTCGGGTACATTTGGCTACATCAAGCCTTGGACTGCCGTTCGAGATGGAGAGACGTATAGTCAGCAATTCCTCACTCCTTCCATTGTAGAGGGAATGGAAAAGAAACTATTTCCCGAGACATTATCAGATAAGGGAATACACAAAATTGCTCGCCATAAGCTCTCCTATAAAGGTATAGATGTACAACAAGAAACAACCCAGACTCAAGCATGGAAGTTCCGGAAAAAAGAAAAATGTTACGAGAGAGAGCAATCTATTCTCAATAGGGGTGTGATGCTTTATCCCTCTCTTTATCTTGCTTTTACAACGGAGGAGGATGCCCTTGTAGCTTCGGAGCAACATCTGTGCTTGTGTCGCAACGAAGATGTTGTACTACCGGAAAAGGATATAATACTCATGGAGGAATCTCAATTTGATGCCCTGCCAGGATTTGAATTGCGGTTTGGCTCCTCTTTTTCGGACGCCTTTATGGTTGGCTTCAATCGCTTTGATGATAATGCTCACATGTACGGAAGAATAGAGATTGGAGGCGAAGCTATCCTATCGTAGAGATGGAAATGTTTGATCACATTTTAGCTAAGAGTAATGGGATTACACTCCAACAGCATCTAGAGGATGTTGCGAAGATAGCTATGTGTATAGCTCAAAATGTAGGTTTAGATCCCGAAATTGCTCGCATGGGAGCGCATCTTCACGATATTGGTAAGGCTAGTCCTATTTTCCAAGAGCGATTGAAACAGAAAAATCTTCCTCCCTGTGCTTTAGTATTTCGTCACGAGATTGCTTCCCTTTTCTTTTTATCATTGATTGAGGATGTAGAAAAGAGACAGACTATTACTCGGATGATTATTGCCCATCATAAGTCTGTTTGTGAAGATATTGGAGATAAGGGATTCTTAGATTTAGACGATATTGAGAGCGAATGCTTTAGCTATCATAGCAAAGATTTTGAGCTGTGGAGTAAAGAAGCTTTGGGAATTTTGAAGGAATTGGGCTGGCAAGTACGTCCTATTTCTATCGAGGAGGCTGAAGAGAATTACGATGATGCTCTAGAGTATTGTAGCGATCTTACTCCCAATTGTTCCCGTTGGAAAGGTCTACTGATGGCTGCTGACCACTTGGCCTCAGCTCTAGAAGATTATACAGATACCGCTCTCCAAAAACTATTTATCAAGCCGGATCTATCCTATTACAGCAGTAGGCAAAGTCCATTGTACCCTTTATCCCAAATTTCGTCTGACGACCCTCGTATCCACACCTTAGTAACGGCTCCTACGGGAGCAGGCAAAACCGATTTCTTATTGAGGCGGTGTGAGGGACGTGTATTCTACACATTGCCTTTTCAAGCCTCTATTAATGCCATGTACGATAGGGTAAAACAAGATTTGAAAGGGTCAGAAGCTCAGATTTATCCACTCCATGCAGCATCTATATTGAAGCTGGATGGAAAGTACGAACGGGTGCTTTCTCATCATGTCGGAGCTTCTATCAAAATCCTTACACCCCATCAGATGGGAGCAATTGCATTTGGGCTAAAAGGATATGAGGCGATGGCTTTAGATTTAGGAGGGTGCGATGTAATCTTGGATGAGATCCACACCTATTCGTTTGTTGCTCAAGCTATGGTCTTAAAGATTGTCGAGATACTTATAGCTCTAGGTTGTCGTGTACACATTGGTACAGCTACAATGCCCAGTATCTTGTACAATACATTATTGAACCTTTTAGGAGGATCTCAAAAAGTGTATGAGGTAAAGTTGTCTGATGAGCAGCTCGTAACTTTTGACCGACACGTTATTCATAAATTGAATACGCTAGAAGAAGCGACTCCTATCGTGGAGGAAACGATCCGACAGAAGCGCAAGCTCCTTTTTGTTTGTAACCAAGTAAAGAGAGCGCAAAGGCTCTATATGGAGTTGCACGAAAAGTATCCCGAAGTTCCATCCATGCTTATTCATAGTCGCTTCAAGCGAGGAGATCGATCGCGTTTGGAGCAAGATTTGAAGGAGAAATACGATAAAGGTACGGAGGCTTGCATAGTGGTATCTACTCAGGTTGTGGAGGTTAGTTTGGATATTAGCTTTGATGTTATGATAACGGAGTGCGCTCCGATAGATTCGCTAATTCAACGTTTTGGTCGGATCAATAGGCGACGATCTTATGAGACTATCGGCCAACAAAAGCCTATATATGTGCTGGCTCCTCCTGATCAAGAGGCTGAATGCAAACCCTATAAGTTGGATGTTTTGCAAAGAAGTTTCGATGCTTTGAAAGATGGAGCCCCTTTCCATGAGACGGAAGTTCAGTCCCTGCTGGATTTTGTTTATCCCGAAATCCCTATGGTCGATATTGAGTTGCATTCAATTTTTAGGGGAGGGCAATGGACGCTTAAAGAGCTGAAGCACAGACCCAAGTCGGTTCTTCTCGAAATGTTAGACATTGATTCTGTCTGCTGCATTATGGAGAGCGATTATCCGGATTACCTACAGGGCAATTACTCATCTCGGGTAGAGCTTGAAATCCCTGTCTCAAAAGCAATCCGATTTAAGGGGCTTGCACAAATAGAGGAGGGGTCATATCCTTATATTATTCCCGATAGAGCTTATGATAAGGAGCTAGGATACGTGGAGGACTTTGTGAATGAAGAGAAAAACAAGAGCTTTGAAATACTATAAATGAGAGTGATACAATGGTAACATCAGTCATAGGAAAGATATTCTTAGAAGCATACAATGAGAAGCATAACAAGGCTTATACGCCTAAGAGTTTCTTTGTGGAAGTATACTATCCGCGCTTCTTCGGTCATGAGAAGTACCTGATGACTGCGGGTAACTCACCTTTTGAGAATCCTAAGTTATCCTGGAAGGATATGATTTTGGGAAGGAAGCCTTTTGAGTCCGCAGATAGAAGGAAAGAACGTTTGGATAAGTTCTTGGCAAAGATTGATACAGGTTTGCCCGATGCAAGTATTGCTGTTGGGTATCCTTCTGTAGATACGCTCTCTACTACTTCGGGGCAGGTGTCTATTGTCCGAGAGGAGGTAGATCCTGCGGAATGTTACTTGTCATGGATTGGTGCAGGCTTAGGTATCGGAGTACAAGGTGGGTTGACGATCCTTTTTTCTAAACCCGATATTCTGCTTGACATTGCAGAGGGGTGGGACTTGTATCGTAACTATCTAAATACAACTCCTCGGATGAGAGGGAACCAAATCAATACTTGGAACGGACAGTGGCTCAAAAAGAAGTATAATACTAGAGATAGCTCTGCTTCTCTAGACTTTACTGATAAATTCTCAATAAAAGATGACCTTGTAGAGATTCAAACTTTACCTTGGGTCGATCTGATTGCGGCAGTGAGTCGTCGTTTTCCGGACCCACGGATGATGGGCTATGTGTACAATATTGGTCAGACTAATACGACCGTTGGTTTTATTCCCTTTGTATTATCTCCCATTCGCAAGGTTCATGAATTGTATGAGCATCATTTTGGGACAAAGAATAGTAAGAGGGCAATGAAACTATTTGGTACTGCATTTGGCTTTTCAATGGCTTGCAAAGAGGGAGTTATTGGTCTTAAGGCATTGGAACCAAAGGGACTAAGTTCTCTTATGAAGAAAGGGAAGATCCCATCCTATAAGTCTGATGATGAGGAACAAATAATACAGTATGAAACATATCAAATTTGGTTATTAGCTATGTTGAACAACGAAGAATTATGGGATAAAGCTAAGGCTTTTGCCCAAACACTACAGGACTTTTCTTTGGGAGGAAAGACTGCTCGAACAGTGAGAAGTAACATGGTAAAAATCCTTTTAGAGTCTACCAATAAGAGGGCTTTTATAGATGGAATGGGAAAGATTGTGGAGGAAGCAGATGCCTCTATGAACGAGTTTGAGGATATAGCGTCTACTATAAATACGATGCCTTCGGACAATGTTCCCTACTTCCTTACATTGATGCGTTTCCATTATGCAGTGATTAATAGTAAAAACTCTAATAACGAATAAAGTTATGAACCCCTACATTTATTTGCGAGCACTCAAGCGAGCTGAGCATACGGTATTCTGTGTTCAAGATGGACAGAAAACCTATTTTGATGCCCAATTTAGTCGTTACTTGGCCTATTCTAGTGGGCAACAGGTAAAGCGTTCTATCTTGGAGGCTCTTACAGACTACCTAGGCGTACAGATGGCTCCTGTGACATTCAATTATGAGATTACGGCAAAGAAGGAGTTGTCTCAGAAGGAACCATGGTCTCCCTGTGACCCTCAGCATGTTGACCAACTTATTGGAGGATGGATGCGTGCCGGAGACGGTATAACCAAGAAACGCCGTAGCCCTCTATCTGTATCTGCCATGCGTCCATTACACCCTTTGCTAGCAGGAACTCAAAAAGAGAACATAACCTTTGACCGCAGTGACCGACCGGATCATCATCCTGTGAATGTACGCATAGCAGGAAAGAAGGAGCTTTTGACCGAGGAAGAGATAGAAGATTTTTTGCACAACACGGGGAGGACCCTGACTCGACGCCATTGGATTCCTGATAATGAGCGAACTTCAGGACTCTTTGTGTATGATGTTGCTGTAGACCTACGTACACTATTTTCTGTTTCTCTCAATCAGCATGATCCTGAGATAGACCCAGATACAATACAGAAACTGAAAGGCTTAGGTTGGGTTGAAAGTGAAAATATTTTTGGTAAGTGCTTAGTTTTGCCCAAAGATGAGCGTGAAAAAGTGATACCTGCTCTAGCCCATGCCTTGATAAATTGGCGCATTACGTCCAACCAGGCACGTACATTCAGTATTATGGAGACCTTGGCCATAGCTGTTAGTGACAATGCTAATACTCTTGCCGGTGCTATTCGTGCCAAACTGATTGACGATGGAGGAGATAAGCCAAAGGCGAAACCCATTGTAGATGAGAAGGCCGGGGCTGATCTGTTTGTAGCCCTTCCCTGTGCTGCTTACATTGTGGTGGAGAATGAAAGTGCCGATGCTCTTGAGGCGGCAGAGAAGCATATCATCCATTTGATGCAGTCTTTCGACTACGAAAATCAATGCTAACTATGTGATTTCTAAAGAAGAGATGTATTCTTAGGGTGGGGTACATCTCTTCTTCTATTACGTTATGGTTATTACGGGAACGCACTTCAATTACTATCAAGTTTGCCATCGGAAGTTGTGGTTGTTTTCCTCAGGAATAACGATGGAGCACACTTCGGATCTAGTCTACGAAGGCAAGTTAATCCATGAAGAATCCTACCCCCAACGTTCCGTTCGTTACGAAGAACTTGCTATTGATGGGATCAAAATAGATTTCTATGACGCGAGGAATAAAATCGTTCACGAGGTAAAGAAATCGAATAAAATAGCTCCAGCCCATCGTCTCCAGCTGCTCTATTATCTCTATGTTTTAGAACAAAATGGCATCCTTGGAGCTACGGGGATATTGGAATATCCCAAGCTGAGGAAAACAGAAGAGGTCTTGCTGACGGATATTGATCGAGAAAATATCAAGAAGATAATGGCTGATATAGAAGAGATTACAGAGAGTTCGGAGTGTCCCTCCTGTATCGAATCACGGATTTGCAAGCTCTGCAGTTACTACGACTTCTGCTTCTCGGGAGAGGAGTCGTAGAGGAGGGCAATTTTACGACCAAGTAAATGCAGAAAAATATCCAGCCTAAAAGCAAAAGCATTACTGCCTGATATTTCAAAATTTTCTACCCAAAAAGGCATCTCTATTTTGGGTGAGATTTTTTAGAAAATAGGGCTGGTTTTTTTCGAAAGATAGCTGAGGTCGGATTAGAAGGGGGAAACTAGGGAAAACCTTCTCCAGGAGAGAGATGTGTAATATTAGAGATTGTGAGGATTTGGTATCTATGAAAAAGAGTTTTTATTTATTCAATCCGGGGGAGTTGTCTCGTAAGGATAATTCGTTACGTTTCCTCCCGATAGAAGAGGGAGCTGATGGTGCAGAAGCCTTTGGAGTCCCTCGCTATATCCCTGTAGAGACTGTAGGAGATATGTATGTCTTTGGTTCTTTGCGTGCTAATAGTTCCTTGTTTAATTTCCTAGGAATGAATGATATTGCTGTGCATTTCTTCGACTACTACGAGAACTATACAGGCTCATTTATGCCTAAAGAATCCCTTCTCTCCGGCAAAATGATATTGGCACAGGCGCAAGCGTATCATAAGAAAAGCCGCCGACTCCTATTGGCACAAAAGTTTGTCTATGGAGCTGCATTCAATATGCAGAAAAACCTAAGTTATTACCACAATAGAGGGAAGGATTTGCAGTCGATAATAGAGCAAATTGATCAGTATACTCCTCATATTGCTACAACAAAAAGTATTGAAGAGCTAATGGGGATTGAAGGAAATATAAGACAGGCTTACTACGGAGCTTTTGACGTCATCATCAATGATTTTGATATGGGAACGAGGACGAAACGCCCCCCTCAGAATGAAGTCAATGCTTTGATTTCGTTTGGAAATATGATGTGTTACACCGTTTGTCTCAAATCAATACATCAAACGCAATTGAATCCGACAATCAGCTTCTTACACACTCCCGGCGAGAGACGTTACTCTCTTTGTTTGGATGTTTCTGAGATTTTTAAGCCAATTCTTGTGGATAGAACTATCTTTAAGGTGCTGAATAAGGGGATGCTACAAGAGCGGCACTTTGATAATAAGTTGAATCGTTGTGTGCTTAATCCTTCGGGGAAAAAGATATTCGTACAGGCTTTTGAAGAGCGATTAAGCGAAACAATAAAGCACAGACGGCTTGGGCGTTCGGTTAGTTATAAGCACTTGGTTCGTCTAGAGTGCTATAAGTTAGCGAAGGATTTGCTGGGAATAGAGGAGTATGAACCCTTTAGAATGTATTGGTAATGTACGTTATTCTAGTATACGACGTTGGCGAAAAACGCGTGGCTAAGATGCTAAAGCTTTGCCGCAGATACCTCAATTGGATCCAAAACTCTGTTTTTGAAGGAGAGATCACAGAGGTGAAACTAAAGGAATTGAAGATTGAGGCATCCTGCATTTTGGATCAAACGGAAGATAGCGTTATTATTTTTTCTTCGAGACAGAGACAAAGACTAGAGAGGGAAATATTGGGAAAAGAAAAAGCTGCGATAGATAATTTCCTCTAGCCATGGAGAGCCGTGAAAGTTTTATTCTTTCTGGTATTACGAGAGGCCTTTCTCTATCGTGTGGGTGCCTGTAGACTTAGGATTCTTGATACAAGGTCGCAAGATTGTCAAGGTCCAAGGCTTCTACTAACAATAGATTGCCGCTGAAGAGTGTGCTTTTCTATTTCAGTATTTATTGGTAATATTGCTGGAGCTAGATAAGTACCAGCTCCTACAAAGAGGGAGGGAGATGGCGGTTTCAGGGCCCTTTTTGTGTCGAAGAAGGAGCTTTTTCTGAGGAATAGCTATACCTCAAATAGATTGCGCCATTGAAGTGTTTGGTTAATAGATAATTAGTGCTCTTGTCGATCCTCGGCCCTTTTCTTAGGATTGCACATCGACGATATTTTCTCCTCATTATCTCATCGGAAACGTTTCTCAAAGCCTTTGTTTATGTGATATTTTCTGTCTAACTTCACGGCTCCAAATTGTACCTTAGTGGAATTGAAATAAATCCGCAAAATCACAAAAGAGAGCGAAAGCGATCCTCCAAATTGTACCTTAGTGGAATTGAAATCAGCTCTGTTGCGATACGCTTGCCGCCCTGCCCGCTCCAAATTGTACCTTAGTGGAATTGAAATTCCTGATAAGGTTATCCAATCCACATAATGGTATCGCTCCAAATTGTACCTTAGTGGAATTGAAATGGGGACACACCGCGCAAGAAGCCCTTTTCGGCCTTCTCCAAATTGTACCTTAGTGGAATTGAAATTCGCTCCCAATATTACCTCCCGTACTGTCAGAGGTCTCCAAATTGTACCTTAGTGGAATTGAAATGCTTCCAAGTCGAAATCACCATCAGATAAATCTCTTCGGATTTTCCTGCCAACAAACTTCTCCTCTGCCACCCTGTAGAAACAATCTGCGAGCTCATCAGCTTTTGTTTGCCCCACGCTGGTATAACAGCTCCAGCCCTCAGCATTCATCCAATTGCCATTCCCTGCAGCATTGCAGTGTATGGATACCAAGAGAACATTCTTTGCCCCCAACCTGCCACACACTTCATTTACTCGCCGAACTCTCTCCGCTAGTGGTATATCGGAAGTCTCACATACAATCCTATCAGCATCGTATCCTCTTGCCCTAAGGCGCGCAACGACTTCTTGTGCGATCTCACGCGCATACAAATACTCACGAAGGGAGCCATCTGGAGAGCGTTTCCCGGGCGTATTCTCTCCATGCCCATTATCAATCAATACCTTCATCACTCATTCATGTTATGATAGAAATCCAACTTTATTCTCTCATATACCGCAGAGACATTTGTATACGCTCTGCTATTGTTCTGTGTTTCGTTATAGACCTCTTTCTCTACAACATCTGCCACCCACTCAACCCATTCTTTCGAAGTGTAATTGCTGAGCCTCTTCCCTCTGTATGTGTAGTAATCGAATCGACTATTACGATCTTCGTGTAGATTAGTTATGAGGGTATTGATCTTTCGACGAGTAGCCTCTCTGTCTATAATGTGGTTTTCGTCTCTTACTTTTTTTATAATGCGACAAACCTTTTCCACAGCGAAATCAAAGTAGATTCCAGAAGTGTTCTTAATTCTCAACTGCGTTTCTGATTGTAATCCTTCTGAGATATCAGCAAGCTGCTCATTCTGTCGCTTTGTCTCATCGAGCAAGTCAACCATAAGCTGCTTATTGTCGCTGATCATCCCATCTATAATGGACTTAAACCACTTGAAGCAGGCGACCATCAACCCACTAGCCAACAAGAGGAAAAAAGCGGCCGTTATGGCCATCATCCCAAGATCCCCAATACCCCTGGCGACC
>ENA-OWLX01001028-OWLX01001028.1-metagenome-genome-assembly--contig:-NODE-1028-length-10643-cov-11.623725_pt1 | contig 10643 bp, 11 predicted proteins | sample MGYA00245351_ERZ651106 | MGnify/ENA primary metagenome ERZ651106 (study PRJEB26857, sample SAMEA4031768) | metagenome | biome: human; feature: oral; material: saliva | place: Philippines | collected 2014... | reverse complement strand
ATCCCTCGTGCTGTATGGTGTGCGTATAGAGGGCGTTAATTTCTTCGCCGGAGAATATCTTTATCATATAACTGTACCAAATGCTAGAGAGGAGAGGGCTTAGGCTTTAGTCCATACTCCCCCGTACAATACCTCGCTCCGAAGAGCGGATAAAATTGAGTATCAAGTCACGCTCAGGAGAAGATGGGATCTCTTGTTCGATGGTGGCAATGGCTTCTGTATTGTTAAGTCCGCGTTGGTAGAGGGTACGATATACGTCGTTAATGAGAAAAATTTGCTCATTGGTGAATCCTCTACGCCGCAGTCCCACGATATTGATGCCGCAGTACACAATCGGGTCGCGACCAATTAGGGTGTAGGGAGGAATGTCTTTGGTACATTAATTTTATCTGAGTCTAAAAGAATACTGCTTTTTTCACTTTGCTTTACTACAGTCGAATTAGTCTTATCTATAATAACATTTTTTATTATTGCAAGATAATCTATAAATTTTTCTGATTTTCTAAAACTCAAATGTTGTTTATATTCAGCTTCTTTTTTTATAACATCCAACATTATTGAAATATTTTTTTGATCAGGATTTTCAACTGTTGGAGTACTTGCACTTGGTGTGTTTAAAGCAGTTGGAACTTTAGAATCCGAAGTAGGGGAAATTGTTGTTACTACTTTAGTTGTTTCTCTAGGTTTTTCAAGCTCAACAATATTTTGAGGTTTTCCTTCAAAAATAGGTGCTAATTTACTTAAATAAAGACTTTCTTCAATATATTCTTCATCATTTCCATAAATAAATAAAACTCTTCCATGTTTGATATAATTAACTATTTCTTTAGTTAAAGCTGTAGGTAAAACAGGACAACCTAAACTTCTTCCGGCAAAACCAAATTTTTTAATGTATTCATCATCAACTATATCTCCACCATGAATAACTATTGCTCTTGACTCTGCATTTGCATTTATATTTTCTTCAAGACCTTTTAATCTCAAAGAATAGCCATAAGCTCCATTATATTCACCTAGAGTTAAAAAGAAACCTAATGAACTTTGATAAGAGTTTGGATCATCTGAAAACTCTAAAGGAATTTCTAAGCCAGAATTTTTAGAATGAGCAACCCGAGTAGAATAAACTAGTTTTTTCTTATTCAAATCCAACACATAAAATCTTTCTTCATTTGAAGGCTTAGAATAGTCTATTATAACCAAAACTCCAGGATTTTTATTAGGTATTTGAACATATCCTAAATAAGCTTTTTGGAATATTGAGTAGTCTATTTTTCCTTTTATATTTAAGCTATCGTAAACAGATTTTACATCTAAAGTTACTTTTTGAGGTTTATTATCTGTTTCTGTAGCAATTACAGTATTTTGATTTATACTTTCTAAATTTGTCCCTTCAGAAAAACTAAGATTCGATATAATTAACAAACTAAGAAATATTAATGCCTTTTTCAAGATTTTCCCTCCACATCTTTTGTGATAATTGCTTTATTTTTTTCACTTTTTGGTTTTTCTTGAATTTTTTCAGTAAATTCTTCTTCTAAAAAGTTATAGAAATTTTTTGAATTATCTGAACTATTCGTATCTAGATAAATTCTATACAATATTTTATTAGCTTCCATAGTTGATGGAAAACGATAACATATCTCAGAATTTTTAGCAAAAGCTAATGACTTTCTTGTGATAAATGCATAATCAACCTCATATAAATCTACACTTTGAAGTGAACTAATAGCATCATCTTTATATTCAATTTTTTTAGATATTTCAGAAAAATTATCTAATTTTGCTAAAATATCTAAACCTGTTTTTCCAATATTTGTTTTATAATTAGGCATAGCAATAGTAGAATTAGCAACTTGAGAAATATTTTCAATTCTTCTACGTCCTATAACAACTAATTCATCTTTAAATAAATCTTTTGATTTAAAGTCTTTTTTAAGATTTGTAACACTTTCTTTTTCATCAGTTATTATAATATCGTAATCAGATATATTCTTTAGATTATTTATTTTAACTTGGATTTTGCTTTCATTTCTTTCAAATTTTTTAGCTAACTTTCCAATAAAATATTCTATCTCTTTATCTGTATAGACATTTACAATTTCTCTTGAAGACCTTTGACAAGATCTTATAAGAGAAAAAATTCCAAATAATATAATAGCTAATATTAATAAAATCCATTTTTTCATACTTTCTCCTGTATTAAACTGTTTGTTCTCCACAAATTGAAGTTGAAAAAGCTTCCTTAATTTCTTTTAAATTCAATTTTTTTCCAAGTAAATACATCATCTTAGTTAATCCAGCCTCTGAAGTTATATCACTTCCATTTATAATACCTAATTTTGAAAGTTTATCTGTTGATTCATAAAGAGGCATTCTTACACTACCAGATATACATTGTGTTATATCTAAAATAGGAATTTCTTTTTCAACTATACTTTTTAACGTATTTATAAAATCTTCACTTGTTGGAGTATTACCACTACCATAAGTTTTTAATATCAGAGCTTTTATATTTTTATTGCTTTCAATAAAGCTTGATATATAATTAGGATTTAGTCCTGGAAATAATTCTAACAGAAGCACATTGGCATCAATATTTTTTTCAACATAAAATTTTTCTGTAGGAAGTTTTAAAATTCTATCTTTTATAACTTTTATTTCAGTAGCAATTTCTGCTAAAGGTTGATAGTTTGGTGACGAAAATCCATAGTAGTTATTACTGTCTGTTTTTTTACTTCTATTTGCTCTCATTAAACTATCTCTAAAACAGATAGTCACTTCTGGAATAAGCGGTATATCAAATAATTCATGCCCCGCAATATAGATAGAATTTATTAAATTTTGTAAACCATCACTTCTAGGATTTACCATAGGAGCTTGAGCTCCAGTTAGAACAACAGGCTTGGCTAAATTCTTCAACAAAAATGATAACATAGAACCTGTATAAGCCATAGTATCAGTTCCGTGTAAAATAACAAAACCTAGATATTTGTCATAATTTTCTTCAATAACTTCTGCAAGTTTTATCCAAAAATCAGTAGTTACATCAGATGAATCTATTAATTTTTCAAACTGATAATAGTCTGTTGGAAATTTTTCTAACACAGAATAGCCCTTAGTTATTTCAGCCCAATTATATGCTGGTCTTAAAGGTTTTCCAACCATTCCTATAGTTCCACCTGTATTAATTATCAAAACTTTATTTTCCATTTTTCCTCATTCTTTCCTAATTAGAGTTCTTATTATCTTCTAGAAATTTTATAAGAACCTTAGCCATTTTTTCAGTAAAAGGAGAATGTCCAACACTCTCAACTATAACAAGTTCACAATTATTTAATTTTTCAGATAGTCTATAAGCTGAAGAAACTCTGGTATTAAAATCTAAACGACCATGAGCTATCTGAATTGGAATATCTTTTATTTTATCAACTCTATTTAAAATATAGTCTCTGTCTTCCCAAAACATCTTATTATAAAAATAATGTGCTTCTATAAGAGCAAGAGAAATTTCAAAATTTTGAATATCTTCTTCTAAAGACCAAGTATATTCAGATTCCATAGTTCTTAATTCAAAGCGACTCCAAATTTTAATTGCTTCATTTCTAAGTTTAATATCATCTGAGAAAAATCTTTTGTGATAAGCTTTAAGTAAATCATCTTGTTCTTCTTTAGGAATAAAATCTTTAAAAACTTTAAATTCAGCAGGATAGATCTCAGAAATTCCTTCTTGGAAATACCATTTTAGATCGCTTTCATTAGCTAAGAATATTCCTTGTAATACCATTCTTTTTACTCTTTCAGGATGATGTATAGCATAAGTTAGACCTAAAGTTGAACCATAACTTCCTGCAAATATAGTCCATTTATCAATACCTATATGTAATCTTATTTTTTCCATGTCTTCTACAGAATAAAAAATATTATTTTCTTTTAACTCAACAAAAGGTAAACTTCTACCACAACCTCTTTGGTCAAATAAAATTATATGATAGTATTCAGGGTCGAAAAATCTTCTTGCTTTTTTTCCACAACCTGCTCCTGGACCTCCATGTAAAAAAATTATAGGTTCTCCATTAGGATTTCCACATTCTTCTACATAAATACTATGAATATCACTTACTTGTAACATATAGGATTTAAAAGGCTCTATCGCTGGATAGAAATCATAATTTCCCATTTTTATTCCTTTCTATTTTGAAAAACTAAGCTAAGTTAATAGCTTAGTTTAATTTTGACATAATCAATTCATTTACAATTTCAGGATTTGCTTTTCCCTTAGATAGTTTCATTACTTGACCAACTATACCTTTTAGAACTCTTGGTTTTCTACCTTCGTCTGCAGCTTTATAGTCTTCTATCATTTTTTGATTATTAGCTAGAACTTCTTCTACCATTTTTTCAATTTCACTGCTATCTGATACTTGAACCATTCCTTTTTCTTTTACAATAATTTCAGGATCTCTATTATCAGTTAAAGCAATTTCAAAAAGTTCTTTTGCTATTTTAGATGAAATAATATTTTTATCTATTAAAGTAATTATCTTAGCAAGATTTTCACTGCTAATAGCAAATTTTTCTATATCAATATTTTGATGTTTTAAAACTCTTAAAACTTCTGTCAATATCCAGTTAGAACTTAATTTAGGATTATTTGAAACTTTTACAACTTCTTCAAAATAATCTGAAAGTTCCATTTCTTCTGTTAAGATAAGAGCATCTTTTTCATCTATTGAATAAGCATTTTTGAATCTTTCAACTTTTGCAAGTCTTGTTTCTGGCATATCTTTTTTAATTTCTTCAATTTCTTCATCAGTTATAAGAAGTTTTAACAAATCAGGTTCATTAAAATATCTATAGTCCATAGCTTCTTCTTTTGATCTCATAACTCTAGTAATTTGGTTTTCTTCATCCCAAAGTCTTGTTTCTTGATCAACTTTTCCACCATTTTCTATAAGTTCTATTTGTCTAGCTATTTCATAGTCTATTGCTCTAGCAACAGCTTTAAATGAGTTTAGATTTTTAACTTCAACTCTTGTACCAAAAACTTTAGACCCTTTTTCCATAACAGAGATGTTAGCATCACATCTAAGTGAACCTGTTTCCATAGAAACATCACTAACTTTAGTATACTTTATTATATTTTTTAAAGTATTTAAATACTCATAAGCTTCTTCTGAGTTTCTCATATCAGGCTCAGAGATAATTTCTATCAAAGGGATAGAAGCTCTGTTAAAGTTAAGATATGATTCATTTTTTCCATGTATAGCCTTAGCTGTATCTTCTTCTATTTGAACCTTTGTTATCCCTATTTTAACTTCTCTACCTGAATTTAATTTAAATTCTATATATCCTTTTTCAGCATAAGATTTTTCAAATTGTGTGATTTGATAATTCTTAGGTGCATCTGGATAGAAGTAATTTTTTCTATCAAAAGCACTTTCATTATTTATTTGGCAATTAAGAGCAAGTGCTGCTTTAACTGCATAATCTACAACTTTCTTATTTAATTTAGGAAGTGCTCCAGGATGTCCTAAACAAATTGGACAAACATGAGTATTTATACCAGTTTCATCATAGTCTGATTTACAACCACACCATACTTTAGTACCTGTTTTTAATTGTAAGTGAACTTCCAGTCCTATTACTGACTCCCATTCTTTTATCATAATCTATTCTCCTTATTAATCCAATTTAGGTAAATTTAATCTTCCTATTTTATTTTCAAGTGCTGAAGAAACTTTAATCAATGTTCCTTCATCAAAAGGTCTTCCCATAAATTGTACTCCAACTGGTAAATTATCTAAAAGTCCTCCTGGTAATGATATTGCAGGTATTCCTGCTAAGTTTGCTGATATAGTAAATATATCTTCCAAATATAATTCTATTGGAGTTTTTACATCAGATAACTTGAAAGCTACACTAGGAGCAACTGGTGTTAAAATAACATCTACATCAGCTAAAACATTTTCAAAGTCTTGTTTTATAAGTGTTCTTACTTTTTGAGCTTTTTTAAAGTAGGCATCAAAGAAACCTGCACTTAAAACATAAGTTCCCATCATTATTCTTCTTTTTACTTCAGCTCCAAAACCTTCAGTTCTTGTTTTAACATATAGACTTTCTAAATCTGTATAATCTTTTGCTCTATACCCATATCTAATTCCATCAAATCTAGCAAGGTTTGAACTTGCTTCTGCTGGAGCAAGTACATAATAAGTTGGAACAGCATATTTTGTATGAGGTAATGAAACTTCAACAATCTCTGCTCCTAACTCTTTTAATGCATTGACAGAATTATCAACTATTTTTTTTATTTCTGGGTTTAATCCTTCTATAAAATATTCTTTAGGTAATCCAACCTTTAAACCTTTGATATCTTTATTTAAAAATTCTGTGTAATCAGGAACTTCATTTTTACTAACTGTTGCATCATAGTCATCAGCTCCCGCTATAACATTCATACAGATAGCTACATCTTCAACAGTTTTTGCAAGTGTTCCTATTTGGTCAAGAGATGAAGCAAAAGCCATAAGTCCATATCTTGAAACTCTACCATAAGTTGGTTTTAAACCTACAACTCCACAAAATGAAGCAGGTTGTCTAACACTTCCACCTGTATCAGAACCTAGAGATATAGGAACTTCTTGAGCTGCCACCGAAGCAGCTGCTCCTCCACTACTTCCACCAGGAACTCTATCCAGATCCCAAGGATTAGTTGTCTTATGATGATAAGAAGTTTTAGTAGTTGATCCCATTGCAAACTCATCCATATTAGTTACTCCAAGGATAATTGCGTCTTCTTCTTTTAATTTTTTTACGACTGTTGCATCATAGATACCAACATAATTCTCTAAAATTTTAGAACAAGAAGTTGATTTCTGTCCTTCCATTAAGATATTATCTTTTATTGCAAGAGGAATACCTGCAAGTTTACCTAACTTCTCTCCATTTTTTCTCTTTTCATCAAGTTTTTTTGCTTCTTCTAAAGCTAACTCTTTTCTCAATGAAACAAAGCTTTTTACTTTATCTTCTATTTTTTCTATTCTTTCATAAAATGAGTTTACTATTTCTTCTGCTGAAATTTCACCTGATAAAAATTTATCTCTCAATTCCTTAGCAGTTAATTCATAAATAAACATATCTCCTCCTACTCCCCAACAACTTTAGGAACTACAATTGCATTTTCAGCACTTTCAGGTGCATTTAATAGTACTTTTTCTATTTCTATTGATGCTTTTTCTTCTTTTTCTCTGAAATTATTTACAACATCGTTTATATGAACTAAAGGCTGAACTTCTGATGTATCAACCTCATTTAGCATATCAATATACTTTAAAATATCATTTAACTCTACCTGAAACTTTTCTATTTCTGCTTCTTCAAATGATAATTTTGATAATTTTGCAATTTTTAAAACTTCTTCCTTTGTCAGTGACATATCTTCCTCCTAAACTGAATACAAATATTCTATTTCTTCTCTAGTTAACTCTCTATATTTACCTTCTTTTAAATCTCCTAAGGAAAGTTCACCTATTTTTTCTCTCCTTAACATTAGAACTTTATATCCAAATTTTTCTATCATTCTTCTAATCTGTCTGTTTCTACCTTCTCTTATAGAAATATACATAGAAGTTTTATTTTTATCATATTTTATTCCAGATACTTTAGCAGGTAATGTTTTCCCATCTTCTAATAAAACACCCTTTTTCAATTCTTCTATCTCTTCTTTTTTTACTTCACCAAAGACTTTTATATAGTATTTCTTATATATTTCAGACTTAGGATGTACAAGTCTATTAAATAACTCTCCATCATTTGTAAGTAAAATTAGACCACTTGTCATATAATCAAGTCTACCAATAGGAAAAATTCTTTTATCTGTTTTTATTAAATCTACTACTGTTCTTCTACCTCTATCATCAGATGAAGCCGATAAAACTTCTAAAGGTTTATTTAATATAAAATACACTTTTTCTTCAATTCTTTTTGTTTCTATTTTCTTGTTATCTATATAGATTTCATCATCTTCATTAACATCTATACCAATACTTGGAATGGCACCATTCACTTTAATTCTACCTTCTTCTATATATTTGTCAATAGCTCTCCTTGATGCTATCCCTAATGAAGATAAAAATTTATTAATTCTCATCAGTACTTATATTCTCCATATCTTTAATTTTATCTTTAAACAAATCATAATCTGGTAACTCTCTTATATCTCTAATACCTAGATAAGATAAAAATTTATCAGTTACCTCATATAAATTAGCCTTTCTACCACTTTCCTGTCTACCACAATTTCTTACAAACTTTCTTTCTTCTAAGTTTGAAATAATCCTATCAACAGAAACTCCTCTAATACTTTCTATTTCTGATTTTGTAATAGGCTGTTTATATGCAATTATTGATAAAGTTTCTATTGAAGCTGAAGATAATTTTTTAGGTTTGGTCTCCTGTTCAAAATAGGAATTTATAACTTCACCATATATAGGATTGGTAGCTAAATAAACAAGGTCAGCATCAACTTCTATGTTGATGCCACTATCCTTTCTATCATCTTTTAATTCTAGAATTATTTTTAACATATCTTCAACAGAAATCTTAAAAAATCTAGCTAAATCCTTTATTTTATTTTCATCTCCACCTAAAAATATAATTGCCTCAACTTGATTTTTGATACTCATTTTAATAGCCTCATATTAGTATTCTGTTTCAGTTGAAACTAAAACTCTACTGTATGTAGAAAAATCATTTAATAATACTCCTATACCATTTATAACAGCATTTAAAGGATCTTCAGCAACTGTAACTTTTAAGTTAAGTCCTGATGCTATTTTCTTATCTATTCCTCTAAGTAATGCTCCACCACCACTTATATATATACCTTTTTTCTTGATATCTGCTGCTAATTCAGGAGGAGTTTTTTCAAAAATAACTCTTATTTCTTCAATAATTTCTTGAACTAAAGCAGATAAAGTTTCAACAAGCTCTGATGAAGTTAATGTGATATCTTTTGGTAAACCATTTAAAACATATTTACCACTTACATCAATTTGTAATTCTTCTGCTTCAGGATCTACAGTACCTATTTGTATTTTAATATCTTCAGCAGATTTTTCTCCAATTAACAAATTATGTTTTTGTCTAACATAATCAACAATAGCCATATCAAATCTATCTCCAGCTACTCTAAAAGATGATTTTTTTACAACTCCACCTAAAGATACTACAGCTAGTTCAGATGTTCCTCCACCAATATCAACTATCATACTTCCTTCAGGCTCAAATATATTTATTCCAACACCTATTGCAGAAGCCATAGGTTCTTCAATTAAATAAGCTTCTCTCGCTCCTGCTTCTCTAGTAACTTCTATAACTGCTCTTTTTTCAACTTGAGTTATTCCAGCAGGAACACAGATAATAACTCTTGGTTTATTAAAAATTGTTCCAGATTTTATTCTTTTATAAAAACATCTTAACATTTTTTCAGTAACTTCATAATCAGCAATAACTCCATTTCTTAATGGTCTTATTGTTTCATAAATATTTGGAGTTCTTCCTATCATATGTTTAGCTTTTTCACCAACTTCAAAAAGTTCTTTTGTTTTTGAAGAAATAGTAACAACTGAAGGTTCTCTTAAAATTATGCCTTTGTTTTTCATATAGATTAATGTATTTGATGTTCCTAAATCAATACCTAAATCATCTGAAAATACTCCTAAAATGTTACCCATAAATTTTTTCATTTTTACACCTCTTCATTATATTCTATCTATTTGACTTATTTTATAACCATTTTTTCTTAAATTTTTTAAAAAATTTGAAATAGGGAATCCCATTATTGCAAAATAATCCCCCTCAATCTTTTCAACCAAGGCTCTTCCCAGTCCTTGTATTCCATAAGCTCCAGCTTTATCAAAAGGTTCGTTAGTATCCAAATACCAATTTATTGTTTCATCATCTAAGTCAAAAAATTTGACTTTACTAACTACAACATCTTTTATAACTACATTTTTTGAAATATTTTTTAAAACATAGGCTGTTATGACTTTATGTGTCTTACCAGATAAAATTTTCAAAAAAGTTATTGCTTCTTCTTTATTCTTTGGTTTTCCAAAAATTTTACCTTCTAGTTCAACAACAGTATCTGCTGCTAAAACAAATTCATTGACATTTTCTTTTGCTATTTTATCTAATTTTTTCTCAGCAATATCCAATATCATTTCACTTATTTCTTTTTTATCACTTACCTCTTCTATATCTGCAGTTATAACTTTAAAATTGAAGCCCATATCTCTTAAAATCTCTTGTCTTCTCTCTGATTTTGAAGCTAATATCATTCTACTCATCCTCTAATGTTACAGTTTTTTGTAAAACTATTCCACTTTTTTCCATTTCTTCCAGTCTCTCTCCCTCATAAAGCTTAAATGGATTTCTGCTGTATGGTATAAGTTCATAAATACTTACTTCTGTTGTTCCTGCTCCATTTTCATCTGACATTCCCGTATCATTCGCTCCGGAACGAAATATGGAATCAATTCCTAATTTCTCTGTACTGCTAAGTTTTTTCCCAAAGTCTTTCATTCTTCACACACCTCTCTTGCAAAGTCTGCATAGGCAGTTCCTGCCTTATTGCTCTCATA
>ENA-OWLX01001027-OWLX01001027.1-metagenome-genome-assembly--contig:-NODE-1027-length-10655-cov-9.028679_pt1 | contig 10655 bp, 10 predicted proteins | sample MGYA00245351_ERZ651106 | MGnify/ENA primary metagenome ERZ651106 (study PRJEB26857, sample SAMEA4031768) | metagenome | biome: human; feature: oral; material: saliva | place: Philippines | collected 2014... | reverse complement strand
TGTCTCCCGAGGCCTCGTCTCTCAGGCACTGTCCGGTGGCGGTCGTATGAGCCCCTCAACGCGCACCCACATCCGCGAAACGGCAGAAAAACTCGGCTACTACCCGCATTCCGCGGCTTCCGAGTTGGCCGGTGGACATTCGAAGCGCCTCGTCCTCATTCTTCCGTACTTGACCAACCCGTACTTCGATGAGCTCTCCAGCCATCTGCGAGTCGCGGCGTCTGCGCGCGGCTACTCGCTCATCGTCATGGTGTCGGACCTGACGAGGTCGCCTCAGGTCGAGCGCGATACGATCGCGGAAGCGGTCGGGATGCATCCCGCAGGCATCATTTTCATCGGCACGTCGCAATCGACAGAGGAGCTTGTCACTCTGTCGCGCCGCGTCACGGTCTGCACGCTGGATCGCTGCGTTCCCGACGGCACGATCTGGGCGGTACGCATCGACGAGGCCGCAGCGGCCCGAGCCATCGTCTCCCACCTGCTCACGCAGGGATACCAGTCCCTGTGCTACCTCGTTCCTCCCCCGTCACACCGGGAGGCCATCGTGTTTGAACGTGTCGCACAGTGCCGCAGGGCGGCCACGCGCGAAGGCATGGACCTGCGCGAACTGGATGGCGCCGACGTCGAAGCCTCCGTTGCAGCTGCGGCCCAGATGCCAACTCCTGCACTAATTGCCTTTAACGATATGGTGGCGACGCACGCCGCAACAGCGGCCTATCGCCACGGCATCACTCTCGGGACCGACCTCGGCATCGTCGGTTACGACGACATCGACCTGGCACGGCGCCCCGGCTTCGAGCTCTCGTCGATCAATCAGAATCCCGAGAAGCTCGCGCAGGCGACCGTCTCATCGGTGCTCTCTGCGCCGTCTCACGAGGCGACGACGCTCAGCACGGTCCCCCGCCTCATCGTGCGCCGATCCTCCACTCGGCGGGGCTCCTAGCCGTTCGCTCATGTCACACCTCGACCTGCCCTTGTCAGGACAAAGAATTTACGATAGAGTTTGTCATGCCAAATGGTAACGCGCGTTTTCAGCGCTGATGCGCGCTTTCCCCGCAATGTAGCAAGGAGCAACCAATGACAACACGAAAGCCTCTCGGCATCGGTGTCATCTCTTTGGGTTGGATGGGACGACTTCACTCTCGCGCCTACGCCAACGTCACGAAGCATTTCCCCGACCTTGAGGTCGCACCCCGCCTCGTCGCGGCCGCCGATCCTTCCCCCCAGGCACGCGAAGACGCCCTCGATGTCCTCGGCTTTGAGCGCGCATACGAAGACTACCGCGAGCTGCTCGCAGATCCCGAGGTCGACGCGGTCTCCATCGCGTCCCCCAACTTCTTGCACCACGAGATTGCTCTGGCCGCAATCGAGGCCGGCAAGCCCTTCTGGATCGAAAAGCCGATGGGTGTCAACGCGACGCAGTCCCGCGAGATCGCGCTCGCAGCGCAAAAGGCCGGCCTCGTGAGCGCCGTCGGCTTCAACTACCGCCACACGCCGGCCATCGAGTACATGCGTTCCCTCGTGCGCGATGGCTCGCTGGGACGCATCACGAACGTGCGCGTGTGGTTCATCGCCGACTACAACTCCTCCCCGCTCTCTCCCCTCACGTGGCGCGCGTCGCGCGAGAAGGCCGGCGCCGGCGTCGTGCCCGACCTGATGAGCCACGGAGCGGACCTGGCCCAGTACGTCGTGGGCCGCATCGACTCGGTCAGCGCCATCACCGATACGTTCATCAAGGAGCGCCCGATTCCCACGAAGATGGGCGTGGGCCACTCAGGCTTTGAGATCGGCGACGAGGTCGGGCCGGTCGAAAACGAAGACTACGTCGCAGCGCTAGTGCGCTTCGACAACGGTGCCGTCGGCACCCTGGAGTCGTCTCGCGTCAGCGTCGGCCCTCGCGCCGAATACGTTGTCGAGGTGTACGGCACCCAGGGCAGCGTGCGCTGGAATTTCGAGCGATTCAACGAGCTGGAGGTCTGCATCGGAGACGGTGGACCCACCCACGGCTACACGCGCGCCATGGCAAACCCCGCGTGGGGTCAGTGGGCTCACTTCCAGCCCGCCATCGGCACCTCGATGGGCTTTGACGACATGAAGGTGATTGAGGCCCAGCAGTTCCTCTCCTCGATCGCCACCTCCACTCAGCTCGCCCCCTCAGCCGCGGACGCATGGTGCGCCGCGGAAGTCGACGAGGCAGTGGTGGCCTCCGCAGCGGACGGCACCTGGCACGCCGTCCCCCGGGTCTCGGCCCCCACCACCTTTGATCGATAATTGTTCTGTTCCAACAACGTAGTTAAGGAAATCCATGTCCAGCAAGAACCTGTCGCTCGCGACGGTGACGCCTGCTCAGCTGCATGAAGCGGTTGAGAAGACGCCTGCCTCCGGGTCCCGCCGTGGCGTTTTTGCCATCGCCGCCGTCGCCACCCTCGGCTCCCTGCTCTTCGGTTACGACACGGGCGTTATCTCCGGCGCACTGCCCTACATGTACATGCCGTATGGCGCTAATGGCCTCGGCCTGACCGCACTGGAAGAGGGCGGCATCTCCGGCGTCCTCCTCCTCGGCGCAGCATTCGGCGCCCTGTTCGGCGGCGTCATGTCCGACCGCTGGGGCCGTCGCCACAACATCACGCTCCTGGCAATCCTGTTCTTCTTCGGCGCCGTCGGCAACGCCCTCTCCCCCAACGTGTGGGTGATGTACATCTTCCGCGCGATCCTCGGCTTCGCCGTTGGCGGCGCCTCCGCGACGGTTCCGGTCTACCTCGCTGAGACCGCCCCCAAGCGCATCCGCGGCGCCATCGTCGCCGTCGACCAGCTCATGATCGTCACCGGCCAGCTCCTGGCCTTCTCGATCAACGCGCTCATCGCCACGCTGCGCGGCGGCCCCGAGCTGACCGTCACCGCCGACCCCTCCGGTCTGCTCCCCGCCGAGTACATCGGCCAGACGATCGACTTCGACACCCTGGCCCTCATGCAGGCCTCGCGCGGCGGTACTCTGAGCACCGCCGAATACCACGAGTTCCTCGCGCAGCTGACCGTCTCGACCGGTAACGGTGACACGTGGCGCTACATGATCGTCCTGTGCTCCATCCCCGCCATCGCCCTGTGGATCGGCATCCGCCTGATGCCCGAGTCCTCGCGCTGGTACGTGGCCAAGGACCGCCTCTACGAGGCGATTGGCGCCCTCAAGCGCGTGCGCAACGAGGCCGTCGATGGCCCCATCGTGGACGAGCTCCAGGAGATCGTGACTGTCCACCAGGCTGAGACCTCCAGCGAGCACAAGGGCTTCGGCCACGTGTGGCGCACCCCCTGGCTGCGTAAGCTCATGCTTGTCGGCATCTTCCTGGCCATGACCAACCAGCTGACGGGCGTCAACACCGTCATGTACTACGCGCCCAAGGTTCTGCAGTACGCGGGCATGGACACCTCCTCCTCGATCGTCGCTCAGGTTGCCAACGGCGTCATGTCCGTGATCGGCTCTACCATCGGCATCTGGCTGATCCTGAAGTTCCGCCGCCGCCAGATCCTCATTTCAAACGTCATCGGCGTGGGTATCTGCCTCCTCGCGATTGCCGCCGTCTTCCAGTTCATGATTGCCCCCTACATGAACGCGCAGCAGACGCCCCCGGTGTGGGCCGCCTACGTCATCCTCGGCCTCATGGCCGTGTTCATGCTGATCGTCCAGTCCTCGAACGGCACGATCGTGTGGACCATGATGGGTGAGATCTTCCCGAACAACGTCCGTGGCGTCATGAACGGCACCGCCGTCTTCTGCCTGTGGGTTGTCAACGCGATCATCGGCTGGACCTTCCCGGTCATGATGGAGGGCCTGGGCGGTGGCCTCACCTACACCGTCTACGGCGTCGTCAACCTCCTGGTCGCCGTCGTCCTCTACCGCATCATGCCCGAGACCTCGGGTAAGTCGCTGGAGGAAATCGAGAAGGAGATGGAAGCGCGCTTCTCCTGATCGATGGGGTGGGGGTACCACGGTGCCCCCACCCTCCTCTCACCCCTTACTTTGTCTGAACAAACATTCATTCTCTGTTAGAATCACACGCACCGGCACACTGGCCGATGCAATACCGCGACTCATAGGAGAGCTGCAATGACTCACGTCTACGATCCCGCAACCGCGATCAACGACCCCAATGGCATCACCTGGGGCATGCACCCCATCGCATGGCGTAACGACGACATTCCCGAGGTCGGCGAATGGAACACCATCGACGTCATGTTCGACGACCTGGCCGAGGCCGGCTTCGCTGGCACCGAGGTCGCCGGCTGGTACCCCTCGAAGGAAGAGACGAAGGAAAAGGCCGACGCCGCGGGCCTGAAGATCGTCGCCCAGTGGTTCTCCAGCTTCATCGTCCGCGACGGCGTCGAGGCCGTCATCCCAGACTTCCGCGCCACCTGCGAGTACCTGCAGTTCCTGGGCGCCACCCGCGTCGTCATCTCAGAGCAGACCGGCTCGGTGCAGGGCATCCGTGACATCTGCATCTTCGAGAACAAGCCCGTTCTCAAGGATGAGGAGTGGCCGGTCCTGGCCGAGGGCCTGAACAAGCTCGGCGAGATCGCCCACGAGTACGGCCTTGACCTGGTCTACCACCACCACCTGGGCACCGTCGTCCAGACCAAGGATGAGACGCTGCGCCTGCTCGAGCTGACCGATCCGGACAAGGTCTCCCTGCTCTTCGACACGGGCCACGCGTTCGTGGGCGATGGCGATGTCATGGGCCTGCTGCGCGGCGCGATCGACCGCATCAAGCACGTGCACTTCAAGGACGTGCGCCCCGCCAAGATGGAAGAGTCCCGAGCGGCCAAGCGTTCCTTCCTCGACTCCTTCCTCGCCGGCATGTTCACGGTCCCCGGCGATGGCACCATCGATTTCACCGAGCCCTACGCCTTCCTCGTTGAGCACGGCTACAAGGGCTGGATCCTTGTTGAGGCCGAGCAGGATCCGAAGATCGCTCCCCCGCTCGAGTACGCGCACATCGCGCGCGACTACGTGCTGGGTACGCTGCTGGGTCAGTGAGCAGAGCGCGCGAACCTCACCAGTTCGCGCGTGCCATGAGGGTGCGGAGGCAACAACGACGTTGCCTCCGCACCCTTTTCTTCTATCGAAGCTGCCCGGGATGCAGGGCCTACTCGCCCGCTCCCGGGGTGCGCGACCTGTCCGCGAAGGAATCGACCGGCGTCATACTGGCCCTCCTCCTCATTGGCGACGCCATCGCGCTGTGGGCATACCGCCGAGACGCAAACACGGCGGTCCTGCGACGACTCATCCCGTCGGTGCTGACGAGCGTCGGGCTGGGCGCTCTCCTACTGGCGATGAGCACACAGGCGCAGATGCGCCGCACCATCGGAGCGATCCTGCTGGCCCTCGTCCTCGTGACGCTTGCGCAGCGCCGTTGAGGAACCCCTCAGCCCCGGCCTCGGCCCGCGCCGCGGCACGGACGCGCCTCCCGCACACGTCCCGCACCACAAAGTGTTTGACGCGCATCACTTCTGCGGCTATTGTCGGTCACGAGGACACCACGGTTGGCGAGAAAGGACGCGCCATGACTTGGTTTTCATCCATGATCCCTGGGGCCCCCGGTAACGCAGATTCCATCGCATCGCTCGCTCAGACCCTGCACGAGAGCGCCGCGCAAGCGGAGAACATAGAACAGGCGGTGTCACGTATTCCCTCGTCCATCGCGACGTGGAGGGGCCACGCACATCTCGACTACCTGGAATCACAGCAGCGAGCGCGCAGGCGCATGATCCATTTCAACGAAGGCATGGCCTGTGCGGCCAACGACGTTGAATCCTACTCGTGGAACGTGCGCGCCATGCATAACTACGTGGAGAACACCCTGCGTCCCGCCGCGCAAAAGCTCGACGATACGTTCGAGCGTACTCCCGCCGTGCAGCGCATTAACGCGTACTTTTCCCTCCTCGCCGAAGCGCGCACCCTCCAAGGCGAATACAGGGAGCGCTACAACAGGCTCAAGCAAGAGGCCGAGGACCTCGCCCTCAGCCTGCAACAGGCTCTGTCGATCGAACCCGTCGCGAAGAAGTCGAAGTTCGCGGGTGGATTCTTTGACCCCTCCCGCACGGAGCGCCTCAGCGAGCGCGACATTGACAGGATCAACGCCGAACTCAAGGCCCTGAGCGAGGGCGGCTTCGACCTGCGCGCAATCGCTCAGGGAAGCATCGGTGACTGCTACTACCTGGCATCGCTGATGGCCGTCATGCACTCCCCCGAGGGGCAGGCCCTCCTCGCTGATGGCATTCGTCCGCACTACAGCCAAGACGGAACGATCGACGGCTACATCGTCACGGTCTACGACAAGCCCGGCTTCTTCTCCTCCGGTTCCTCCACGGAAGTCCTGGTGCGAGACACCTACGCCAACGGAGCGCGTTCCAGCGGTTCCGCGGGCATCATCTCCCTCTATGAAAAGGCGTTTTCCCAGCTCCACCCGGGCGGGGTCAACAGATCGACCTTCTTCGAAAGCGGAATAACGGGCGGTTACCCCCGTGAGGCTCTTCCACGCGTCACCGGCCAAGGAACATCCACGGTTGACGGGGATGGCTTCTTCGGCTTTGGAAGCGGCTACGACGCCGCCGAACGGCAGACGATCATCGAGGCAGCCAACAGCGGGCAGCCCACCATCGCCAACACGGAGTACAGCGACGCTTTCAAGAACCGAACCGCCCCCGTGGATGTAACGCTCCCGAACGGGCAGGAGACGCGCATCGACATCTACCGAGGGCACTCCTACGTGGTGACACACGCCGATTCGTCGGGCCTCACCCTCGTCAATCCGCACGGCACCAACACGGTCTCGGAGACGGGAAGCGCGACCCCCACCGGGGAGTTCACCATCTCCTGGGAGGACTTCGACGAGTACTACGGGAACGTCACTCTCGGCTCCGTCAAATGACGCGCCGCCATGCACGCAGGACGTTCTTGTCACCTGAGAGTGGCGCCGCTCCCCCGGCGTCCCCGACACGAGAGGCAAGCCATGAACCACAAGGACCAGCGGTTGATCATCCCCGGTCACGCCGTTCGTTGCGGCCTGATCGACGGATTCGGAGAGCCGGCAATGAGCGTACTTCGCTCGGAGATCACAGGAGGGATTCCCCGTGTCACGCTTGCGGTCACGTGGAAGCCCGGCGTGGGTACTCCCCCTCCCGGGATGCGCGCGGAACTGAACCAAGGGGAGTCTGCGTCGCTCAGCGACGTTGGGACCTTCACCCTGGTCGACATGGAAGCACCCCTTGATGGCGACGTTTTTCCTCGGCCGGTCATTCTCTTCACCCCCGATCCGCGCCTCATCGGGACGGCTCGGCGATACGCTGGAGCCAACGGCCTGTTCTTCCCCGACACGATCGACGATGGGAGTCACCCATGACTAAGGGTTTCGCGTGCGACACGGACGAAATGAGGGCCTTGATCGCCACTCATGAGGCGCTGCGCTCCGACTTGGAAAGGGTCGTCGTGCCGCCACAAGGAGCCACGTGGGGATTTTCCGTCGTGCGTGGCGCATACAAGGAGCTGACGCAGGATTGCAATGACCGTCGCGAGATCATGCAGGAGTGGTGCACCCACATGTCCGAGGCCATTGAGGCGACCTCCCGCGAGTCCGAGCAAGCGGACGCCACCTGGGCAGAGGTCATCAAGGATGACCGCCTCACCTCCCTTTGATCGCTCCGGGGTGGCGCGACGCCGCGCCCTTCCCGTGAACAACAACAGCGGCCGCGCAACGGGTCCGCAGGCACAACACGACAAGGAATCACACGATGGTCACTCTGGGTAGGCTGGAAGAAATACACGACTTGCGAACGGCTTGGCCCCACGAAGCACTCGATTTCACCCCGTGGCTCGCGCGGGAGGACAACATTTCTCTGCTCGCCGATACGCTCGGGCTCGACATAAGCGTCGAAGAAATAGAGTCCTGCGTCGGCGATTTCAATGTTGACATCTTCGCATCGGAGACAGGCACGGACAGAAAAATCATCATCGAGAACCAGCTGGAGGACACCGATCACGACCACCTCGGAAAACTGATCACCTACGCGTCTGGAAAGTCAGCGGATGTGATCGTCTGGCTCGTCAAACGCGCGCGCGAGGAGCATCGCGCTGCGATCGAATGGCTCAACAACCACACCGATGAGAACATCGGCTTCTTTCTGTGCGAAATCAAGCTGTTCCGCATCGGATCCTCCGAACCGGCCGTGAAATTCGAGGTCGTCGAACGACCCAACGACTGGACCAAGGAAGTCAAGAAGGCGACATTCACGACTGACGGCCAGCAGCTTCGCTACGACTACTGGGCCGCATTCCAGGACTACGCCTTTCAGAACACGCGCTTTTCGCGCAGCTTCCACCGTGGCAAGCCCTCGAAGGAGTATTGGATGAGTTTCGGCATCGGCTCGTCTGAGTGTCATATCGAAGCGTCGCAGATCCACAAGCGTAATGAGCTGAGCGTCCAGCTGTACATCGATCAGGATAAGGACCTATTCCGCTCGCTCTACGCCATGAGGGAGACGATTGAAGCCGAGGCCGGCCTGAGCTTTGATTGGCGGGAGCTCCCGAACCGCAAAGCGAGCCGCATCGTCGCCAATAAGAACGTATCATTCGACGACAGGGACCAGTGGAGTGAGCACTTTGACTGGATGATCGACACCATGCTCGCGATCAAGACAACCTTCAAGAAGTACCTGTAACCGGCTTCACCGCTGCGCTCGCCCGAGCGCCCCAACCGTCAACATCGCTCAGGGAGTCATGTCATGTCCGCACGTATCAGTCGTGGCCTTCGGATCGCCTGCGCCATCGGACTCGCCGCGTCGCTCGCTGGAGCGTGTTCGTCGCCCAACGAGGAACGCGACCTGCCTGCGTGCGATGGCACGACCTACGTTCTTGAATCAGCGATCAGGTATCAGCTCATCGAAGGGTTCAGCCCCCTGCGGCTCACGGGCATCGAGGCCGATGCTGCCGGCGACGCGCCACACGCCACGCTCACCGTGAGCTGGTCCGATGGAGTCAACGTGCCGGAGGGCATGTATCAGACCCTCACGGTCGGGGAGAGCACGACCCTCGACAACGTCGGTACCTTCACTCTCATCGACGTGCTCCCACCCTCCGGGGAGAGGCGCTGGTCGACACCGGTGGTCTGCTTCCAGCAGGACCCCCAGCTCATCGACACTGCACGTACCTACGCCGCCGACAACGGCCTTCCCCTCCCCGGCGACGCGCAAGACAGCCAGTCCTGAGGGCTCTCACCGACCTCGATGAGTTCTGGATACCATCGTGACGATGCTCGCATAGGGAGGTCACCCCCACGCCGAGCGTGGTGGACACTCCTGCGTGTTAACGCAGCTAGAGGGCGAGGCTCATTCCTCGCTGGCGAAGCATCTCAAAAGGACTGAGACACTCCACCCCAAACGCGGCACATGCGTCGGGAATCTTGATCCGTTTCTTCGATCTCGGTGCAGACTTTTCGTGCGTGACGACCACCCACCCATTAGCCAGTGCGTGCGCAACGATCCAGGAGTCCGCAACGCGTTGAAAATCGCTGACTGCTGGCGCCTCATAGTTGTCTTTTGCCCACTTCATGACCTGCTGATAGCGGGCCACCACGCGCGAGTCGGGAGCAATAAAGTGTTGTCTATTCTGCTTCGCCCAGTCCTTGAGAGGATCACCGTCGCCCGCCTCACCCAGTTCGTCGTACACCGGCTTGATGCTCACGGCGTGGCGAGAGTCGAATAGCTGAACCAGGAAGTCCCAGTATCCGGGGGCCAGATCGAACGCATAGTACGCGTTCGCTGCATCGGTGAAGACGTTCGTGTCGAGGACGTACATCTCTCACACCACCTGGAGATGTCTCGCCAGTTTGTCGAACACTTCCCTTTTGTGGGTGCCGATCATGCGGAAACTTTCCGTAAATCCGGTGCGCCCCTCCAGCGTGGATGTGACGATCGCGGTCGCAAATGAGCGCCCGAGACGTGCGGTGAGGGTGTTGTAATAGTTACCGCCCCCGCTACTGCGCTTGTCACCACCGTAGTCGGCGCGCACCTTCTCTAGTAGCGCGGCGTATTGTTCCTCGCCAATCCGGCCGACGCCGTACAGTCTGTGGAGCGCAACCTCGGCGGACACGCCAAAGCGACGCGCGGCTGCGCGGTAGTCCTGCACAGTCGTCGCTTCGTCAAAAGCCTTCAGTGCCTCATCAGGCAGCAACACACACGCAGCAACACGATTGCACCATGCCTCTTCACCGGTTCCGCCGAGTGCGCGGTCACCACCAGACAGGGCGCTGTGGCCGAGAAGCAGGTGAGCAAACTCGTGCAGGAGGGTGAAGTTCTGTGCAGTGTACGGCTCACCGGCGACATTTACGAAAATCAAGGGTGCAAGATCGTCGTATAGGCTAAAGCCACGGAACTCATCCGTAGACAAGGACCGATGAGTGTTGGTTCCAACGATCCCGCTCATCATCACAAGGACACCCACATCCTCGAGCGCCTTGACAATGTCACGTCGCCATTGGTCCGGGGTGGTCGCCGTTATCTGATCAAGAAGCAAGAGCTCACGTACACTGCGAGCAACCACGTGTGGCTTATCCGGCTCTTCAGAGTTGAGTGTGGGTGGAGGCGTCTAGGCCTCCTGCGATGAGGAG
>ENA-OWLX01001025-OWLX01001025.1-metagenome-genome-assembly--contig:-NODE-1025-length-10658-cov-8.188909_pt1 | contig 10658 bp, 13 predicted proteins | sample MGYA00245351_ERZ651106 | MGnify/ENA primary metagenome ERZ651106 (study PRJEB26857, sample SAMEA4031768) | metagenome | biome: human; feature: oral; material: saliva | place: Philippines | collected 2014... | reverse complement strand
ATGCTGAAAAAGAAATTTGATGGACTCTCTGGCAAGTCATGTCTTTATTTTCACAGTCATAACCACCCGTGAAAACGGGTGGCTTGTACATCGGCTATAAGCCGTTTCCCTCCAGCGACGTCTAAAGACGTTCGCTGAACTTCGTTCAGGTTAATGCTATGATTACTTGACTAATGCCCGTAAAAACGGGCTTTTATCTTGTTCTAAAACTACCATCTGAGAACGGATCCTCGTACTCTTTGACACTTAACTTATCCAGGGCAATGTCATTTTTCTCTTGCTCGCGAATATATTTGGCAACTGTCTTTTCATTGAGGCCAACGGTACTTACATAGTACCCTCTCGCCCAAAACTTTCGATTGCCATACTTATATTTTAAGTTGGCATGTTTATCAAATATCATCAAAGCACTCTTGCTTTTCAAATATCCCATGAAATCGGAAATCGAAAGTTTTGGAGGAACCAAGACAAGCATGTGAACATGATCTGGCATCATATGTCCCTCAATAATTTCCACACCTTTGTATTGACATAGATGACGAAAAATCTCAATGAGATCTCGTCTTATTTTGTAGTAAATGGTTTTTCTGCGGTACTTGGGGGTAAAGATGATATGATATTTGCACATCCATTTGGTATGTGATAAACTGTAACTGGTTTTAGCCATTTCTTTTTCCTCCTTTGTCTTACCTGAACAAGTAGATTATACCAGGAAAAAGAAATGAAAGCTCAAAGTCTTGGCAGCCACCAGCTAAGCTGGTGGTTTTCTTGTTTTTCTCTACGAGAAAAACTGACTTGAAGACATAATGAAATAAGACGGAAGACCCTTCTTCCGTCTTATTTCTGGTCTCGAAACACTGGAATCAATCGATTCCCAAACTCATCCTTATTTATTAATAATCCCAAACTCTTCGTTCTTCTTCTGCTGCTGGGCTTCCTTGTGATTGTCATAGAGGTTAGCCAAGAACTTAGCGATTTCTTTGAGGATAGAATAGATCGGGATTGCCACAATCATCCCTAGCACGCCATAGATATTGCTGGATAAGAGCAAGAGAACCATGATAGTAATAGGATGGACCTTCATCACACCGCCAACGATACGGGGATAGAGGATATTGCCATCGACCTGCTGGATAATCAGCATGTAAATCAAGGCCGCCACCATCTTCTGAGGATCCGTAAAGGCATAAGTAATGACCATAGGAATCAAGCCGATACTCGGTCCTACATAAGGAATCAGATTAGCAAGACTGGAGAAAATAGCAAAGACCAAAGCGTACTTGAGTCCAATGACACTATAGCCAATATAGGCCAGAGCACCGATAATCAGGGCATCGATTGAAATCCCGCTGATATAGCGGGCAACAGTAGCATTGAGATTGGTCAGTAAACTAGAGATATTGAGCTTATCGCGCTTGAGGACTGTCCGCTCCAGCATGGGCAAAAGCTTATGGCCGTCCATGAGGAAGTAAACCAAGAAAATCGGCGTCATAATCAAAATCATCAGCGTATTGACAACTGCTGACAGAACACTGCCCAGACTGTTGGTGACACTGTTGAGGATATTTTGCAGAATGTCCACATAAGACAGGTTGAGCTGCTGGATGGTGGACTGGATATTCAGATTTCGAAAGAGCGGATTTTTAGATAATTGGTTGACAAAACTTTGAATTTCCCAATAAAGGCCTTGTGTGGAATTAATCAAGCTGCTCAGCTGATTAATCAAAATCGGCAAGAGGTAAATAACGCCCAAAGCAATCAAGCCAAACAGAAGGCTGAGCGTAATCAGAATCCCAATCATTCGGTTGATTTTGAGCTTGTCCTGGAGAAATTTCACCAGCGGATTCGTAATATAGTAAAGAAATCCTCCCACAAGAAAGGGAATCAAGATTGTATTCACAACGCTAACAATCGGGGTTATCATATCCCCCATCTGGCGCCAGATAAAGAAGATAATCGTTAGCAAAAGAACCTCACTGGTCCAAAACATCAGCTTACTTTTATGAAACATTTGACTCCTCCTATCAGTTATTTTACCATAAATTTTGTTATAATAAAGGAGATTTAACGAAAGAAAGAGTAAAAATGGAAAAGATTATCAAACTGGAAAATGTAAGTTTGGCTAAACAAGGCCGAACCATCTTAAAAGATCTCAACTGGCAGGTGAAAAAGGGGGAGCATTGGGCAATTCTCGGTCTCAACGGTTCTGGAAAGTCTACTCTTCTGCGCTTGCTCATGGCTGAGAATTGGAAGACTCAGGGCAAGGTAACGGTTCTGGGTACGAAATTTGGTGCCGGCGACATTCCTCAGCTGCGAACTAAGATTGGAGTAGTCGGCTCCTTCATTGCTGAACGCCTGCCTAGCCGTCTCACAGCCGAAGAAATCGTCCTAACAGGCAAGTATAAAAGCAGTATTCTCTATGCTCCTTACGGGCAAACTGAGCTGAATCAAGCTAGGGAAATGCTGGCTTCCATTGGCGGGCAAGAATTGATTGGCCGAAGCTACGCCAGTCTGTCTCAAGGGGAAAAGCAGCTCTTGCTGATTGCGCGCAGTCTCATGGAAAAGCCAGAACTGCTTATCTTAGATGAAGCGACCAGCGGTCTGGATCTCTTTGCTCGCGAGCGCCTGCTGGATCAGATTGGTAAGATTACACAGATGGAGAAAGCTCCAACTATCCTCTATGTCACCCACCATGTAGAGGAAATCACTGCTGCTATGGATCATGTCCTGCTCCTAAAAGAAGGCCAAATCATAGCCCAAGGTCCTAAAAAAGAAATTTTTCAAAAAGAGGTCATGGACCGCTTCTATCCCCAACCAGTCGAGCTGATTGAGCTGGGAGAAGACCGTTATTTCATCAAGATGGAGAACAGGTCCTCATGAAGCAATTTTCTAATACCATTTTCAACCTGGGCTACTTCCTGATTCTGACCATGACTGCGATTGCCTTGCTTTTCCTGTCTGGGCAGATTCTGCTGTCCCATACTTACATCCCTTTGAGGATTGCTGAAGGAGTCCAATTCGTCAGTAATCCTTGGTATTTCTACCCTATCCTCCTGCTCTTTCTCCTCAGCCTCTTTTTAATCCGGCCCCTGTTGGAAAAGGTTCAGACCAAGCATCTTTTTTGGATCCTGTCCCTCATCTTTATAGCAGCAGCGATTTTTCTGATAACGGCCTACGATGGCCGCATCCGAGCTGACGCCAAGCACGTTTTCAATGCAGCGCTAGCCTTTAACCGAGGAGATTACAGCTCACTGACGACCGTCGGAAGCTACATGTATCGCAATCCCCATCAGTTAGGACTGATGACTCTGGAGCGACTTTATGCTTTTATTTCTCCGACGACTCAGTTTGCCTTTAGCATGAATGTCGTCTGGACTTTACTCAGTCATTTCTTGATTTACAAGATTACAGCTCTCCTCAATGCCAGAGAAATCATCCAGAAATACACGATTCTGCTGACTTTTCTCTTTCTACCACAGCTATTTTTCGTCCTCTTTGTCTACGGTACCATTCCTGGGCTCTTCTTCTGTCTGCTCAGTCTCTATGCTTTTATCAAGCTGGACCAGAAAGGAAACTTACTCTATGCTTTGCTGGGAGCTGCCAGCATCAGTCTGGCCTGCCTCCTGCGCAACAACTACATTATCTTTGCCATTATGCTGATCGGCGTCTGCTTCCTGTCCATTTTTTATAAATGGTCTTGGAAGAAACCGTTAGCCATCATTCTGATTTTAGCCGGCATCGTTCTTTCAAACAAGGGACTGACTGCCTATTATGAACAGCTGATTGGGGGTGAGATTGGTGTTGGTACCCCAAAAATCGCCTATATCACTATGGGCCTGCGAGATGATCCCAATCGGCAGACCTTGGGAGGCTGGTACGATGCCTACAATACCAAGATTCTCAAGCGCAACAAGTACGATGAAAATTTGGCTACAGAAATGGCCACTCGGGATTTGAAGGATATTTTGATTCACTTCAGTAAGCATCCTGCTTATGCGCTGAAATTCTTCTACGAAAAGGTCAAGTCTACCTGGACTGAGCCGACTTTTCAGTCTATTTGGACTGGGCCTCAGATTGAGCGCCAGCAATATATGAAGCCAACTGTTTTGCGCAGCATTTATGAGGAAAGAAGGGGTTATCAGATTGTTAATTTCCTGCTCTTAATTCTACTAGCCAGCATCTATTTGCTCTCCTGTTTCTTTATCCTGCATAAATTTTTCGTCGCCGAGGAAAAGCTGACGCCTTTTGACCTCTATCCCTTCATCTTTCTCTTGGGGGGCGGCCTCTTCCACTTCTTCTGGGAAACCAAGAGCCAGTATGTCTATATCTATGTCCTCCTTCTCATCCCTTCCGCCGCTCAATCCTTAGTCGACCTGAGCGATTGGTGGAAGAACAAAGGAAAAGGGAAATCAACAGACCAGCTTGAGAAAAACCTATAAAACTTGAACACTTGATAAGAATTTCTTATAATTTTATAGAAACATTAAGTGAAACAAAGTTGAATTTGTAATTAAAATTTTTTGTATTTTGCGAAGGGAGAATAGCGATTTATGTTTTCAATATTAGGTGCAGTATTATTTGGAGTTATAGCAATTATGACAGTTCTTGTTGCCTGCGGTTTGCCTCTGGGCGAATTTACAATGGGTGGACAACATAAAATCTTACCTAAGAAATTTAGAGTTATGGCAGTCATTTCAGTGGCTATCCAAATTTTTGCAATGATAATTATTTTGCAAGCCGGAGGTTTTATTTCCTTGTGGTTGTCTTTTAAGGTTACTAAATATATTTGTTTCTTCTTTGCCGCTTACCTATCTTTGAATACTATTATGAACATGATTTCAAAAAGTAGGAAAGAAAAATATGTTATGACTCCGCTTTCACTTATAGCCGGAATATGTTTTTGGATAACGGCATTTCAGATGTAGTATGTAAAATGAGGATAATCTACAGTGTGTCAAATTGGAATTTGTAGAGGTGAGAAAAATGTAATGGCAACATATTCAACTTAAATCGAAATAGTATAAAATTACGAGGAGATTATAAGATGAACAATTATATAAAATTAAATGAAGATAGATGGAATAATGTAAAAAATGACTATACTGAGCCATTGACACATGAAGAATTAGAAGAAGTTAGAAATAATCCAATTTCTGTTGCATTAACTGTTGGGAAAAAAGTTCCAAAAGAATGGTTTGAAAAAGCAAACGGAAAAAAGATATTAGGTTTAGCTTGTGGTGGTGGACAGCAGGGACCAGTTTTTGCTATAAAAGGTTATGATGTAACCATAATGGATTTTTCTAAATCACAATTACAAAGAGATGATATGGTTGCTAAAAGAGAAGGCTTAAAAATCAACACAGTTCAAGGCGATATGACAAAACCATTTCCATTTGAAAATGAAACTTTTGATATTATTTTTAATCCAGTTTCAAATGTATATGTAGAAGATTTAGAAAACATATATAAAGAAGCCTCTCGAGTATTGAAAAAGGGTGGATTGTTAATGGTCGGATTTATGAATCCTTGGATATACATGTATGATGCTGACATTGTATGGGACAAACCCGATGAGGAATTACTTTTAAAGTTTTCAATACCTTTTAATTCAAAAGAGCTTGAAGAGGAAGGCAAGATAACCATAAATCCAGAATATGGATATGAATTTAGCCATACCTTAGAAACTCAGATTAGAGGACAACTTAAAAATGGTCTCGCTATGATAGATTTTTATGAATCGTGTGACAAAAGACATAGATTATCACGTTATGGAAATGACTATATAGCTACACTTTGTGTTAAACTATAATGTTATAGAATATACTTCAGGAGAATATCTCGTTTAGATTTAATGCTGATATGGCAACGGCATGATTCGAGACATTTGTTTGTAATTTGTGGAAGAATATCAATATAGATGGAATAATGAAAGATTCTGTAAAAACGGCTAAACTAATGAAACAATTATAGTCAAAACTGACTAGTTTTCATCATGTGAAGCTGAATCTACGAAACTAAAGTATTGACGAACGAAATATGTTACCAGTGAAACTTTCATTTAAATCTATAGAAGTGTTGTAAAGTGAATTGGAGGGGACTTAATGGAGTTTATTAGGAAGATATCCATAAATAAAGGCTGGTCAGATGATAAGAAATATTGTGTGACGGATAAGAATTATCAAAAATATTTCTTGCGTGTTTCTGAAAAGGAGAAGTTAGTTTCTAAGAAATTTGAATTTGATATGATGGAGAAAGTAGCTTCTCTTGGAGTTTCTATGTGTAAACCTATTAAATTAGAACTCTATGGTGATGAGGTATATTCTATACATGAGTGGATAGATGGGAAAGATGCAAGAGAAACCATTTTAAATTATTCGAAAGAACAACAATATACTTATGGAGTAGAAGCAGGAAGTATACTTCAAAAAATTCATTCACTCCCTGCAACAGAAGTTCGTGAAGATTGGGAAAGCTTTTTTAATAGAAAAATTGATGAAAAAATTGCAAAATATAAAGAATGTCCTGTTCAATATGAAAATGATCAGATCTTTATTGATTTTTTAAATGCAAATCGAGAATTGCTAAAAGATAGACCTCAGGTTTTCCAACATGGAGATTATCATATCGGAAATTTCATGATTGGTGATGATGGAGAAATTTATGTCATTGATTTTGATCGCTTTGACGTCGGAGATCCTTGGGAGGAGTTCAATCGTATTGTATGGTCCGCTCAAGTCTCTCCTTCTTTTGCATCTGGTATGATAGATGGATATTTTGATGACAAGGTTCCAGATTTATTTTGGAAACTTCTTGCCATTTACATTCTAAGTAACATAGTTGGAGCTTTACCCTGGGCTCTACCATACGGAGCTGAAGAAATAGCATTAATGCAAAATCAAGCTAAGGAAATTTTAGAATGGTATGATAATTTGAAGCAAATCATTCCTAGTTGGTATTTGATTGAAAAGAAGGCTGAAAAATAAAAGAGTTTGAATATTAATTTTACAATCCAAGATATGATAAAAATATATTATGGAGAGTCAGGTTATGCCAAGTATGATAATTCGACATGTAAGTGGAATCAATTTCTAAAAGATTTTTGTGCTGATGAATCTAGCAATAATCATTCCAAAAAGTTAAAAGTTGTAGTTATCCTTTGGAAAGAAGTTAGAGATTCAAAGAATGAAAAAATTTATTTAAAACAGCTTTTGAACGAATATAAACATAAAGTAGAGGAGTTTAAGTATGAAATTTCATGAATTTGGTGATAAGAATTTACCTCATATTATTTTAATACATGGAGGAGGAAATTCATGGTGGAATTATCTTCGACAAGCACGTATCCTTTCAGAAGAATACCATGTAATTTTACCAACTCTTGATGGACATGGTGAAGAAAATCAGGTAGATTATGTTTCTACTGAAAATTCCGCACTAGAAATTCTAGATTATATTAAAAAGAATTGTAACGGAAAGTTGTTTGCTATTGGAGGAGTTTCACTTGGTGGTCAAATTGTTATGGAAATATTATCACAAGATAGTGAAATAGTTGAGAAAGCAATAATAGATGGAAGTATTTGTATCCCTCAACCCAAGTTGGCTAGATTAAGTATTTTACTTGTATCTTTATTTGGAAAACTGATGTTTAATAAATGTTCTTGTAAAATCCAGCTAAGTCTAATGGATAAAATGTATCCTAAAATAGCATATCCTAGTGAACTAAAAACTTATTATATGGAGGATATGCCAAGGATACCTGTTAAAACGTTAATAACTATATATAAAACATATATGCAGCATTACAAGTTAAAAAGTACGATTTCTAAAAGTAAGGCAAAGGTTCTTTATATTTATGGTGAAAAAGAATTGAACTGTGTTAAAGAATCGGCAAGATTATTTCAACAGGTTCATCCAAATACTATTTTGTATGAAGCAAAGAACTATAATCATGGATATTTATCAACATACTTACCTCAGGAGTGGGTAGAGTTAGTTTATCCATTTTTAAAGGACACTAACTAAAATCTACTTGTGGCATGAAATTGAAAAGGTATCGGTAAAAATTTTAGTAATTTATAGTTTTTTTAATAGAAAAATAAAAGGTAAGTACCTTTAAGTTTAGAATTTATGGAGGTTAGACAGTTGAAATATGTACTTTTATTACGTGGTATAAATGTAGGTGGTAAGAATAAGGTATCAATGAGTGAACTAAAAGAACAATTGTTAAGTATAGGTTTTGAAGATGTTAGTTCATATATTAACAGTGGAAATTTGTTCTTTAGTAGTTTTGAAAATCATGAAACATGCATCTCAAAGATAAAAAATTTGTTAGAAACTAACTATGATTTTTCAATACCTTTTTCTTTAATCGCAAAAGAGGAATATTTAATAGAAAAAGCTGGCTTACCAGATAAAGCGGGAAGATTTTGCAATCTATGTTTGCTTTGACGTTAAGCTGCCAAGCGATGCGCCGCTTAAAATATCAAATATTTTGAATATTACTGATGAAGTTCTGCGCTATTTGTTAGTCAAAGTTGATGAAAAAACCCGTAAAGCTTTAAGCGAGCAAAAAGAGAATGCAGAAAAAGCTGCCGCTGAGGAAGTGTTAGATAAAGATTAGCCGTTTATTTTATTAACTAAAAAGAGAGGGTAAAATTATGGCAAGAAGTATCAACCAAGTTATTCTGCTCGGCAGGCTAACGCGCGATCCGGAGCAGCGGACAACCGCTTCCGGTAAGAATGTCGTCAGCTTTAGTATCGCAGTGAGCCGGGCGACTCAGGATGACCAAGCAGATTTTTTCAATGTGACTGCATGGGAAAAATTGGGTGATTTGGTTATGCAATACCTGAACAAAGGCCGCCGCGTACTTGTTCAGGGGCGCTTGCGCCAGGATAGCTGGGAAGATAAGGATACTGGCAAACGCCAGAGTAGGATTGAGGTTGTGGCGACGGACGTAACATTTTTGGACGGTCCGGCTAATGATAACAGTTCTTCTGCAGCTTCTGCGGCACCGAAAAATAGCAAAAGAGAGGAAGCGGTTACAGAGATCGACGACAAGCCGATTGATTTGAGCGAGATTCCTTTCTAGTATAATAAGGAGTTTATATGGCAAAAGTAAAGAAAAGTACGCCGGTAGTTTTTGACTATAAAGACGTCAAGACTTTAATGCGGTACATTAACGCTTATGGGCAGATTGAGCCAATTGGCAAAACTGGACTAAGCGAAAAACAGCAGCGAAATTTGGCAGTAGCGATCAAGCGCGCCCGCCATCTTGGCTTGTTGCCATTTGTTGCCAACAATTAATAGTAAATTAAGGTAATATCTCGCTGCTGTTCTATTTTGGTAGCGGGATATTTTGTTAGGAAGGTAAAATGTATCAACCAACAGATTTGAAAAAAGGTACGGTGTGCCAGATTGACGGTAAGCCGTATAGAGTAGTAGAGTATAGCCAAAAAGTAATGGGCCGCGGCGGATCGATTGTAAATGTTAAGCTGAAGAATTTGATTGACGGTAGCGTAATACCTAAAACATTCAAAGGACAAGAACGAATTGAAATGGCGGAAGTGAGTAATAAAACGGTTCAGTACCTGTATAATGATGGCAGTAATTTCTTTTTTATGGATCCAGAAAGCTTTGAGCAGTTTGAATTGCCGGCAGATATTGTGGACAATGCCAGCAACTTTTTGAAGGAAGGCGATGAGCTTACTTTGCAGTTTTTTGACGGCAAAGTTATTAATGTAGAATTGCCAAAAAACTTATATTTGAAAGTTACGTATACGGAAGATGTCGTTAAAGGCGATACGACTTCGTCGGTTATGAAGGATGCAACTATGGAAACAGGATTGGTAGTAAAAGTTCCAGCGTTCATTAAGCAGGGAGATATTATTAGCGTCGATACTTCAACTGGTGAATATCGCGAACGTAAAAAATGACTATAAGCTAGCACGAATTTAGTAAAAAGCGCCGTAAAGCAACAAGTTTAAATGGCGCTTTTTTATTGCGTGGCGTTTGCGATAAGATTGAGCCGTTTCAAACGTAAAATGATAGATTGTCGGGATTTATTGTCTTGTTGAGAAGGTGCAATTAGGCATGAAAAAACGACAAGCATAGCTGTGTTGAGCAAAATAAGTGTTCAATTGGAGTTTTGCTTATTTTTGATAAAACTTACTGTGCTTGGAGTGATATGGTTGAGAAATACGATAATATTACGTTGTTATTTATACAACTATATGTAAAAAGAACAACAAAAGCTTTAATTAGATGATAAAAATACAACATTGTATAAAATACAAAGAAACTATCTTGCATTCGCTAATATTTAGCGAGTACATACGAATAAAGTAGCTGGCGAGATAAAGCAGATATGTTAAAGATATTAACAAAAGAGCAGTGTAAAATAATCAACAATGTGTATATAACTACGTTGTTAAAAAAGCCACGTTACAATTGATGCCATATTTACATCAATTGTAGTAAAAATAACCTCATGGATTGTTGCTAGCTAGTTGACTGCCAGTTTATGGGTTGCGCGGTATTTTCGGCGATGACGCGCGACATTGAGCCGATTATGTATCCATAGTAGAATTAAGGAATGAAGCAACGGTTGGATAAATTGATGTTGGCACGCGGGTTGGTGGGCTCGCGCTCGGAAGCTGAG
>ENA-OWLX01001024-OWLX01001024.1-metagenome-genome-assembly--contig:-NODE-1024-length-10658-cov-20.829011_pt1 | contig 10658 bp, 10 predicted proteins | sample MGYA00245351_ERZ651106 | MGnify/ENA primary metagenome ERZ651106 (study PRJEB26857, sample SAMEA4031768) | metagenome | biome: human; feature: oral; material: saliva | place: Philippines | collected 2014... | reverse complement strand
ATCCTGAAAAAGCAAAACAATTGCTTGATGAAGCTGGATATAAAGACGTGGATGGAGACGGACTTCGTGAAAATAAAGATGGTTCTAAATTAACAATCAACTTCGCCGCGCGTACTCGTGACGAAGCAAATGAATCACTTGTTCAACAATACTTGAACTGGTGGCAAGAAATCGGATTGGATGTTCAATTATATACAGGACGTACAATCGAAGTAAACTCATTCTATGATAAAATTCAAGCAGATGATCCAGAAATCGATGTATTCGCTGGTGGATGGTCAACAGGTTACGATCCTAACCCAGAAGGATTATTCGGTGAAACAGCACAATTCAACTTCCAACGTTATGTGAGTGAAGAAGGAACTGCAATCATGAATAAAATCAGTTCAACAGATGCTTTTGATGAAGCGAAAAACGTAGAGTTCTACAAAGAATGGCAACAATACGTTCGCGACGAAGCATTTATCTTCCCAACGTTAATCGGGGAATCCGTTACAGCAGTCAACAAACGTGTAAAATACTACGATGTAAACTTAGGTAGCGATAAATCTGCTTTCTATCAAATTGAATTAACTAGTGAAACTGGTGCTAAATAATAATTGAAAGGAGACGAGCTTCGGTTCGTCTCTTTTTGTTTGCGCCAAATGAATAAAATCAATGAAAACGCATTAATGACGGGAATTTGGTGAAATTTGAAGTTTAAATTAAAATAACATGAGAAAAGTTAATTTTTTGCTCATAAATAATGGTAATCAAGCTAGATTCATGGTAAACTAAAAATACGCTGTATCTGCACTCGAATTGTCATACAATTTGCAATCAGAGAGCATGCAACGTATAATAGAAACGTTGTTTTATTATTTTAAATATTGAAATAGTTAACCAAAGAAAATAAGGAGGAATCGGATTTGACAATTGATAAGCCACTATTAGAAATCAATAACTTACACGTTGGTTTCCGTATCAAAGATGATTTTTATGATGCAGTAGATAATGTGTCATTAACATTAGAAAAGAATGAAATTTTGGCCATCGTTGGGGAATCAGGATGTGGGAAATCTACATTAGCGACAACCATCATGGGCTTACACAACAAAAACAATACAAAGATTACAGGGGACATCATTTATAACGATGTGAACTTAGTAAACTTAAACGAAGCGTTATACAACAAGATTCGTGGAAATGACATCGGTATGATTTTCCAAGATCCATTGGCTTCATTAAACCCATTAATGACAATTGGTGCTCAAATCGACGAAGCTCTTTATTATCATACAGACTTAAATGAAAAAGAACGTACTGAACGCGTATTAGAATTGTTAGGACAAGTAGGGATTCCAAATCCACAACGTACTTACAAACAATACCCACACGAATTGTCAGGTGGGATGCGTCAACGTGTGGTTATCGCGATTGCATTATCATGTAAACCACCAATCATCATTGCCGATGAACCAACAACTGCCTTAGACGTTACAATCCAAGCGCAAATCTTAGACTTATTAAATGATATCCAAAAAGAAACAGAATCTGGAATCATCTTAATTACGCACGACCTTGGGGTAGTAGCAGAAACTGCTGACCGTGTAGCCGTGATGTATGCTGGACAATTTGTGGAAGTAGCACCTGTTGAAGAGCTATTCACAAATCCTAAACATCCTTATACACGTTCATTACTACAATCAATCCCACAAGCGGGTTCTGAAGGTCAAGAATTACACGTGATTAAAGGAACAGTGCCACCATTACCAAAATTACCACGTAAAGGTTGCCGTTTCGCACCACGTATTCCATGGATTTCAGCGGACGCTCACGAAGAGGATCCAAAACTTCATGAAGTTGGACCAAACCACTTCGTTCGTTGTACATGTTATAAACATTTCCATTTTGAAGGGGAGGAAGCATAATGAGCGGTTTTGTAACCATTGAAGATTTAAAAGTTCACTATCCGATTCGTAGTGGCTTCTTTAACCGAGTAACGGATCATGTTTATGCGGTAGACGGAGTATCACTTGAAATCGAAGAAGGGAAAACTTACGGTCTTGTTGGAGAATCAGGTTCTGGTAAATCAACTATTGGTAAATCCATTATTGGTCTAGAACACGTAACAAGCGGTAAAGTCATTTACGAAGGAGAAGACGTAACAAACAAAGCACGTCGTCGTACTTCAGACTACAACCGTAACGTACAAATGATCTTCCAAGATTCACTATCAAGTTTTAACCCTAAAAAACGTATCTTAGATATCGTGGCTGAGCCATTAAGAAACTTCGAACGTTTATCTCCAGATGAAGAGAGAAAACGCGTGATTGAATTAATGGAAATCATCGGATTATCTGAAGAAGCATTATTAAAATATCCACACCAGTTCTCAGGTGGTCAAAGACAACGTATCGGTGTTGCTCGTGCCTTAGCAAGTAACCCTCGTTTAATCATCGCCGACGAACCAGTATCAGCGTTAGACTTATCTGTACAAGCGCAAGTGTTAAACTACATGAAACGCATCCAAGATGAGTTCAACTTAAGTTACTTATTTATTTCCCATGACCTTGGGGTTGTAAAACATATGTGTGATGAGTTATTCATCATGTACCGTGGACGTTTCGTTGAAACAGGGAAAGCGGAAGACATTTACGCAAACCCACAACACATCTATACTAAACGTCTATTGTCTGCGATTCCGGTAATCGATCCAGAAAACCGTGAAGCAAACAAACTTCGTCGTAAAGAAGCTGAGAAATACTACCAAGAAAATCAAAACTTATACTACGATGAAAACGGTCGTGTGTTCGATTTACAAAAAATCTCTGACACACACTCTGTTGCATTAAATCCAAAAGGAGGAAACTAATTATGTGGAAAACCATTTTACGTCGTGTGTTATTAATGTTGCCACAAATCTTCATCCTTAGTGTGCTAGCATTCTTAATCGCGAAGATGATGCCAGGGGATCCATTTACAGGTTTAATTACTCCAGAAACGGATCCAAATACAATTGAAGCTTTACGTGTGAAAGCCGGATTCTATGATCCACTTCCGGTTCAATATTGGAACTGGATTTCAAAAGCATTCCGCGGAGACTTTGGTATAAGTTATACTTATAAATATGAAGTAACAAAATTAATCGGTGAACGTATTGGTAACACTGTTTGGTTATCATTACTAACGATGATTCTAACTTACTTAATTGCATTACCATTAGGGATGATTGCAGGTCGTTTCCAAAACTCTTGGGCTGACAAAGCAATCGTAGTATATACATTCATTACTTACTCAATCCCAGTATTCGTATTCGCCTTACTTCTATTATGGTTATTTGGTTATACATTAGGTTGGTTCCCAACTCGTGGATCTGTCGATTCAGATGTCGTTGCCGGAACACTGGGCTATTATGTAAACAGATTCCACCATATGATTTTACCAGCGTTTACGATGGCGATTCTTTCAACTACTGGTACGATTCAATACTTACGTACTGGGGTTATCGATGCGAAGAGCCAAGACTACGTTCGTACAGCGCGTGCAAAAGGGGTTCCTGAAAATGTTGTGTTCAACCGCCACATCTTCCGTAACTCAATCTTGCCAATCGCAGCCTTCTTAGGATATGAATTCACTGGTTTAATCGGTGGTTCAGTGTTCATTGAAAACATCTTCTCATATCCTGGAATGGGGAACTTATTCGTAACATCAATCACAGGACGTGACTACTCAGTAATCTTAGCGTTACTATTACTCTTTGGTACAGCGACTCTTCTAGGTACGCTATTATCTGATATTATCATGAGTATTGTAGACCCACGTGTTCGTGTACAATAATAAAAGGAGGAGTAGCAAATGGAGCAAAATAATGTAAATACAGTTGAAGAAACTGTCGTTGAAGAAAGCACCGTATCTACACCGCCTGCTGGTTTTCAGGTTATTGTACGGGAGTTTTTAAAAGATAAATTAGCGCTTTTCGCGTTAATTTTACTAGCGTTGATTTTCTTAATCATCTTTATCGGACCATTCTTTATCGACCAAGAGACTGCTTTGAAAGTAAATATCTTAGGTCGTTATAAAGCACCATCAAGTGCCCATCTGTTAGGGACTGACGAAAGTGGTCGTGACGTTTTAGCCCTCTTAATTATCGGGGCTCGTAACTCAGTATTAATCGGTTTCTCAGTTACAATCTTGACATGTATCATAGGTATCATCGTTGGATTGATTTCTGGTTACTACGGTAAATGGGTGGACACAACTTTAATGCGTGTCGTTGACTTTATCATGATTCTACCAACATTGATGATCATCATCGTGTTCGTAACAGTGATTCCAGACTACACAATGTTCCACTTCGTATTAATTATGACAGCCTTCTATTGGGTAGGTTCTGCTCGTTTATTCAGAACACGTACTCTTCAAGAAGCAAGCTTAGACTATGTAAATGCATCTAAGACATTAGGTTCAAGCGATATCCGTATCATGTTCCGTGAAATCTTGCCAAACTTAAGTTCATTAATTATCGTTAACTTAATCTTACGTTTAGCAGGGAATATCGGTATTGAAACAGGGTTAACTTACTTAGGTTTCGGTTTACCATTTACAACACCATCACTTGGTACATTAATTTCTGCAGCGAAAAATGCGGACATCATCGAGAACAAATTATGGGTTTGGTTACCAGCCACAATCTTAATCTTAATCATGATGTTATGTATCAACTATGTTGGTCAAGCCTTACAACGTGCAGCGGATTCTCGCCAACGTTTAGGTTAATCAATAAATTACAAGAGAGATTGAAGGAAACTTCAGTCTCTTTTTTTGTGTGGAAAAAGCTAAAATGAAATTTTTTTCGTATCTAATAAATAAGAAAAGTGTAGGATTTCGGTGTTTGGTTGTGAAATAGGAGGGAATCTAGTAAAATAGAGGTTACAAATGGCGAAAGGAGTGGCCAGGATGAAGGTTAGTGAATCGTTTGAGACGGTTTTAAAGAATCGTGATTTGAAACTGGATAAGAAGGATTTAGGTGACGGTGAATTGGCCTATCTTGGTCTGTATTCAGAAGGAGAAGCCGAGTTTCCATTTAGCGTCGTGTTTGATGATAGCCAAGAGCGTACTGATTACCAGATTACGTATGAAGGTATCGGAAATGGGAAAGAATTAGGATTAGATTTGTTTGAGGTTCTCTTTGCCATTAATCGCTTGAATCAGGAGTTAGTGGCGTATTATTCGCTTTTAATGGACCCAGATGGAGAGCTTTTTATTCGCTATGTTGGCCGTGTGACTCCATTTGAAACTTTCACGCTTTATGAACTACTCGTGATTGGGTCAAAAATTGCCACAGAAGTACGTAGAACATTATTAGAGTTAAAGGATGAGAACGATATTTAAGAAGTATTCCCATTTGATAAAGCCATTCGATATTATCATTGTGCTCGTATTATTGGTTCTATCATTTTTACCAAATGCCATCTTTGCTTATCAGCAATCAACGAGAAAAGAAGAAGCTAAAATCTACGCGATTCTCACAATTGACGGTGAAGAAATCGAGCGCTTTGAACTCAGTGAAAATACACCACATGAAGAGTTCATCTACTTCCCGCATGACGATCAATATAATATTATTGAAATCGATGGAACGCGTATCCGTAATAAGGAAGATAATAGTCCAGACCAAATTGCGGTACAAACAGGTTGGATTTCCCAGCCGGGTCAGACAAGTATTTGCTTGCCACATGGGCTGATGATTGAGATTGTCTCAACCGAGCCTGCTACTAGTGATAATGACACCATTATCCCGTTATAAAGCAATGGAAAGTTCGCTATAGTTGTAGCGGACTTTTTTGTTTCTCGACTGTCCCCATACAAAGGAGGAGAGCATTTTGCCAGTACCCTTTCAGCTACGCCAAATCAACTGAAATCACACAGCGCATTTATTCTTCCATATGATTTCGTGAGTTTATAAATTTAGAGAACTACAGAGTAAGAAATTCTCTTTGAATGAGACGATGAGAAGAATCGAGCGGATTTTATAATAGCAGTAATGGGGGACGACACAAAATGCGAATTAGGAGCCGTAGGAAGTCCTTCCTTACGGCTCCTTTGAGGCTTTTGAGGTGAGAGACGAGAGGCTCGAACCGTTGTCCCATTACAGCTATTATAAAAAAATCCGCAAGGATTCGATTCATCGTCATCTCCCAATCACTCAAGAAGCACCAAAAGAAATTCTTAACTCAGTCGATGCGCTCATTATTTTATAAAAAACTCACGAAAGAGCGCTGGAATATGGTATTATAGTGGGATAAGGAGGAATGCACTGTGCGAATTATTTCAGGAGAATTTGGCGGAAGACGCTTAAAGGCAGTACCGGGCCAAAATACTCGTCCGACGACTGACAAGATAAAAGAATCGCTCTTCAATATTCTTGGCGGTTATTTTGACGGAGGAGTCATGCTCGACATGTACAGCGGAAGCGGAGCCGTTGCCATCGAGGCCGTCTCTCGTGGGATGGACCGTGCGTTTCTATTCGAGAACAATCGCCTCGCACAAAAGACGATTGAGCAAAATATTGAGATTACAAAATCACCCGAACAATTTCATTTAAAACGACAAAACGTCAAACAAGGACTCAAAACCATTGCGAGCGACCCAGCGTTTGAACCATTCGAGTTAGTCTTTATGGACCCACCCTATCGCTTGCAAGAAATTGTAAAGGACATTGAGCAGTTACAAGAATTGAATCTTCTTTCTCCAGACTGCGTGATTGTCTGCGAGGTGGATAAGGAAGTGCAACTTCCAGAACGGATTTTAGAATTTGAGCAATATAAACGTGTGGAGTACGGCATCACAGCCCTAGTGTTTTTCGACCGTGCAACTAGCGAAGAAGAGGAGGCTTAATATGAGAAAAGCGGTAGTAGCAGGAAGCTTCGACCCGATTACGAATGGACATTTAGATATTATTGAGCGAAGCAGTGAGCTTTTCGATGAAGTGATTGTGGTTTTATCGCACAATGTTCAGAAAAATTATTTATTTTCTTTAGAGGAGCGGAAATCACTAGTTGAAAAAGTGATTGCGCATGTGCCTAATGCCAGAGTAGTAGCCGTAAGCGGAGGATTAACCGTAGAGGCCGCAGCCGAGTTAGGAGCTAGCGTTCTTGTGCGCGGTGTTCGAAATGCAACGGACTTTGAATATGAAGCGACTCTTGCATCTCATAACCGTGTTCAAAACGGAGATGTTGAAACGGTATTATTACTCAGCAAGGAAGAGTACCGTTTTGTAAGTTCTTCGATGATGAAAGAATTGGCTCGTTTTGGAGGAGATGTCACTTCATTTGTTCCAAGTATTGTGGCGGAAGCCTTACAAGAAAAATACAAAGATGCGCCTGAACGCACAATAAAAATGGATGAGGAGATAACAGATGTCAAAGGTTAAGAAGATTATTATTGCAGCCCTAATTTTCGTTGTATTAGCGATTGTTGCGATGATTCCAATCCCGTATGTGATTGAATCGCCAGGGACTGCAGAAGATGTATCCCAGTTTTTAACAATTAATGGAGCAAAAGATGAAGACCCAGGTTCTCTCAGGGTGCTGACGGTGTATGTCGAGCAGGCGACCGTTTTAACGTACTTTAAGAAGTTCTTGAAGCACCACGAAATGGTTCCGGCTGAAGAAGTTTTTGGAGATTATACGCCAGAAGAATACGATGACTTACAAGATTTCAGTATGCGTAATGCACGTTCAACCGCGGTTCGAGTGGCTTTTGAAGCGGCAGGAAAAACGGTTGAGCGACATGTAAATGGGATTTTCGTCACACGTGTGGATCAAAGTTCTAATTTCCGAGATCAATTACAAGTCGGGGATATTATCGAAACGTTTGACGGTAAGAGTCCAGGAAATACGGATGAAAGCTTTGAAGAATTAAAAGACTATTTAGGAAGCCTTGAAGCAGGACATACGCTAGTCCTTCAGGTGAAACGTGACGATGCAACAATGACCATCAGCGCAAAGTTGAAAATGGATAGCCGTACTGGTGGTATCCGTCTAGGTTTTGGCGGGGAAGTGGATGAAGATGTGACTTCTGACCCATCCGTTGAATTTGACCCACATGGTGTGAGCGGACCTTCAGGTGGTTTGATGTTCACGCTTGAAATTTATAATCAAATTACGAATAGTCACTTGAAAAATGGACATAACATTGCCGGAACAGGGACGATTGAGTTAGATGGAACAGTAGGTCGTATCGGTGGGATTGATAAGAAATTAGTAGCTGCAATCGAAGCAGGAGCAACGATTTTCTTAGCGCCAGACGATGAGATTACAGATGAAATGCGTGCACGTTATCCAGATATTAAATCAAACTATGAAGAAGTCAAAGAAGCGGCTGAAAAGTTAGGGACAGATATTAAAATTTATCCTGTGAAGACTTTAGAAGACGCCATTGAAATTCTACAAAATCTATAACCAATGAGTCATTTTTCTCATATCTTTAATTGGAGAAATCTTTTTAAGGAGTGAGAGAAATGGCTTTTTTTGATGAGTGGAAAGAAAAATGGGAGTCGTGGAGTTTGACGGTCAAAGGGGCTGTCATTGGTGGCGTGCTTCTGTTATTAGTGGGTATCGGAGGTTTATTTTCTAAAAAAGAAGAGACTGTGGAAGACGTAACAGTGGTAGAGACGACAATGCTGGCAGAAAAGACAGAAGTCAGTACAACGCAAGAAGCGGTCATTTTCGTGGATATTAAAGGAGCGGTGAAAAATCCAGGAGTCTATCAAATGAAGTCTGGAGACCGTGTAAAAGACGCACTCGATGCTGCAGGTGGATTAACGGACGAGGCAGATAGCCAGAAAGTGAACTTAGCGCAAAGAGTCGAAGATCAAATGGTGATTGTTGTGCCAAAAGTTGGAGAAGAAGCTACGGAAATGCCAGCAGGAGTAACGAGTAAAGAGGCAGCAAAAGACGGGAAAGTGAATATTAATACGGCAACGGTGGAAGAGTTGAAGACATTGAAGGGAGTCGGCGAGAAGAAAGCCGAAGCGATTATTGAATATCGCAAGAAGAACGGTTCGTTCAAGACGAAGGAAGATTTGATGAAAGTCCGCGGTATTGGCAAGAAGCTCTTCGAGTCCTTTCAAGAAAGGATTGTGACGCAATGAGTTACTGGATAGTAGCGCTTCTCGTAGCGTCTGGGATTGTTGTATTCGAAGGGGCAGTCGCTTGGTGGATTGTCCCTTTCTTCATCCTTGTTGTGGCGTGGAGGCGAGGGCAAGAGAGTTGGAAAAGAGTAGTCGGAGTCGTGTTATGTGTAGCGATTGGGGTGCGGTTGTTTTTGTATGTACGAGAAGTGATGAATCCGCCATTTACACCAGATGATGTGGTTTCGGGCCAACTCGTGTTAAACCCAAATCAGTTGAAGGTGAATGGGGATTTAGTAACGGGAACGGCCACACTGGAAGAAGGAACAAAGCGCGAGAAAGTGTTCTTCTATTACGTACTCGAATCGGAATCCGAGCAACAAGCCTTCTTGCAGTTACGTGAAGTGGTACGAATTTCCGTTGAAGGGACCATTGAAGAAATTGAGCATGCGCGTAATAAAGGGAATTTTGATGCGAAGAATTATTATCTGAGTCTTGGCGTGCTGCACGCTTTGAAGGTGGAGCGATTGAATGGTGGGATAAAGAGTGTTCCAGGGTTCTGGAGCCTTGTGGAGCATCTTCGCTCTCAGTTGTTGCAAGTGGTGCATGTTCAAAAAGACAGCCGCATAAAACAATATACGCTTGCCTTACTCTTAGCGGACCGAACGGGATTTAGCGAAGAGGAGTGGGAGCAATACAAGCAACTGGGTCTCTTACATCTTTTAGCAATTTCAGGATTACATATCTCCTTAATGGTCGCTTGCATCGAACGGCTCTGCTGGCGAAGCGGCATTACTAGAGAGAAAACGCGTGGATTACTGGTGCTATTTGTAGTGCTTTACGGATTTGTGATTGGTTGGAATATCAGTGGCACCCGTGCGATTGGAATGGTGGTGTTTGCCGCCATATCTAAACCGTTCATTCGAAAACGGGGGAGCATACAGATGGACTGCCTTCTCTGGATGGCAATTGCTTCCATCCTCGTTTGGCCAGGGATTCTTTTAAATGTCGCCTTTCAACTCAGTTATGGATTAACGGCCATTATTATTTTTCTCTCGAAATGGCAACGAGCGGTATTACCACGCATTCGTGCCAATGTATGGGTGCCGATTGGGATGAGTCTTGTCGCGCTGCCACTCCTTTGCCAGTATTTCTTTTATTGGAATGCACTGAGCATTCTTTTGACCGCGCTCTTTTCGCTGCTGTTTGAAATGCTGCTATTCCCGTTGCTAACAGCTTACTTATTCGCGGTACTATTTGGTTTTATTCCGCTAATAGGGCTTCTCACAAGCGTTGGAGAAGTCGTTCTTAGAGGAGTCTCCCATACTCTTACATTTTGCCAGCAGTTGTCCTTTACAAAATTCACACTGGGAATTTGGGACAAGTGGGAAGTAGTTCTCTTTCTAACCATTCTTATTATTATAGGAATTTTATTCGAGCGACGAAAGATGACGATGAAAAAAGGCATCCTTGGGGGGATAGCCATTTTAGCGCTATTGATGGAAGTGCCGTATCACTGGGGGACGGAACTCGTGATGGTGGA
>ENA-OWLX01001021-OWLX01001021.1-metagenome-genome-assembly--contig:-NODE-1021-length-10663-cov-7.657051_pt1 | contig 10663 bp, 12 predicted proteins | sample MGYA00245351_ERZ651106 | MGnify/ENA primary metagenome ERZ651106 (study PRJEB26857, sample SAMEA4031768) | metagenome | biome: human; feature: oral; material: saliva | place: Philippines | collected 2014... | reverse complement strand
TTTCTTTTAATTTATTTGTATATCTAAAAAACAGGAGAAGAAATAAACTCATTTTCCCTCCTGCTTTTGTATTAATTTTCTAACTGCTGAAATAAAATGCAATGATCCTGTAATAAGAATTTCATCATATTTCAGATAGGCGGTTTTAATAGCCTCTTGATAATCCTTAATATATTTCATATGATCGCCCATTACATGATCTTTCAGTTCCATGCTTCTTTCATCCTGAAAAGATGTAAGAATGACAGGATAAGGTGTTAAATCAAGAAGCTCTATCATCTCAATATCATCTTTGTCTTTTAAACATGCAAAAATAACTGCTAAATTTTCATGAGGCTGTGAAGTAATAGATTTCATTAAAGCTTCTAATCCGGGCTTATTATGTGCTCCATCAAGAATAATCTTTTTTCCTTTATATTTCATAACTTCAAAACGTCCGGCCCAATGTGTATTTTCAATAGCTGATATCGTCTTCTGGGAATTCAGCTTAATAAGCTGATTACATATGGTTAAAGCTAATCTGGCATTAGAAACCTGATAAATGCCCTGATCAATGAGCTTAAAGCACATATCACGATAATAAAACTCATACGGATAATGAGTAACCAGATATTCCGGTACAACAACCATTTTTGTTTCCATAACATCACATTGTTCTTGCAGACGTGCTAAAAAGGTACCGCTTGTCTCACCGGTAACAAATGTCTGGTGAGACTTAATAATACCCATTTTCTCATTAATAACATCATAAATGCTAGGTCCAATCAGATTCAGATGATCATCTCCAACATTAGTAATAGCCGACAAAATAGGATCAATTACATTTGTCTTATCATTAAGTCCGCCAATACCGCATTCAATAATCCGATAATCCAAAGGCAGAGAAGAAAAATAATCAAGCATAATTAATACATCTATCTCAAACATCGATAAATGCTTCTCTTTGATAGTCTGATAATGTTTATTAATATAAAATAATAAATCTTCATCACTGATTGGCTGATCATCTATCCGAATACGATCATTATGACTGACTATATAAGGTGAAGTAAAGGTACCTGCTTTATAACCATGCGCATTTAAGATGGCTCTAATATAATTTACTGTTGATCCTTTCCCATTAGTCCCTGCAATATGAATCATATTCTTTTGTTTCATAGGAATATGCAAATGTCTTAAAATCTGTCTAAACTCATCTACAGTATGCTTAGATCTCTGTGATTCAATATATTGTATGGCTTCATTAATATTCTTAAACACTATTTAATCCTCCAGTCAATCGGAGCAATACCCCGACTTTCTAAAAAAGCATTAGTTTTAGAAAAAGGTCTGCTTCCAAAAAAGCCTCTGGAAGCACTTAAAGGTGAAGGATGTGCACTTTTAACAACAAAATGTTTTGTTGTATCTATCATTTCTTCTTTATTTTGTGCCTGTCTGCCCCACAAAATAAATACCAGCGGCTTATCTCTTTGATTCATTGCTTCAATAATATGATCAGTAAAAATTTCCCAGCCCTGCATCTTATGAGAATTTGCAAGTCCTTCCTGAACAGTTAAAACAGTATTAAGAAGTAATACTCCCTGTCTTGCCCAGTCGCTTAAATCACCATGTGAAGGAATATCTATTCCAACATCATCATGAGCTTCTTTATAAATATTTCTTAATGATGGAGGAATTATAACACCTTTATTTACCGAAAAGGCTAATCCGTTAGCCTGATGCAGTTCATGATAAGGATCCTGCCCTATAACAACAACTTTGATATCTTCATAATCACAGAAATTAAAAGCATGAAAAATCATTTTATAAGGCGGAAAAACAGTATGTGATGCATATTGTTCATCTACAAAGCTATGTAATCTCCGATAATATTCTTGCTTGCTTTCTTGTTCTATAATCTCTCTAAATGTCTTCATGATAAATGAACTTTCTAATAAGTTCTGCAACAACTCCTTCATTATTATTTGCCTTAGTAGTATAATCACAGGCCTTCTTAACATCTTCAACCGCATTACCGGCTGCAACAGATAAGCCGGCCATATCAAGCATAGTTAAATCATTATAGTTATCTCCAACAGCTATAGTTTCCTCAATAGAACATCCTAATTTTTGAGCCAGATTTTTTAAGCCGGCTCCTTTATCAACACCTAAAGCATTAAATTCCATATAACGATTACTAGAATAACTAACTGAAACACATCCATCTGTAATATCTTTCAACTGATCTTCCAAACTCATCAGATAAGGAACATCAATATTCTGATATAGTATTTTAGCAATAGGTTCATCCTTTAAAAAATCAACACTCTCTTCATCAGGATAAATAGCTTGAAGCTTCTGATGCTTAATACGCTCTCTTTCACTCTCACTTAAATGATAGATATATAATACGGTATTTGTATAAACATGAATGCAGACATCCTGTTTTAATCCAAATTCAAATAATTCTTTCATCTTATTAAAATCTAAGCCATGCCAGTCAATCAAATGATAATCTTTATTCTCAGTTAAAGCCCCGCCATTAAAAGAAAGAACATATTCATCTTTTTGCTTATCAAGACCCAACTGCCGTAATTCAGGAAGAATCTGCATATATCCCCTGCCTGTTGCCGGTACAAATTTAATATTATGTTCTTTTCTTGCTTTCTGAATCCAGTAAATATTACTTTCAGGTACAATATGATCATCATTGAGTAAAGTCTCATCAAGATCACAGGCAATTAATTTATAGTTCATTTGTTGTCTCCTGTAAAATAAATTTTTCAATCACTTCTTTAACAGCACCGTCTCCATAATCATGTTTGCATACATAATCACTGATCCTCTTAACATCATCACGACTACTTCTTACACAGCATCCAAGACCCGCTTCTTTGATCATAGACACATCATTATAATTGTCACCAATAGCAATAGTTTCACTCTCTTTAATTCCCAAATGATGACAAAGCCAATGTAATCCTTCACCTTTATTAACTTCTTTTGCATTCATTTCAATATAACGATTACTTGAAAAAGCAAATGAAACATTTTCAAAAACAGTCTCCATCCGATTTTTTAATTTCATCAAAAAATCCATATCTCTCTTCATAAAAAGTATTTTAGCAATCTTATCATCTTTAAGAAACATCATATCGTAATCTTCTATTACCTTAAATGGAGCTTTCTGAACGGTTTTTCTCTCTACTTCATCACTATCAGCATGAAAGATATAACAACAATCTAAAGTAAATATTAATACACAAACATCCAAAGATCTTCCATATTCAAATAATTTGGAACACAGATCATAATCCAGACCGTTAAAATAGATAATATTCTGATCCTTATGTTCAACAATCAAAGCACCATTAAAACAGATAGAATATTCATCTTCTTGATTATATGTTCCCAGCTCTTCTAAAATTTCAGGAATCATATTAAAAGCTCTCCCTGTAGCAACCGCAAACTTAACTCCTTTTTTCCTTGCCCGGGATATTGCATTTCTATTAAAATCAGGAACATGATGATTAACCAGTAAGGTTTCATCTAAATCAGATAATATCAGTTTGTACATATTTATTACTCCTTATTACCATCAGGCAGTACAACCGCTTTTTCTCCATCTTTAGAAAAAATATAATGATCCCTTGCATACCTGACAATATAATCATCTTCTTCTAATTCTTTAACCTCTTTATTTAAAGAAGCCTTTTCCTTAACCAGCTTTTGACGCTGTTTTTCTAATACTGCAAGCTCTTGTTTACGATGATGAATTCTTATCACCTGTGAAACAACACTAAAAATAAGACCACATGAAACAGCAATCGCAATTAAAGATAATATTACATTATATCTGAGTTTCTTCTTTTTCATAATCTTCCTCTTTCTTTATTTCTTCTATAATCTCATAAAGACTGTCTGCTTCTTCTTTTAAAACATGCTCCTTCAAACACAATACTTTCACTTTAAGTATACTTCTGCCAAAAGCAATTTCAATAATATCTCCTTCTTTTAATTTTGTAGAAGGTTTAGCTGTCTTATCATTAACCTTAACCCGACTTGCCTGACTAATTTCTTTAGAAAGCGTCCTTCTTTTTATAATTCTTGATACTTTTAAAAATTTATCTAAACGCATACCAATCCCCTATTTAAAATATCTATTTGTGAATATAAACATAATATCCTGTTCTTTAAAATAATCAAAGTCTTTCTGATTCTTTATTGTCCATGCACCTACCATAATATTATGCTCTTTAAAATACCGAATTTCATCTCTTGTTAAATCTGTATATCTGGCATGAATACCATTTAAATGATATTTAACAATCATTTGCTTATACCATGGATAATCATAATCAGATATCAGTGCACAATAAGAATCAGGCAATAGTTTCTTTATTAAAAGCATTTGTTCTAAAGACGTTGAAGAAAAATAAATCTGTTCCAGAACATCGAATGTTTTTACCATTTCTACTGTCTTTTCAACAGTTAAATTTAATACATTCTCTTTAATTTCCAGATTAGCAATCTTGCCGGATTCCTTTACCAACATCAACAGTTCTTCTAAAGTAGGTATTGTTGCCTTAATCTTAAATTTACCATGAAAATCATACTGCCTAAGATCAGAATAATTATAATCCTTCAAATATCCCTTTCCATTGCTTGTACGATTAATCTTATAATCATGCAGCAAGACCAGCTTGCCATCTTTTGTCTGCTGAATATCCGTTTCTATCCCATCATAATCCTTCTCCAAAGCATATCTAAAAGCTATAATAGTATTTTCAGGAAAACAGTCGCTATATCCTCGATGAGCCAGCTGATACATAGAAATCCCCCATTTCAATGATCATTATACTACAAATATTTAAAAACACGAATATATTTCTGGATAATAAAATAGAACAATAAATTATAAAAATCAAATACACGAACTACTATAAGAGTTATAAACAAATAATATGAAACGTCATCACTCTCTGTTATTGTTAGAAAATATTTGGATTAACGAACTCTATTTACTTTGCTTATGTACAAGTTTAGTCTCAACATTATTAATTATTCAGTATATATAAAAAGAGGTCATATGACCTCTAAGCATTATTAATCGCATTAGTAATAGCCGGTACAACCTGTTTTTTTCTAGAGATAATACCTGGCAAGGTTGCCTGTGAATCATCTAACTTAACATGAAAAGCCTCTTCTACAAATTCTTGTCTAGGTCCTGCCGTAAAAACTTCACTATTAGCATTGATAACATCTGTCAACAGTAAAACCGCAACAGAATACTGGTTCTCTTTAACAACCTGATCCATATATTGAAGCATTTCTTTTTTATAAGGAGCAAATCCGTCAATATCCATTGTATTGACCTGAGCAATACCTATCTTGGTATCCCCAATATTAAACTTCTTATAATCCTGATTAAAGATTTCTTCTACTGTCTTTCCGGATAATGATGTTCCGGCCTTAAACATTTCCATTCCAAATTCTTCAAGGTCAACACCAGCTATTTTTGCAAGTTTATAAGCTGTTTTCTTATCTACATTTGTACATGTAGGTGATTTAAAAATCAAAGAATCAGATAAAATAGCCCCCAACATAATACCGGCAATTTCCGGCGGTATTTCAACATCCTGCTCTTCATAAATCTTATTGATAATAGTACAAGTACATCCTAAAGGTTCAGCTCTAAAGCTCAATGGTCCTACTGTCTGAAAATCAGCAATTCTATGATGATCTATTACTTCAAGTATTTCCGCTTCCTCAATACCGTCTACCGCTTGCCCTCGCTCATTATGATCTACCTGAATAATCTTCTTTCTCTCCCCATTTAACAGCTGATAACGTGATATTGTCCCTACTACATTATTATTTAAATCAACTACCGGATAACTACGGTATCTTGTATGACTCATTACTTCTTTGAGATATTCAACGGTATCATCAGTCGAAAAGACAGTCAGATTCCCTTTCTGCATCACATATTCTACAGGAATAGACTGAACAATTTGCTGTGATGTCATAAATGTAGTATAAGGAGTAATAATAAGAGAAACACCTTTCTCTTTGCATAATGTTATAATCTCTTCAGGAGGATAATGTATACCGGTTAAAACAATCAAACCTACCTGAATTTCAGCAAGATATTTAATCATCTCAAAACGATCACTGCCTATTAAAACAACATCACCCTTCCTAATATATCCCTTGGCTTCTCCATCCATTGCAATAATATGAACCGTTCCATTAATAGTCAGAAGATTCTTATCCAAGTAAACAACATTTGCACGTAATGTATCAATCACATTCTCAATAGGTGTATGAGCTTTCTTTAAAACATCAGCATCCCAGTGATCCAAATAGCCCTCCAAAATATTCGTTGATGATAAAAGCCCCAGCAATTTGCCATGATCATCCAAAATAGGAGCTGATTTTAAATTCTGTTGTTTCATTAAAGACCACGCTGTCTTTAAAGTCAGCTCTTTAGAAAAAACAGTCACCTTATCATAATCAAGATCTTCTACTTTCTGTTTAACAGTCTTCAATAAAACCGGGCTCTCCTGATTAAATCTCTTTAAAATATACTCTGTTTCACGATTAATCTCACCTAATCTAACCGGTACAGCATGATATTTATTTGTCTTATTTAATAAATAAGAATACGCAATAGCCGAGCATACAGAATCTGAATCAGGATTTTTATGTCCGCTTACATAAACAATATCATTCATATACTTTCCTCCTTTACATTTTCTTTAAATAACGATAAATAGTTGGTTCAGAAACATCAAGTCTCTTAGCCACTAAGGCAATAGCTCCTTTAACCTTAAAAGTATTCTTATCCTGAAGATACTTTACAACTTTAATCTTCTCATTTACCTTTAATCTTTCAATTAATACATAAGATGGTATGCCCATTTCTGATAAACATTCCTTTACATATTTATCTACCATTTCATCCAATGGCGAAGATAATATCTCTATCGGATTTTCTCTATTAAATTCTACTTCATCATCCCCTTCTTTCTTAATACCTAATATCCTCTTCATCATTTCCTTTACATAATCATAATCAGAAATATTAACATTTACACAAAGCATTCCAACAGGATACTCATTATTGTTTTCCTTAATAAATAATGTAGCAGACTTTAAAAGCTTTCCATCATTGCCGGTAGTTTTATAATTCACTACATAATCATGAGTAAGATACTGCTTATTTTCTAAATAATGCCTTGATAAATTAGATAACTTTGCACCAATGCTTCTACCGGAAATATGCCCATTACTGATCGCCACAATCTCCTGCTCCGGGCTGCTTAGATCATGCAAGGCAATTTCTACATTCTCTCCTAAAGCTTTTCCTAAAAAATCAATCATGCCTGCATAAGACTCTAACAATTTATTCATTATAACCACTCCTTGATTAACATAATTTTATCATGATAAAATTATGTTAATCAAGTTTTATTCACTTTTATTAAAAAAAGATATGAGTTATATTTTTCAGCAATGAATTCCGGAAAAGGCATAAAATGAAATCCAAAAAGTGACTTTAGAATCAATGATATTTTACTTAGCTAATCTAATATGTATTATTATTTTTAAAAGACCGTTTTGTTTATAATCAATAGAAAACTAAATATACTGATATTATTACAAACTCACCAAGAGAAATAATCGGTATTTTTATTGCTTATACTATTTCAAAACTATCAGGATAAAATATGGAGATATGTTTTATCTTGTGATTAATGATAGAGTAGTTGGAAGCGAAAACTCTTATACAGAAATAAAAAAAGAATTATCTCATCATTTAAGATATTAAATAAATATGCATGAAATGAGTGAATATTTCTTCTTATACATACTTTATATTACCCATAACTAACAAAAAACCCTTTCGTATAGAAAGGGTTAATTAACACTAAAAATAATAATAAGATTAACCAAAAAGCCAATAAGAGCAGCTATGCCACAGGCTTGAGCACGATTAGGATAGTTTCTCTTAAAGAGAAAATAAAGTATAATTCCTATTATTGGAACGAAAACACTTATGATTGAATATCCTATTGAAGGTGCATCATCTCCATTCACATGGCTATAATCCGGTCGATAATTATAGTTAGGGTTGCCTGCTGAATACTGTCCCTGATACTGAGGTTCAGTAACTGTATAGCTAGGCTGCTGATCAGAATTTAACTGTTTACCGCAATAAGGACAATAATGATCATTCACAGTAATCTGTTTTCCACATCCCGGACAATACATAACTAACCTCCTAATTTTTCATCAATGGATTGAGCGGCTTTTTTACCGGCACCCATTGCCAGAATAACAGTTGCTGCCCCGGTAACAGCATCACCACCGGCATAAACATTTTCACGAGTTGTTTCATTTGTTTCTTCATTAACGATAATACCGCCCCATTTTTGGGTATCTAAGCCAGGGGTTGTTTGTCTAATTAATGGGTTTGGAGATTGTCCTATCGCAATAATGAATGTTCCTGTTTCAATCTCAAGTGTCGCTCCTTCAATTGGGATCGGTTTTCTTCTTCCTGATTCATCAGGTTCTCCTAATTCCATTTCCTGACATACTAGGCTCTTAACCCATCCGTTTTCTCCTTTTACTTCAATTGGATTTGTTAAGAATTTAAAGATAATACCTTCTTCTTTTGCATGATGAATCTCTTCTTTTCTCGCAGGAGCTTCTTCTTCACTACGACGATAAACAATATAAACATTTTCCGCTCCTAAACGTTTTGCAGTTCTGGCAGCATCCATTGCAACATTACCCGCACCAACAACGCAGACAGTCTTAGATATTTTAACCGGTGTAGGTCTATCCGGGAACATATAGCCTTTCATCAAATTAACACGTGTTAAGAATTCATTAGCTGAATATACTCCATTAAGGTTTTCTCCGGGAATTCCTTGGAAACGAGGTAATCCTGCTCCGGATCCAACAAAGACTGCATCATAACCTTGTTCTTCTAGCTCATCAACAGTAATAGTACGTCCAACAACAACATTTGTCTCAAAATCAACACCTAATTGAGCTACTGTATCAATTTCAGACTGTACCAAAGCTTTAGGTAAACGGAATTCCGGAATACCGTAAGATAATACACCGCCGGTTTTATGCAATGCTTCAAAGACATGAACATCATAGCCTTTTTTAGCTAATTCACCGGCACATGTAATACCTGAAGGTCCTGATCCTACAACAGCAACCTTCTTGCCATTCTTTTTAATCTCCGGAACCTTATGTTCACCATGTTCTCTATGATAATCAGCAACAAATCTTTCCAGTCTGCCAATTCCAACAGGTTCTGCTCCTTTAGCACGTCCTCTGATACATTTACCTTCACACTGACTCTCTTGTGGACATACCCGTCCGCAAATTGCCGGCAAAGCATTCTCTTCAGTAATGATATCATATGCTTTTTCAAAATTCCCTTTAGCTACTTCCTGAATAAATCTAGGAATCGGTACATTAACCGGACATCCCTCTACACAAAACGGTCTCTTACAGTTTAAGCATCTTGATGCTTCTTCCATTGCCATTTCAGGAGTATATCCTAAAGCAACCTCTTCAAAATTTTTGTTTCTTACATTTGGATCCTGTTCAGGCATTGCAACCTTTACTTTTGACATATTAGGCATATTATTCAACCCCTCTCATCAGATTACAGATTCTATCTGCATGTTCATCAACATAGTGTTCTTCTTCCTTAAACATTCTCTGTCTAGCCATCAATTCATCAAAATCAACTGTTAATCCGTCAAAATCCGGTCCATCAACACATGCAAATTTAATCTTTCCATCTACTGTTACACGACAGCATCCACACATACCTGTTCCATCAACCATAATAGGATTTAAAGAAACAGATGTAGGAATATTATAAGGCTTTGTTACTCTGACAACATTCTTCATCATAATAACCGGTCCAATCGCAATAACTTCATCAAACTGTTCACCATCATCAATCAGTTTTTGTAAAACATCAGTTACAAATCCTTTTGTTCCTACTTCACCATTATCGGTAGCAATATAAACATGATCACAGAATTGAGCAAACTTGTCTGCCCATAAGACATACTGTTTTTCACGTCCGCCAATAATAACATCTACTTTTACACCCAAATCTGCCAATTTCTTTAACTGAGGATAAACCGGAGCCGAACCAATTCCTCCGGCCACACCAATGACATGTTTTTTATCAGCAGTCAAATGAGTAGGTACACCTAAAGGACCTACAAAATCAGTCACGCTATCACCGACTTCTAAAGCTTCTAACTGTTTAGTAGAAAATCCTACTGCCTGCACCACAATTGTTATTGTTCCCTTTTGAGGATCATAATCACCAATTGTCAAAGGAATACGCTCACCATCTTCACCGACTCTTACAATCACAAACTGCCCGGGTTCAGCCTTTTTAGCAACCTGTGGAGCATAAATATCCATTTCATAAGCAGCGTCATTTAACACTTCTTTCCTTACAATTTCATACATTTTTATTCAACCTCTTTTCTAGTAGAAATTTTATCATATTTTTAATAATGAAACAATCCATTTATAATTCAAAAACAGTCACTTTTTATTGTTCATAACATAAAAACTCTTAACAATTAGCCTATTTAAAATATGACTTATTTGATTATATTTACAATCT
>ENA-OWLX01001018-OWLX01001018.1-metagenome-genome-assembly--contig:-NODE-1018-length-10677-cov-2.880813_pt1 | contig 10677 bp, 9 predicted proteins | sample MGYA00245351_ERZ651106 | MGnify/ENA primary metagenome ERZ651106 (study PRJEB26857, sample SAMEA4031768) | metagenome | biome: human; feature: oral; material: saliva | place: Philippines | collected 2014... | reverse complement strand
TATGCATATTATGATTTACTTATAGGAATGGATGAGATGAATATTCGTAATATGCAACATGTATATCACAATGATCCAGAAGGTAAGATCCATCTATTATTAGAATATACACGAAATTGCAGAAGTATTTCTGATCCATGGTATAGTGGTGACTTCGATACAGCATATTGTGAAATCGAAGAAGGCTGCATCGCATTATTTAAACATCTGACAAGTGAAAGTGGACATCTACAACTGTAGATGTCTTTTTGTAACTGCTTACTTTTTTAAATTTGAGAAAAATATGAGTGAGTTACAGAATTTATATTTGTTTTACCTATAATTTTGAGATGAAAAGGACTATAATTATAGGCGCTAATGTTTATGGGAGGTAGCTATGGAAATAGAAGTAATTCAAGATCTTATTAAGATGGATGAAGAAACACGTAATAAGATTAATAATGCCCATGAATTGAAGTACAAATTGAAGCAGGCAATTGATCAGGAAAAAAAGAAATTGACAGATGAGGCTTGGGCCAATGTAGAGACACAAGTGAAATCAATGCGTGAAGAAATTCGTACGACTCATGAGAAGAAACAAGCAGAAGCAAAAGCAATGTATGAGAAAGAATCAAAGCGTATCTCAGATATGTTTTATGCAAATAAGGAACGCTGGATTCAGATGATTGCGGATTATACGGTTGGAAAAAGAGAACAGGAGTAGCGAATGAGCAAATCAAGTAATGCGATTACCGCTAAGGCGAGAGCGATGCTTGCAGAACATTTGACACCTGTTGATTACGCTTCGATGTTACAGAGAAAGACAATTGGTGATATTGCAGTATTTTTGCAAAATCATCCTCTCTATAAAGAGTCCTTGGAAGGAATTAATCCAAAGGCGATACATCGTGGACACTTAGAAGTTCTACTTCGTACAGGTGTATTCAATCGATTTGCGAAGCTGATTCGCTATGCGGATGATAATGCAAAACATTTTGGTCATATCGCTGTAATGGAAACGGAAATTGAACTCATTTTGATGAAGCTACATACATTATCTGATCAAGATAATGAAATACTCCGTCAGAATATGATTTCTAAATTACCATTATATATAGGTAACTATACATCTTTTCCTTTAGAGGATTTGGCAAAGAGTTCCACATTCCAGGATGTTTTAACATTAATGAAAGGTACTTCTTATTACGATGTACTAAAGAAGTATGAGCAGAAATCATTAGAAGATGTTGATTTTATCAGTTTGGAACATTCCTTGCGTACTAGATACTATGCGACGTGTCTAGATACGATTGAGAAGTATTCCAATAACGTGTCAAAAGATAAGATGAAGGAAATTGTTTTATCTCGTATTGAGTTAGAGAATATCGCTATCATCTATCGTTTGAAGAAGTATTTTACTGTTTCTAGGGAGTTTATCAAGCAGATGCTAGCTGACTATTGTTGTTTCTTCCGTATGAAGGATTTATATGACATGGTTGATAACGATAGTGCTGAACAAGTCATTCAACGCTTAGAGAAATCAAGATATAAAGCATATTTGTCGAATCAAAAGTTCCTTTATATTGAACATTATGCACAACGTATTACGTTCAATATGAGTGCACATTTCATTCGTACATATACCGATCCAAATCTTGCGCTACTAGCATATGTAATATTGGCAGATATTGAGATTCAGAATGTAATTGATATTATCGAAAGCGTAAGATATCAAATTCCGCAAGAGCGCGTGAAAGCTCTGCTGATTTATTAAGAAAGGAACGCACATGGCTATTGAGAAAATGAAATTTGTCAGTGTGTGCACGGACCCGGAACATCGAGATGCGATGTTACTAGCGGGGATGAACACAGGTCTGTTACAGCCAGTGATAGCAACCAAAATTATCAATGATGATAACAATGGAAGCGTTATTAGCACAGAAAATCCGTATCAGGATTATGTACAGACATTTAAGAGTATTGCACATGCAGTAGGATGTGATTTAAACGTAAAAGAAAAGATTACATCTAGTTATACCAATGCTGAAATTGAAGCATATATCAAAGAATTGAATGAAGAGTTTGGCTTAGATTCTATTGCACAAAGTGAAACATTGTCACCTGACGATGAGAAAGCTTTGAAGGAATTAAGTCAATTAAACTTTGAAAAGATGCATGCATGTAACTATCTAAACTTCGGCTTTGGTAGATTACCAATGGAAAGTTTTAAGAAGTTATCCTTATATCGTGAAGAGATGTTTGTATTACATCGTTTACACTCAACAGCACAATATGTTTGGCTCGTGTATGTAACGAGTGATACTTACGCAGCTAAGACTTCTAAGATCTTCCAGAGTTTATTCTTTGAGCCAATTACAATTCCAAAGTTTGATATTCAGGAAAGAGTAGAACAGTGCCGTATAAAGATGGTAGATATGTATTCCTATTGTGTACGTCAGAGTTCTATCTGTAATATGTATCCATATGTTGCAGTATTGGACCAAAAACAAATCCTAAGTGGATTTATGAAGGCATCTGATGTAGAAGAGTATAAGGCTGCCTTTGAAGGACTACCAGTAGATTTTAGAGTGAAGGATCCTAGTGAAGTGAAGGATTTGAAGTGTCCAACACTATTAAAGAATGGTTGGTTCTTTAGACCGTTTGAATTATTCATCGAGATGTATGGTTTACCTGCATATGATGATTTTGATCCAACAGTCTTTATTGGAATTACATACTGTATCTTGTTCGGTATCATGTTTGGTGATCTAGGACAAGGACTTGTGCTTGTAATTCTGGGCTTCTTATTTGAGAAGAAGGGTAAGTTATTTGGAATTGTTGGTAGAGTAGGTATTACATCAATGGTCTTTGGTTTCTTATTTGGTTCTGTCTTTGGACACGAAACATTATTGAATCCTATTCACCAATCCTTTTTTGGTGTAAGAGATAAATTATTTGAAGTGATGGCTTCATCTAGTACGATGATTCTTCTGATTGGTGCGATTGCGATTGGTTCAGTTCTTATCTTAGTAACAATGATTATGAACATGTGGAACCGTGCTCGCAAGAAAGAGTGGGCTGAATTCTGGTTCTCTCAGAATGGTGTTGCTGGATTTGTATTCTATGGATTTATCATCACGGCTGCGGTATTGACTGCTGCTATGAAAGTGAATGTATTCAAGCCAATGTTTATTGTTCCGTTCATTGTTGTGCCAATTATCTTATTTATGATGAAGGAAGCTTTTGCGGAGAAACTTGAAGGTCACTCATTAAAACCAGAAGGTGGTTGGGGTAACTACTTCGTTATGAACTTCTTTGAAGCATTCGAAATCTTATTGAGTTTTGTAACAAACTCCATGTCATATCTGCGTGTTGGTGGTTTCGTATTAAGCCATGCAGGCATGATGCTTGTTGTAATGACGCTTGTAAAGATGACAGGTAATGCAGGTATCGCAGTAGCGATATTCGGTAATATCTTCGTTATGGCGTTAGAAGGTTTGATTGTAGGTATTCAGACATTACGTTTGGAATACTATGAAATGTTTAGCCGTTACTATAACGGTGGTGGAATTAAATATCAGGCATATACTGCCGAAGATGCAGAATAAAACACTTAGGAGGAGAAATCATGTTATTATCTACAAAAGAAATTTTATTACCATTAATTGCTGTTATTTTAGTTGTTGGTCCATTATGGATTCTATTGCGTAAAGGTGTTAATACTACAAATGCTAAGACAAGAATCCTTGCACAGATTGCTATCTTTGCTGGTGTATTCTTAGTTACATTATTATTCCAAGCTCGCTCATTTACTGCTTTAGCTGAAGAGGCTACTACAACTGCTGCTACAGGTGACTTAGCAAAGGGTCTCGGATTTATTGCTGCTGCGATTTCTGTCGCTGCTTCCTGTTTAGGTGCTGGTTGGGCTGTTGCTTCTGCTGCTCCAGCTGCTATCGGTGCTGTTTCTGAAAATGGAGACAACTTCGGTCGTGCAATTATCTTCGTTGCTCTTGGTGAAGGTGTTGCAATTTACGGTTTGCTAATTTCTATCTTGATTATCAATGCACTCTAAGGAAGTTGCATGAAAGCATATTGTATTAGTGATAATACTGACACGTTGATGGGAATGCGTCTTGCTGGATTTGAAGGCATCGTATTACATGAACGCCAAGAAATATTAGATAAACTCAATCAGTTGATTGCTGATCCAGAGATTGCGATTGTCTTAATGACAACCAAAGCGATGGAACAGGTAGCTGATGTTGTCGCAAGAAAGAAATTAGTATTACAACGCCCATTAATTACTGAGATTTCTGACCGTCATGGTTCCGCTAAGATTGGCGAAACAATTGACCGTTATATCAGTGAGGCAATTGGCGTAAAACTATAGAGGTGAGCAATGGAAGAATTTGAAGAGAAAATAATCAAATCCATTAAATCCGATATGCTGAGCCAATCTACTTTAGTAGAAGAAACTGTTATGAAGGAAATTCAAATGATGCATGATGAGCAGTTGAATTACTTCATGGTAGGTCTAAAGAAGGAAACAGAAGCTTATCTTGAGAAAGAAACAAACGATTTACGTTTAAGTGCTTCTTCCCAGCTATCCCAGGAAACTTTAAAGATTAAGCATGATTTATTAAAGCTTCGTATGGATTTTATTAATCAATTGCTAGAAGGTGCTAGTAAGAAAATTGAAGACTTTGTTAAGTCTAGCCAATATAAAGATTACTTAGTAGAGAATATGAATCTAATCAATGTTACTCCTACAGGAATCTTTACAGTTAGAAAACAAGATGAAGAATTGTTCAATGAATTGTTAAAAGAGAAGAATATTACAGCGAATGTTCAAACTGGTTATTTCCGCTTTGGTGGATTTACATATTCAGATTTAGAAAATCGTTTGGAATATCGTTGCGATTTGAGTGAGAAGCTTGAAGAAGCACGTCTTCTATTCCGTGAACATTCTGGATTCATTATTACGGAAGGAAGTGACGATCATGAGTGATGTAATTTATTCAATTAATGGTTCAGTTATTTCCGTCATCAACACTAAATCTTTCTCCATGCGTGAGATGGTGTATGTTGGTGAGAAGGAACTTCTAGGTGAAGTAATCCGTGTTGATGAAGATAAAACAATGATTCAGGTATATGAATCTACAACAGGTTTGAGACCAAATGAACCAGTAAAGGGAACAGGTCATTTATTAAACGCAACACTAGGTCCTGGTATCTTACGTAATATTTATGATGGTATTCAAAGACCATTAGATGAGATTGCAAAGGAACAGGGTGCCTTCATTGCAGAAGGTAAATCTGTACCTGCATTAGATCTTGAAAAGAAGTGGAATGTTACGATGTTAGTTAAGGAAGGCGATACTGTAAAAGAAGGACAGATTTTCGCTACGACTCCTGAAACATCTTTAATTGAACACCGTTCTTTAATCCCTATTGGATTAAACGGTACAGTCGTAAAAGCAGTCACAAGTGGAGAATACACAGTAGATGATGTACTACTTGTTGTAAAGAGTGACTTTGATGAATCAGAGGTTGAAGTAAAACTCATGCAGGAATGGGCTATTCGTAACCCACGTCCAATTATTAAGCGTGAGCCTATCTCAATTCCTTTAATTACAGGACAGCGTGTTATCGATACAATGTTCCCAATTGCTAAGGGTGGATCTTCTGCGATTCCTGGAGGATTTGGTGCAGGTAAGACAATGCTTCAGCACCAGATTGCCAAGTGGTGTGATGCGGATATCATCATCTATGTAGGTTGTGGTGAACGTGGTAATGAAATGACACAGGTTCTAGAAGAATTTGCTGAATTAATTGACCCTAAGTCTGGCAAGCCATTGTTAGACCGTACGGTGTTAATTGCCAATACTTCAAATATGCCGGTAGCTGCACGTGAAGCATCTATCTATACAGGTGTTACAATGGCTGAATACTATCGTGATATGGGATATCATGTAGCACTCATGGCTGACTCAACATCTCGTTGGGCTGAAGCCTTACGTGAAATCTCTGGTCGTTTGGAAGAAATGCCTGCAGAAGAAGGCTTCCCAGCATACTTACCATCACGTATCGCACAGTTCTATGAACGTGCAGGTATGGTAGATGCCTTATCTGGTAAGAAGGGTTCTGTTACTTTAATCGGTGCAGTATCACCACAGGGTGGTGACTTCTCAGAGCCAGTTACACAAAATACAAAACGTTTCGTACGTAGTTTCTGGGCCTTAGATAAATCACTTGCATATATGCGTCACTATCCAGCTGTAAACTGGACAGACAGTTACTCTGAATATATCGATGATTTAACACGTTGGTATGATAAGAATGTAGCACATGACTTTATTGACTTACGTCAAGAGATGCAGTCTATTTTGCATGAAGAAGCACAGTTAATGGAAATTGTTAAGTTGATTGGTTCTGACGTATTACCTGAAGATCAAAAGTTAACACTAGAGATTGGACGTGTCGTACGTGTTGGATACCTCCAACAAAACTCTTTCCATCCAGAAGATACTTACGTTTCTCTTGAGAAACAATACAAGATGTTAAAGGTAATTCATTACTTAAGACAAGCATGTACACCATATGTTCAAAAGCATATCCCAGTATCCCTAATGACACAGACTGGTGTATTTGAAAATGTGATTAAGATGAAATATGATGTACCAAATAACAATCTAGCTTTACTAGATACATACAATGAGAAGATTGATGCGGCTTTAGCGTCAATTCAATAAGAGAGGAGGATTTCAATGAGTTTACAGTTATTAGGTTTAGATGAAATCCAAGGCTCTCTTGTTGCATTGGATCATGTAAAAAATGTTTCAAACGAAGAAATGGTATCAATTCTTCTAAACAATGGCTCAAGACGTAAGGGTAGAGTTGTTGAAATCGAAGGTGAACGTGCCATCATTCAGGTGTTTGAAGGAACAGATGGATTAGGTAAGACAAATACAAAGACAAAGTTATTAGGACATCCAATGGTATTAGGTGTATCCAAAGAAATTCTTGGCCGTACATTTAATGGTGTAGGTGATCCAATTGATAATCTGGGTCCTGTATATATCAACAAATATGAAGATGTAAATGGTAAGCCTTTAAACCCAGTTTCTCGTGAATATCCACGTAACTACATCAATACAGGTATCTCTGCAATTGATGGATTAAATACTTTGATTCGTGGACAAAAACTACCAATCTTCTCTGGTTCAGGTTTACCACACGATAAGCTTGCAAGCCAGATTGTAAGACAAGCATCCCTTACAGGACAGGATGCAGAAAACTTCTGTATCGTGTTTGGTGCGATGGGTGTTAAAAATGACGTGGCAGACACTTTCAGACGTTCTTTTGAAGAGACTGGTGTAATGGATAAGGTATGTATGTTTATTAACTTATCTGATGACCCAATCCTTGAAAGAATTATGACGCCACGTTGTGCATTAACAGCAGCTGAATATCTTGCGTATGAATGTGATATGAATGTTCTTGTTATCTTGACAGATATGACTGCTTATTGTGAAGCTGTACGTGAATTCTCATCCTCTAAGGGTGAAATTCCTTCTCGTAAAGGCTTCCCAGGATATATGTATTCTGATTTAGCTTCTTTATATGAAAGAGCTGGTATCGTCAAGGGTGGGAAGGGTTCTGTTACACAGATTCCTATCTTAACAATGCCTAACGATGATATTACACACCCAGTACCTGACTTAACTGGATATATTACAGAAGGCCAGATTGTATTGGATCGTGACTTATATCTTAATAACATTAATCCACCAATTGGAATTCTTTCATCTCTATCTCGTTTGATGAAGGATGGTATTGGTGAAGGTTATACAAGAGCAGACCATCAAGATGTAGCCAACCAGTTATTTGCATGTTATGCAAAAGTACAGGACGCAAGATCTCTTGCAAGTGTTATTGGTGAAGATGAATTATCTCCTCTTGATAAGCAATATATTGCGTTTGGTAAGAGATTTGAATCTATTTTCTTAGGTCAAGGTTATCGTGTGAATCGTTCCATGAAGGAAACACTTGGACTTGGTTGGGCATTACTATCCTTACTTCCTAAGGAAGCGTTAGATCGTCTTGATCCAAAGATTATTGAAGCTAACTACGACTCTGAACACGCTGAGCATACGATTCAGTTAATTATTAAAGGAGAAGAGTAGTTATGGCAGCGCAGGTAGTTGCGACAAAGGGTAATCTTATCAAAGCCCGCAAGTCCCTGGCTCTTGCTCAAAACGGCTTTGAACTAATGGATCGTAAGCGTAATATCTTGATTCGTGAAATGATGTCTCAGGTAGAGAAGGTAAAGGTTCTACGTGAACAGATTACCAGTGCGTATCAAACAGGATACTATTTACTACAACAGGCAAATATGTCTAGTGGTATGATTACCGCTATCACAGAACATATTAAAGTGGATGATACTATTAAACTTACATATCGTAGTGTTATGGGTGTTGAAGTGCCAAACATCATCTATCATGAACCGGAGAGTGTGGAAGTACCATATGGATTGGAGGGTACATCATCACGTATCGATGAAGCATACATCCAATTTCAGAAAGTAAAACAGATTACATTAGTGCTAGCAGAGGTAGATAATTCTATCTATCGTCTAGCAAATGCAATCTCCAAAACACAAAAACGTGCGAATGCTTTAAAGAATGTTGTGATACCTCGTTATCAATCATCCATTAAAGAAATGACTGAATCTTTGGAAGAAAAAGAACGTGAAGAATTCTCACGTATGAAAGTCATCAAAGCACAGAAAGAGAATTAGGGAAGGTCATATGACCTTCCTTTTCCTATAAAAAAAATCAACCCTATGTTTCCATAGAGTTGATTGTGGTTGTTATCTAGGACCACCAAATCCACCTTGTCCGCCTGGACCTCCGCCACCTTCCATCATGGAGTTGGTAATTGATGTGACTTGTGTTCCATTTACAATAACTGTTCCACCATTTAATGAGGCAGTTAAGTCATAGTCGAATGCGAATTGAGCTGTGATATTGATATAACCACCATTGATTGTTAATGTTCCATTTGCATCAAGGGCATCTGTATCACCCTCAGCCATTGTGATATCTAAGTTACCACCATTGATTTCAATCTGTACATCATAGTTTGTTGCTTTCTCAGATGCGTTGATACCATCATCTGTAGCATAGATTTTGATTGTACCATCATTGATTTGTACATATGTACCTTCGATACCTTCTACTGCGTTGATATCAAATGTACCACCATCAATCTCTGTAATTGTTGTGCCTTGGATACCATCATCTTCAGAGTTGATTGTAAAGTTACCACCAGCGATGTATACATATCCTGTTGTTAAATCATCTTCATTTTCAGAATGGAAACCATCCTTTGTTGCGTTGATGTTGAATGTTCCATCTGCTACACGAATACTGTTAAGAGCTTTGAATCCGTGCTTTGTTGTATTTACGTTATATGTACCACCAGTAACCTTTAAGTCGTTATTGGAAGCAACACCATTTGCAGAAGAGTCGATATTTAATGTACCTAAACCATTTAGAGTAATATTTGTTTTTGCAAAGATTACGGCATCGATATCATCACCATTGTCTTCAGTAAATTCACCAGTTACCTTTAGGTTATTTGTAGAGTTCTGTGTTGTTGTTACATATACGTTTTTAGCGTTAACTGTATATATAGCAGGTTTGTTTATATTCGTGATAGATACGTTATCAAACACGAGATGTACTTCTGCATCGGCAGAAGCGTTAACGATTACCGTGGAATTCTTTGCTGAACCGGTAATAACATAAGTACCGGCTGCATCGATAGTAACATCCTTACCATCTTCTAAAGTTATCTTCTTTGCGTTAGTTGTATCGACAGTCTGTGTAAGATCTGTTTGTGTAAACATATTTGTTGTATCTAAAGGAGAATTCTTTGAATAGTTAAGAGTAGTATTTTTTTGTGTAGTCGTTGTTGTTGAAGTATTTGTGGTTGTAGTAGGGGCAGTTGTGGATGTCCCGTTACCTGCTTGCTTATTGCAACCGGCTACTGCTAAGCCAAGTGCTACGATTGGCACAATTGCTATTCTTTGATATAGTTTTGTTCCGTTCATTTCTGTTAACCTCCTTTGGTTGCTTTTCAATATATCGGTGGAATGTGAACATCATATGAACAAGTCGTGATAGTTTTCTAAATATAGCGTGCTATATAAAATCTTTGTTAAGATTGTAAATCAATCTGTTTCATTGTGATAGAGTAGGCAAAATAGTATAATTAGTACATATTGATGAGCGTTATGTTAAAAGAAGGAGAGAGTGATGAAAATTGGATTTCTAACAAATGTATATCCGTTGGATAAGCAAAGTCGAATTTCATCATTCTATAAGTGGCTAAAAGAGAATAAACAAGATGTAATATTGATTGCTTGTTATAGTGAAACTTATAACTATGATAAGTATCATAAAGTTTTGTCATTACCATTTCAAAATTTAAATGATGTGATGGAGTTAAAAGAACTTCATTTTGATCTTCTTCAAGCAACATTTGATGATCCGCTCATTGATCTCTGTAATACACAATTAAAACTTCCTGTATTCGCAAAAGAAGTGATTCGAAATAAGTTTGAAGACATATTTATTCAATATCAAGATGCTTTAGAATCGTATTACATTCGTAGTGTAGACCTAAGAT
>ENA-OWLX01001014-OWLX01001014.1-metagenome-genome-assembly--contig:-NODE-1014-length-10702-cov-4.892176_pt1 | contig 10702 bp, 7 predicted proteins | sample MGYA00245351_ERZ651106 | MGnify/ENA primary metagenome ERZ651106 (study PRJEB26857, sample SAMEA4031768) | metagenome | biome: human; feature: oral; material: saliva | place: Philippines | collected 2014... | reverse complement strand
AAAAAGTTAAAGTATTAGTAGTATTTAAATTATAAACGTATCAAAATCTTTAACAAATTCAAAATTTGGAACATCCTCATGTGTTTTTAATTGTTGTTTAATAAGTTGAATATTCTCGTGATTATAGCGATTACTTAAATGTGTGATTAAGCATCTTTTAACATTAGCTTGCTTTATTAATTCAAAAACATCTTCAATATGACTATGGTGATAATTATTTGCTAATGTTTTTTCGCCTTCAATGTATGTAGCTTCATGAATCATTACATCAGAATCTTTAGCAATGCTCAATTCTGACTGACATGGTTTTGTATCACCAAAGATGGATATAATTGGTCCGGGTTTAGCTGGTCCTTTAAAATCATCCGAATTATATACTTGTCCTTCATGTTCAAAATTATCATAAGATTTTACTTCTTGATATTTTGGTCCAGGATATAAACCAATTGATTTAAGTGCCTCAACATCAATTGTTCCTGGTGTTGTCGGAGATTCAATGCGATAACCATAAGAAGGGATACCATGATTTAACAAATGTGCACTAATTGAGAATCCTTTATGATGATATGTGAAATGATTATCAATTTCTATATAAGTAATCGGATAGTTTAGATGAGATTCAGATAATCTTAGAGTAGTCTCAATAAATTGTTGTAAACCTCTAGGACCAATAACTGTCAGTGGTTTGTCTTCTCCACCTTGAAAAGAACGGCTTGTTAGTAGTCCAGGCAATCCAAAAATATGATCTCCATGCATATGCGTTATAAAAATATGGTCAACTTTTCCTAGCTTAATTGAATGATGTAATATTTGATGTTGTGTGCCTTCTCCGACATCAAATAGCCATATACTATTCGAAAAAGGCTCAAGGTTTAAAGCTATAGCTTGAGTATTTCTCTCTTTAGTAGGTAACCCAGCACTTGTTCCGAAGAATGTAACTTCCATGCATATGCCTCCTTTTCCTTCATTATATTTTATCATATGTGGTTATTTTTGCTATAAAAAGACATAAATTAAATGCATGAGATACATTTTGAGTTATAATGATATTAAATTGTGCATCATTCCATTATATAAATGCCCTAGCAAAATAAGAAAAATTAGGCAAATAAGTTTGAAGCGGTGCAAATATAATTTATAATAATACAATCATAGTATTAATAGAATTGAGGTTTTGAACTTGAGTAAACATTCTAAACATATTCCTTGTTTAATTACTATTTTCGGTGCTACCGGAGATTTAAGTCATAGAAAATTATTTCCATCACTATTCCACTTATTTCAACAAGATAATTTAGATGAACATATTGCAATAATTGGAATTGGACGTAGAGATTACACGAACGAAGTCTTTCGTGAACAAGTTAAAAGTTCTATCCAAAAGCATGTCAAAGATACGGATCAAATTGATGCATTTATGGAACATGTCTATTATTTTAAACATGATGTAAGTGATGAACAAAGTTATGATTCATTATTGAGTTTTTCAAATGAATTAGATTCACAATATCAGTTAAAAGGAAATCGCTTGTTTTATTTAGCAATGGCACCTCAATTCTTTGGTATTATTTCGGATTACTTAAAATCATCTGGTTTAACCGATACTACTGGTTTTAAACGATTAGTTATTGAAAAACCATTTGGCAGTGATTTAAAATCGGCTGAGCAATTAAACAATCAATTAAGACGCTCATTTAAAGAAGAAGAAATATACAGAATTGATCATTATTTAGGTAAAGATATGGTTCAAAATATAGAAGTCTTGCGCTTTTCAAATGCGATGTTTGAACCATTATGGAATAATAAATACATTTCAAACATTCAAGTAACGTCTTCAGAAGTATTAGGTGTTGAGGACCGTGGAGGTTATTATGAATCTAGTGGCGCATTAAAAGATATGGTACAAAATCATATGTTACAAATGGTTGCCCTTTTAGCTATGGAAGCGCCAATCAGCTTAAATAGTGAAGATATACGTGCTGAGAAAGTTAAAGTATTGAAATCACTTAGACAGCTTGATCCTCAAGAAGTAAAACAAAATTTTGTACGTGGACAGTATGATGAAGGATTTGTTGAAGGTGAAAAAGTCATTGCTTATCGAGATGAAGATCGAGTAGCCGAAGATTCAAATACTCCAACTTTTGTATCAGGCCGACTAACAATTGATAACTTCCGTTGGGCTGGCGTACCTTTTTATATTAGAACGGGAAAACGTATGAAATCTAAATCGATTCAAGTTGTAGTTGAGTTCAAAGAAGTACCAATGAACTTATACTATCAGACCGATAAATTGTTGGATTCAAACTTATTAGTTATTAATATTCAACCCAATGAGGGTATATCACTTCATTTAAACGCGAAAAAGAACATCCAAGGTATTGATACAGAACCCGTTCAATTATCATATGCAATGAGTGCTCAAGATAAGATGAACACTGTTGATGCCTATGAAAATTTACTATTCGATTGTTTAAAAGGTGATGCTACAAACTTTACACATTGGGAAGAATTAAAATCTACATGGAAGTTTGTTGATGTTATACAAGATGAATGGACAATGAATGAACCTAACTTCCCTAACTATGAGTCAGGTACAAATGGACCATTAGAAAGTGATTTACTATTAAGTAGAGATGGTAATCATTGGTGGGATGATATTCAGTAAACAGAGAATTGATAAGCCTATAGTGAAGCCTTTTGGACTAAAGTAATATTTTGAGTTAGTATTATTTTAATAGTCGCTACCTAAATTGAGCATGTGCTCATAGCCATCCTCTATCAACTATATTCATTCTTATGGTGGTGGGACAATGAATTGATTTTAAATTCTGTCCTACCACCCTTTTTTATTAAAAAATTTTCAATATGGCACATGTTAAGATGTATATTTTCTAAAAATAAGGTAAAATAAAAGTTAATGATTGTAAATTTATTGGGGTGAGAGTTTTGGACGTTATCAAGCAGATACAACAGGCAATTGTATTTATCGAAGATCGTTTATTAGAGCCGTTTAATTTGCAAGATTTGAGTGATTACGTTGGTCTTTCTCCTTACCATCTTGATCAATCATTTAAAATGATTGTTGGACAATCACCTGAACAGTACGCACACGCAAGAAAAATGACTGCAGCTGCTAAAGAAATGGTTCAAAGTTCTTCGAGGTTAGTAGATGTCGCAAAAAAGTATAACTATCATAGTTCAAATGATTTTGCGAATGATTTTAGTGATTTTCATGGGATTTCACCAATTCAAGCATCTACGAAAAAAGATGAATTAAAATTACAAGAACGTTTATATATAAAGTTGACAACTACTGAACGAGCACCTTATCCATATAGACTAGATACCACGGAAGATATAGCATTAGTAGGTTATGTACGTTATATTGAATCAAATAATTTATCTAATCCTTATAAAGTTCCTGATTTTTTAGAAGATTTAATTCTTGATGGTAAAATTAAAGATTTAAAAAGGTATAATAATATAAGTCCATATGAGTTATTTGTAATCACTTGTCCATTAGATAATGGATTGGAATTATTTATTGGTGTTCCAAGTGATAGATATCCATCTCATTTAGAAAGTAGAATATTACCTGGAAGACATTATGCGAAATTTAATCTCCAAGGTGAAATAGACTATGCGGTTAATGAAGCTTGGTATTATATCGAATCAAGTTTACAACTTACTTTACCTTATGAAAGAGATAGCTTATATGTTGAAATATATCCCTTTGATATCTCATTTGAGGACCCATTCACTAAAATTCAATTATGGTTGCCAATTGAACAAGAAAATTATGATTTGTAAAAAATCAAAGAAATACATTCTCTAATCAAAACACCATATCTTTTTGCAAATCTATAACGATAAATGTTATAATTTAACTAACAAGAATATCTGCATTTTATGCACCAATCCCCTCACTATGCCAGTAGTGAGGGGATTTTTTGGTGTGGCTTGTCGCCTATTTACTTATTGTTACGGTTTCGAAGCCAATACGAAAATAACGTAACAATACAACCACTTGTTACTGTGGCTATGATGTGCACAAGAATATCTGCCATTTTAGCACCCCCTCCCTGCGTATAGATAAACGCCTGAGAGATAGGCGACTTATTTATTATATCATCTCTAATATATGAGTCATGTAATTATTTATGGCTGTAAAATGATTTTTTATTCTTCCAATGAAAAAGAGGTTAGGACAAAAATAGTATGTCCTAACTTTGCTTATAAATTATATTTCTGCTACAAATGCTTCGAATGGCTTAAGTGATGTTGCATCTAATTGACTATTGTAGTTATGTAATTTGATTGCATCCTCTTCGATATCAAAAGGTAATGTTAATGAACTTTGTTTATCAGTTAAATTACCTGCAACCACTACAGTTTTGCCTTCTAATTGTCTAGTATAAGCAAACACATTTTCATTTTCTGCATCAATTAAATCAAACTGTCCATACATATATATATCATGCGATTTTTTTAATTGAATCAATTTTTTGTAAAAATTAAGTACAGAATGCTCGTCTTCTAATTGATGAGCTACATTAATATCTTTATAATTTGGATTAACTGGGAACCAAGGTTTTCCCTCTGTGAAGCCACCATTTGTAGAATTATTCCATTGCATAGGTGTACGAGAATTATCACGATTTTCCATTCTATACTTATCTAATAATTGATCAACGTCTCCACCTTGTTCTTTTACAATTTGATATTCATTTCTAACCGCAACATCATTAAACGTTTCAATACTTTCAAAAGGATAATTGGTCATACCAATTTCTTGTCCTTGATAGATAAACGGTGTACCTTGCTGTAAGAAATACACAACGGCGTGGCTTGTAGCAGATTCAAACCAGTAATCTTTATCGTTACCCCAAGTTGATACACGACGAGGTTGATCATGGTTTTCTATGAAAAGTGCATTCCAACCAATTCCTTCTAGTCTCTTTTGCCAGCGGTTTAACACCTCTTTATATGATTTAACGTCAAATTGAGAATCACCTGTACTCCATAAACCTAAATGTTCAAATTGGAAGATCATATTGAATTTACCTTTATCTTCTCCAACCCACTCTTCTGCATTATCTGGATTTACACCATTCGCTTCTCCAACAGTCATAATATCATATTGGCTTAGTGACTCATCTTTCATTTCTTGTAGCCAATTCTGAATACCAGGTTGATTCATATCTACATCAAAGGCTGGAGCATATTTTTTTCCTTCTGGTGCAGGTAGGTCACCAGCTTCAAATGTTTTCTTAATATGGGTTATAGCATCGACACGGAATCCATCAATACCCTTTTCAAACCACCAATTCATCATGTTAAATACTGATTCACGTACTTCAGGATTATCCCAATTTAAATCTGGTTGTTTTTTACTAAATAAATGGAAGTAATATTGATTAGTGGTTTCATCAAATTGCCATGTTGAACCATTAAAAATGCTCTCCCAATTATTTGGTTCAGAACCATCATCCTTAGGGTCTGCCCATATGTACCAGTCTCTTTTTGGGTTATCTTTACTAGATTTTGATTCAATAAACCAGGGATGCTCATCAGATGTATGGTTAACGACTAAATCTAATATTAGTTTCATACCACGGTCATGTACACCTTTTAATAGACAATCAAAATCTTCCATTGTACCAAATTCATCCATAATATCTTGATAATCACTGATATCATATCCATTATCATCATTAGGTGATTTATACATTGGACTTAGCCAAATAACATCAATACCTAAGTCTTTAAAATAGTCTAATTTTTCGATTACACCTGGTAAATCACCAATACCATCATTATTACTATCATTAAAACTTCTTGGATAAACTTGATACGCTACTACTTCTTTCCACCAATTTTTATTCATAATTATGCTCCTTTATATTTTTGTAGTTGATACCCTTTCAACTATTTGTGTTGAAATCAATTTTTCTCTAAAAGAAATAGTTTCATTTCTTAATACATCAATGATTGTATTCCCTGCTGTGAAGCCTAATACATCTGGGTTAATGTTTACGCTTGTTTGAGATGGTGTTGCATTTTCAGTGAGAAAAGATGTATTAAACGTGGCAGTTTGTATATCCTCTGGAATGCGTAGTTGATATTCATAAAGCACATTTAATAATTGCATATTTAACATAACATCAGACGTTATAATCACTGAAGGCATATGACTAGCATCAATACAATATTGCTTTATAAAATCACGTAAATCATTCATGGACTTTATTACGACACAGTCATTTGAAATTTTAACGTCGTCGCAGTATTGTTTAAATCCTACTGATCTGTCTTCTGTAACTGCATAATGTCCAGATTCTTGTAAAAATAATATATGTCGGTGTCCTAAATGATATAAATATTGTGTTAATTGATAAGCTGCATCGATATTATCATTATCAATATGTATTATATTTTCGTAGTTCAAAGATTTCCCAACTATAAGATAAGGAACTTTAAACTCATTAAGTAGGTGCTCAATAGGATCATCTTTCAGTGAATATAAAAGAATAAATCCATCCACACTTTTAGATTGAATCATTGTTTTTACTTCATGATATAAGTCCCCGCTATTTTCCGACACAGTCATTCTAGTTGAATAGCCTCTTACATTACATGCCTGATTAATACCATTAAGAACATCACTATTAAATGGATTTTGACGTATTTCAGGGGCGGAACTTTTCTGTATTAATCCAATGGTCAATGTTTTATTTGTTATTAATGTTCTTGCAGCTTGATTAGGTATGTATCCTAATTTGGACATAGCTGCTTTGACTTTATTTGAAGTTGACTCACTAATTTTCGCATTGTTCCGTATCACCCTCGATACTGTTGATGTAGCTACATTAGCCTCTTTGGCAACATCTTTAATTGTAACCGTTGCATATCACCTCAATCTTAAAACTTTAGTAAACGCTTTCAATTAACTTATATTTTCATGGTATAGAATTCATATTAGGAAGTCAATCATTTAATGCAATCGTTTGCATAATTTTTTAAAAAAGAAGTAAACCATTGAATTGGTTTACTTCTGTAACTAGTATGCGATTACTCTTCAACCCATTGAGTATGGAAGATACCTTCTTTATCTTTACGTTCATACGTATGTGCACCGAAATAGTCACGTTGTGCTTGAATTAAGTTCGCTGGTAAATTTTCAGAGCGGTAACTATCATAGTAGTTTACGCTGGCAGAGAATCCAGGTGTTGGTACGCCGTTACGTACACCTGTTGCTACTACATCTCTCAATGCATCTTGATATTCTGTAACAATACCTTTGAAATAAGGATCTAATAAAAGGTTTTGTAATTCTGAGTTGTTATCATAAGCGTCTTTAATTTTTTGTAAGAATTGAGCACGAATAATACAACCTTCACGCCATATCATTGCTAAATCGCCTAATTTTAAATTCCATTCATTTTCTTCACTAGCTTTACGCATTTGCGCAAATCCTTGTGCGTATGAACAAATTTTACTCATATATAAAGCTTTACGGATTTTTTCTAAGAATTCCTCTTTATTACCAGTAAATTCTGCTTTAGGACCGTTTAATTCCTTAGAAGCATTCACACGTTCTTGTTTAATTGATGAAATGAAACGAGCAAATACTGATTCAGTAATAATCGTTAAAGGAATACCTAATTCTAAGGCATTGATAGAAGTCCATTTACCTGTACCTTTTTGACCCGCAGTGTCTAAAATCTTTTCGACAAGTGCTTCATTGTCATCATCTAATTTAGTAAAGATATCACCAGTGATTTCAATTAAATAACTTTCTAACTCACCAGCATTCCATTCTTTAAATGTCTTAGAAATGTCTTCATGTGACATACCTAATAAATCTTTCATCATCGCATAGCTCTCTGCAATAAGTTGCATATCTGCATATTCAATGCCATTATGAACCATTTTAACGTAATGTCCAGCACCATTTGGTCCAATATATTCTACACATGATGCACCATCTTTTGCTTTAGCAGCAATTGCATCTAATATATCGCTCACTTTATTATAAGCTGCTTCTTGACCACCTGGCATTAATGAAGGACCAGTAAGGGCACCTACTTCACCACCAGATACACCCATGCCAATAAAGTTAATACCACTTTCAGCTAAGGCTTTATTACGACGGATAGTATCTTGATAATTAGTGTTACCACCATCAATTAAAATGTCATCATCGTCTAACAATGGAAGTAAACTGTCAATTGTTGCATCTGTTGCAGGACCTGCTTTAACCATTAATAAAATTTTACGTGGTTTTTCTAATGAATTAACAAATTCTTCCAAAGAATATGTTGGGTGGATTTGTTTACCTTTAGATTCATTAACCATTTCATCTGTTTTTTCGCTTGAACGGTTATATACAGAAACGCTATAACCGCGTGATTCAATATTCCAAGCGAGGTTTTTACCCATTACTGCTAAACCTACTACACCTATTTGTTGAGTCATATTACTTACCTCTCTCATTCAATTTTTCAATAGTATTGTATCATAAAACTTGAAAGTACTTCACTAAACTAAATTACGATTTAGCTACTAAGTCAATAATTTTGACAATTTGTTTAGCCAATTGATTAAGTGAATTTACTGAAATACGTTCAGATGTCGTGTGAATATGTTCGTAGCCCACACCTAAAATGACTGTAGGGATTCCAAATGTATTAATAATACTGCCATCTGAGCCGCCTCCAGCAATAACAGTATCCCCTGCTAATCCAAGTTCTCTAGCACTATTGATAGCAAATTGAGTTACTTTGTCATCATTTTCTAATTTAAAACCAGGGTAGCTCTTCTCAATGATAACTTTTGCTTCACCACCTAATTCTTGTGCGGTAGTCTCGAATGTTTCCTTCATATGAATAACTTGTTGTTCAATACTTTGATTATCATGTGAGCGTGCCTCAGCTTCTAAAACTACTTCATCAGCAACGATATTTGTAGCAGAGCCGCCATGAAATTTACCTATATTAGCAGTAGTATAGTCATCAATTTGTCCTAACTTCATGCGACTAATAGCTTTTGCAGCAATGTTTATTGCACTAATTCCTTCTGAAGGTGTACTAGCATGAGCTGTTTTCCCTAAAATAGTCGTGTTTATGACCATTTGAGTTGGTGCTCCTACTACTGTTGTGCCAACGGGTTGACTAGCATCAACTGCATAACCAAACTCAGCGTCAATGTATGTTGAATCTAGTTCTTTAACCCCTTTAAGACCAGATTCCTCACCAACAGTAATTATAAATTGGATTTGGCCATGTGGAATTTCATTTTCATTAAGATATTGAATGGTTTCAATTATTGCTGCTAATCCCGCCTTATCATCAGCACCTAGAATGGTACTACCATCAGAATAAATATAACCATCCTCTTTAATTTGAGGTTTAATATTTATTCCAGGTACAACAGTGTCCATGTTACTTGTGAAGTAAATTTTAGACACATCTTCTTTCGCACTAGTGGCTGGTAAAGTACAGATAAGATTATTAGCACCTAACCATGACTTTTCTGATGCATGATCTTCAGTTACATTTAAACCTAGTTCTTCAAATTTCTTTTTTAAAATGGGTTGAATGACTTCCTCATGTCCTGTTTCAGAATTTATTTGGACTAATTCTAAAAATGTTTCAAGTAATCGTTGACTGTTTATCATTATGACAAAACCCCTTTCTCATTTGATTTCTATTTTAACTAATTTTCTACAATATCAAAAATAAATTGATTGCCATTTGTATAAAAATCATTTATGGTTAATTTATATATTAAGTAAAGTGTATTATGTAAGTGTTTTTAAATAAGGAGCGTTAAATAGTGAATAATAAAGTATTAAGAATTATAATAATTGTAATGTTGATTGCAATTGTTGCAGCATTACTACTCACAAGTTTAGTGCCACTAATGCATTAATCTTCGCAATAAAAAAGAGTTCAGGACATAAATTTCCAGGATAAGTAAATAAAGACAATTTCTATTGGAATTATATAGAAATTGTCTTTTTTATAATGTTTTTGATTAATTTCAGCTCGTTGAGCTGCTACTTTTCTTATAGTAAGTGCCATTAGCGCAAATCCTAGTTTTCTTTTGGTTTTATTTATCCCTCGAACGGAAATTCGAGGGAAACCCCAAATAGCTTTCATAAATCTAAAAAAAGGCTCCACATCAATTTTTCTTTGACTGTAGTTGGTTTTTGTTATTGGTTCTGAAAGCTTTTTATTAATTTGGGCTTTAAAATATTCCCAATTATAGTCCTTCATTATTTTTTTATTTGTTTTTAAATTGAAGTTCATACATTGTTGTTTCAGCGGACATTCTGAACAATCATCACATTCATATAATTTAAAGTCTCGTTTAAAAACATTCTTATCATGGCGATAGGCATATCTTTTGAATCCTATTCTTTTATTGTTCGGACAATTGAATTCATCGAATTCGGTCTCAGGGATTGTTTCAACAATATCATTTACATTTCTTGAAATATCATTTGTTGAGATAAGAACTGAAGTTTCCATTGGTAGAGTAAGTTGAGTCATGTTATAATCTTTATACATAAGGCACCTCGTTAATTTAGTTTAGTGAAGTTTATTAAATTATACGAAAGTGCCTTATTTTTTAAAGTATTTTAATGTAAAATTACATATAAATACAAAGTATTTTGGCGAGACTCTTGAGGGAACAG
>ENA-OWLX01001012-OWLX01001012.1-metagenome-genome-assembly--contig:-NODE-1012-length-10717-cov-13.058901_pt1 | contig 10717 bp, 10 predicted proteins | sample MGYA00245351_ERZ651106 | MGnify/ENA primary metagenome ERZ651106 (study PRJEB26857, sample SAMEA4031768) | metagenome | biome: human; feature: oral; material: saliva | place: Philippines | collected 2014... | reverse complement strand
CTTCCGATCTAAACAAATACTCAACTTTTTTAGGATACTTTTTATTAATATTTAAGTTAGTTGACTCAATTTACAGGTTAATGTATCAAAATGAGCCGATAACTAATGTAACACCTGTACATCTTTGTAATTTTGCGGCAATTTTTGCAGGGCTGTATTTGATTTTTAAAACAAAATTTTTATATAATGCCGTATATTATTTGACTTTTGGACCAATATTGGCATTAATTTTACCAGGAATAATATATTACCACGATAATTATTATGTTTATCTTTTTATGATAATGCACGCACTTATTGTTTTTACAGCTTTTTTTGGCTATACATATCTAAATGACAAGCCAACAAAAAAAGGATTTTTTCAGTCAGTAATTACACTGCTTCTAATATTCCTTTACGCGTTCATTTATAACTGGATATTTAAAGAGATAAATGCAATGTTTTTAAAAAGCCACATTGTGCCACAAGTAAAGTTTATAAATCCAATTTGGCTATATGATATTGTTCTTATTCTTACAATGATATTTTTACAATTTTTGCTGTATTTGCCAGTTATGCAAAGAAATAAAAGATAAAATTGCTATAGAAATGTTAATTTGAAAAATAAATAGACAAGAAAAAAGTACACCACTGATATTAGTATTATTATGTATATATGATTTTAGTATTTGGTGTACTTTTTTTAATGGAAATATTATTCAGCTTCAATAGCTGCTTTTTCTTGTTCAAATTTTTCTAAAATAACTTTTGTTATTTCAGCACGAAGTTCAGGTTTGATAGGATGAACTATGTCCTTAAATTCTCCATTTGGCATTCTTCTTGATGGCATTGCCACAAAAAGTCCGTTTTGTCCGTCAATTATTTTTAATCCGTGAACGACAAAACTTTCGTCAAATGTAATGTCGGCATAAGCCTTCAATCTTTCGATGTTTTCTGTCTGTCTTCCAATTCTAATACGAATATCAGTTACTTTCATAAGTCTTCTCCTTGTTTTATAGTTTTATTTTCCAATACAATTATACCTTATTTATCGTAAAAAACAAGAGAGAAAATGATAAAGAATATAATATTTCCTTAATTTATTTAAAGTAACTTTAAGTACAGATTATTCAATTATCTCAATATAGTCTTCAATAAATTCTTTTTTCAGACTTTCAGGCGGTAAATCCAGCACTTTTACCTTTATATTTTTATTAAAATATTTTATTTCAAAAATATCGCCTTTTTTCACATCATAGGAAGATTTTTTAGGATCTCCATTTACAACGATGTTTCCATTATCTGCAAGTTCCTTTGCCACTGTTCTTCTTTTTATAATTCTTGTTACTTTTAAAAATTTATCTAAACGCATTTTTTCCCTCGATTTTTATTATTTTATATCTTTCATTCCTTCATACCAAGCTGTATTTGTTTCCACAAATCCAACATTTGGGTTTTCTTTTAAGAAAAGTCCTCTTATTTTACTTTTCTTATCACTGAAAATGTGTGGATTGTCAGTTGTTGATTTAGCTAAAAGCGCCTTTTTGATTTTTTCCTGATCTTCTTTTGCTAAAGTTTTTGTATTAAATACGATTGGCCCATTGTAAACAGGTATTGATTTTATAACTGTAAAGCTTTTTCCAGCATAATCTCCAAATGGTGCAACTGCTCCTTTTTTCACTTTATATGTAGCTCCTGAATTAAAGTCTTTTCCAGCAGTTAGCTCATAAATTGTAAATGATTTTGGAATAGCAAATGTCGCAACATCAACATCTCCTTTAAATAATAAAACTTGTGCTCCTGGATGTGAATTTCCAAACATAACTTTTGAAAATACTTTATTTCCAAGCACTTCATCTGTATTTTTTAGCCCAAACTCTTTTACAATGTAATTAGCAGGTATTTTAAATCCTGATGTAGAGCTGTTTGTAACAAATCCTATAGACTTACCTTTTAACTTCTTCAAGTCAAATCCATCTCCAGAACGGTATTGATTAGCATCTTCTGCTCTAACTGCAATAAAGCTGTAATAACGTGCATCTTCTAATGTTCCACTTTCTCCAGCATTTGTAAGCACTGCCTCAATATCCTTTGTTCTCTGTCTAGCATTCAAATATGCCTCAGCCCCAATATAAGCAATTTGCGATTGACCAGAAATAATATTTTCAACCGTAATATTGTAATCTGTGGTTGTAACAATCTCAACCTTTTTCCCAGTCGCTTCTTGTACAACCCGTGCAAATTCTTCTCTTGACTTTTTCAACGAATCATTAGTTTCATTAGGTAAAAATACAATTTTAATTGTATCATTCTTTTTACCACAACTAACTGCAAATAACAAAATTGCCAGCAATAACAAACTTCTTAAAATATTTTTTCTCATAATACCTCCTAAATAGTATAAATAAATCTGCCTTATTATAGCATTTGTTATTTGCATAGTCAATTCTATATTTTTTGTGGTATACTTATAATAAATAAATTAAAAAACTATAATTTTTAGGAGGTTTTCATGAAAAAGAATAACTGGAAAACATTATTAATTTTAAGTATTACGCTTTTAGTCTTAACAGCCTGCTTCAATAAAAAAGAAGATATAGACAAAAAGGAAGACAAGAAAAAGGAATCAGAAAAACAGCTTTCAGAAGAAGAACTCCAAAAAGGGAAAGGCGTTAACGGGGATTTGCCTGATATTGTTTACACATATGAGGGAATAGTAGATGCGGCACCTGGAATCTACCAGTTTCCTGATACTTATGAAGAAAATATAGTAAAAAAAGCTGAAATCTGGAGAGAAAATGTTCAGAATGAACTTAAAAAAATTAAACCTGCCTTAGGTGAAGATGCTTCTGATGAAGAAATCGAACGTCTCTTCAGGAAATTCTTATACATAGCAGGCTATGATTATGAGCCGATTGAAACTCTTGACAGATTTTCATATGTCATCTTCAAGGACGACATGGTAAATCCTTTTACAAAACAAAAAATTGAAGAAAATATGAATGTCAACCTTGAAATCATTTTAGATGCCAGCGGTTCAATGAAACAGAAAATAGGCGATAAAACAATGATGGAAATCGCAAAGGAATCTATAGAGAAAGTTATTTCTGAAATGCCTGCAAACACAAAAGTAGGACTGAGGGTTTTCGGCCATAAGGGAGACAATACGGCAAGTAAAAAACAGGAATCATGTTCCGCCAACGAACTGATTTCACCGATTGAAACTTTAAATAAGGATAAGCTGAAAAGCTCTTTAGCTCCAATTCAGCCTACAGGATGGACTTCCATAGCAAAATCGATTGAAAACGGAACAAATGACTTGAAAGCATTAAAAGGCGAAAAGACATTGAATATCCTGTATATCATTACTGACGGAATCGAAACATGCGACGGTAATCCTGTTGAAACTGCAAAAAAATTTAAAAATGAAAATACAGATATAGTTTTAGGAATAATAGGGTTTAATGTAGATGCCCACCAGAATAAAGTGCTGAAAGAAATTGCAAATGCCGCAAATGGTTATTATTCTTCAGCAAATGATGCCGCTAAATTGACAGAAGAACTGCAGAGAATACATGAAATAGCTTTCTCTGACTATAAATGGGAACCTTTAAATGACTATATGATAAATAAAATAATAGCATCTCATAATTTGACACTGTTAATGAACCAATTTCTCATAAAAAGATCTCTGGGAGAAAAAAATAATATGAGCTCTCTTATAATGTATGGGTCAAAAAGCTATTCAAATGATCCTAAATATGCCGGACTGTATGAAAGTAACGGAAGAGTGTCTAAAAAACTTAAAGCGCTTAGCGAAGAAAGAAAAAATAAAATAGAAGCAATATATAAAGATGAATTTGAAAAAATTACAAAACAGTCGGAAGAATATATAGCACAGATTAAGGCTAGAAAAGGAGCAACAGTGGCATATATTCCAACAACAAGCAGAAAAAATCCTCAAAGTAAATATTGGAGCGGACATGGTGGAAAAGGCGGTACGATTAAAGATTCTAAAAAAGATAATGAAGAATTAAGAAAAGAGCAATCAGGAAAATAGAAAATAAAGCAGAACTTACAGTTTAACTTTTTATCAATTGACTTTGTCTTCTCTTTTTTGATATAATGTAACAAATGTTATTATTGTTTAGGAGAGAAATTTAATGTTAGGAAAATCAGGAAGAAATGTTTTATCTGAGATTATTCAGTGTATAGTTTCAAATATATTCAGTCCGTTTATTTGGAAAAATCCTTTAACTGTTTTTATTAACGGTAATTTTGTGTACTTTGAAAATATATGCTCCATTTACAGTCAGAACAAAATAATTTTGTTAAATAAAAGTGATACATTTTTTCAGTTTCTTGATAAATATATTTCTAATGATTTGAAATGTAAAATTTAGATTGTCAAGAAAATTAAAAATAGGCAATTGCAAAAGTGAAAGGCTATGAAAATTGGATAACGGCAGTATTTTTGGTAAAGATTTTTTTGCTGGAAAGGGAGAAAAATAAAAACCTGGAGATATTATGCTGTTTGGAATTTTAAAACTTTTGTGAATGGCTAAAAAACAAAAGGAGATAGTAATGACAAACAATTTATTGAATTTGAAAAAAGATTTAAAATCGTTTGCAAAAAAATGTAAAGATTTTAAATATACTGATTCAGCTTTACTTACATTTTTATTAAATGGAATGTTAATTTCAACTGGGGAAATGTTTGCAGAAACTGTAACAAAATCGCAGATTAATAATCAAGTTAGTCAGATTAATACCTCAATAAACCAGATGCGGACAGATTTTAAGCGTGCAAGAGCTGAAAATAACAAGCTGATTAGAGATACAAACTTGGAATTGACTCAGTTAATGGAACAAGGGGATCATGTGACAAAATCACCTTGGAGCAGCTGGCAATTTGGAATCAATGATTTTTACAACGATTGGCATGGGACTTATAAAGGAAAGGGCGACAAGAAAGCCAGTTATGTTTTTGAAAGAGATAAATCATTAGTAAACAGAAGCAGCTACCCAGGAAGAATCGAAACTCAATACGGAGCAACAACATTAGGATTAGTAAGAGAGCCAAACGCCGCAATGGATGTATCTGCAGGATTGACTCCAAAAAGTGTAAACAAAATTGCACCTAAATTTATAGTTCAAGGAGCAGGAGGAGGATTTCCTAATTTTACGACTAGAACAGTAAAAGCACCAGATGCACCAGATACTCCAGTAAGTCCTAGTATAACCATAGTTATACCTGAAAATAAAATTATTGAAAGTCTTTCTCTAATATCTTTTCCTAGCATTCCAGCAAGAGCTATTGTTTCAGCTTGGAATGAAATTGGTATAGCAGAACCATATAACAAACAAGCAACTGCACCAACAACAAAACCAAAAGCAGTTGGAACAGAAGCAAAACCATAAGTAGCAGCTAAAAGAGCTTGAGGAATACCATTTAAAACAACTCCTAAAGCAGCAAGTACATCACTAAGTGTCATAAAAAACTCCTTTTCTATTTATATAATATGTATTAATATTCTATGGGAGAAATGATTAATTGTCAAGAAAACTTATGCTATAATAAGAATAAAAAAATTAGCTTTGGAGGATATATGAAAAAGCATAAAAATATAATGATACAAGGTACAGGCTCATCAGTTGGAAAAACATTAATGGTAGCGGGACTATGCAGAATATTTGCACAAGATGGATATAGAACTACACCTTTTAAATCTCAAAATATGGCACTGAATTCTTTTGTAGATATAGAAGGTTTAGAAATGAGTAGAGGAACAGTTATTCAAGCCGAAGCAGCTTATGAAATTCCAAGAGCCTTTATGAATCCTATTTTATTAAAACCTAATTCTGATAATAATTCACAGGTAATAATAAATGGAAAGGTTGCATATACTGTTGATGCTAAAACTTACTTTTCAAATTCAAAAGATTTAAAAAAAATAGCTTTAGATTCTTATAAAAATAATATAGAGTCTAATTTTGATATAGCAGTTTTAGAAGGTGGAGGAAGTCCAGCAGAGATAAATTTAAGAGAATATGATTTGGTAAATATGGGTATGGCTGAACTTGTAGATGCACCTGTTATATTGGTGGGAAATATAGATATAGGAGGGGTATTTGCTTCAATCTATGGAACAGTGATGTTATTAGATGAGCAAGATAGAAAGAGAATAAAGGGTTATATTATCAATAAATTTAGAGGGGATAGTGATTTATTAAAGCCTGCTATTGATATTTTAGATAAGAAGTTTAAAGATGAAGGCTTAGATATAAAATTTTTAGGTGTATTGCCTTATGCTGATTTAAGAATAGAAGAAGAGGATAGTCTATCTGATGAGGATAAAAGAATTTATTTAGATAATAAAGAATATATAAATATCTCTGTTATTAAAACTAAAAAGATGTCAAATTTTACTGATTTTCACGCTTTTAAACAGTATGATGATGTAAGACTTAAATATGTATATGATGCCAAAGATTTAGGGAATGAGGATATAATTATTTTTCCTGGAAGTAAGAATACTATCACAGATTTAGAGGATTTAAAACAAAGAGGTATTTTTGAAAAGGTAAAAGAATTAAAAGAAAAAGGGAAAATTATTGTGGGTATCTGCGGTGGTTTACAGATGTTAGGTAAAAAAATCTATGATCCTAAACATCTTGAAAGTGATATTTTAGAAACAGAAGGTTTTAATTTTTTTGACTATGAAACTACTTTTGATGAAATAAAGAAGACTGAACAAGTAACAAAAAGACTAGAACTAACAGAAGGAATATTAAAAGATTTCTCTAACTATGAAGTAAAAGGTTATGAAATTCATCAAGGTATATCGACTTTTGATAGTCCAGTGATTTGTAAAAATAGAGTATTTGCCACATATATTCATGGAATTTTCGATAACTCAAAGTTTACTAATGACTTTTTAAATATAGTAAGAAGAGAAAAAAATATGCCAGAACAAAAAGAAATTTTTTCTTTTAATGAATTCAAAGAAAAGGAATATGATAAGTTGGCAGAGCTTCTAAGAAAAAATTTAGATATGGCAGAAATTTATAAAATCCTTGAAAAAAAATAAAAGATATTATATTTTTATCACTGTTGATATAAAATTTCAGACTAAAATATTTACTATTTTTTTAAAATGTGTTATACTATCAACTAAATTAAAAAATAGGGGGCATTAAAAGATGGAAAGTATTTATAAGATGGTTGATGCCGTTAATGGCTTGTTGTGGGGAAAAAATATTTTAGTTTTCATGTTAATAGGAGCAGCCTTATATTTTTCTTTTAAAACAAAATTTATGCAATTTAGATTATTTCATAAAATAGTAAGAGTTTTATTTAAAAATGAAAAAGGTAAAAAAGGTGGTATAAGTTCACTAGAAACATTTTTCTTAGGTACAGCTTGTAGAGTTGGAGCAGGAAACATTGCAGGGGTAGTTGCAGCAATATCAGTTGGAGGACCAGGAGCTATATTTTGGATGTGGTTAGTTGCAATGCTAGGTTCAGCAACAGCTTTTATTGAATCAAGTTTGGCAGTTATCTATAGAAAAACAGAAAAAGATGGTTCTTATACGGGAGGAACACCATTTATTATAGAAAAAAGACTAAATATGAGATGGTTAGGAATTATTTATGCACTAGCATCAGTAGTATGTTACTTTGGAGTAACACAAGTTATGTCTAACTCTATTACTAGTTCAATAACTTCTGTATATACTTGGGGTGCAGAGAATAAATTCCTAAATTTACAAAATATATCATCAATAGCTGTAGCTATTATGGTTGCCTATGTAATATTTTTTAGTAGTTCTAAGAAGGATTCTATTATAGATTCTCTAAATAAAATAGTTCCATTTATGGCAATTATCTATGTTGTGGCAGTTATTTATATCTTAGTCACAAACTTAACAAATATACCATCAATGATAGGAACAATTTTTTCTCAAGCTTTTGGGGGAAAAGAAATATTTGGAGGAACATTTGGAGCAGTTGTTATGAATGGAGTTAGAAGAGGACTATTCTCTAACGAAGCAGGAAGTGGAAATTCAAACTATGCAGCTGCAGCAGTTCATATAGATAATCCATCAAAACAAGGAATGGTTCAAGCTTTAGGAGTATTCATTGATACCTTAGTTATCTGTAGTGCAACAGCATTCATAGTTTTACTTGTACCTGAAAGTACAATAGCAGGTTTATCAGGAATGGGACTTTTCCAAGCAGCTATGACTTATCACCTATCTTCAATAGGAGCACCTTTTGTTGTGATTTTAATGTTCTTCTTCTGTGTAAGTACTATACTTGCAGTAGCTTTCTATGGTAGAAGTGCAGTTAATTTCATACATGAAAGTAAATATTTAAATATAGGATATCAAGCTATATTAATATTGATGATATATATTGGTGGAATAAAACAAGATATGTTCATTTGGTCTTTAGCAGATTTTGGTTTAGGAATAATGACAGTTATAAATATCTTAGTTATAATACCTATTGCAAAACCAGCTTTAGATGCACTAAAAAATTATGAAAAAGAATTAAAATAAATAGATTGACTTATTCTTATTTTATTGCTAATATATGAGCAAGTTAGTACAGAAAAATGTACAAAATAAGAAGGAGGAAAAAATGAAACGTAAATTAATAATGGTACTTATGTTTGCATTGATGTCATTCTCACTTTTTGCAGCTAAGTCTAATAAAAATGAAGATGTAAAAGTTCCAAATATTGTTCTTCAAGACCAATATGGTAAAAAACATAATCTAGCAGATTATAAAGGAAAGGTAGTTGTTATAAACTTCTGGGCGACTTGGTGTGGATATTGTGTTAGAGAAATGCCAGACTTTGAAAAAGTATATAAAGAATTTGGTTCAAATTCAAAAGATGTAATAATCATAGGAATTGCAGGACCAAAATCTAAGTTAAATGCTAACAATGTAGACGTGTCAAAGGAAGAAATAACTGCATTCTTAAAGAAGAAAAATATAACTTATCCTACTTTAATGGATGAAACAGGAAAAACTTTTGATGATTATGGAGTAAGAGCTTTCCCTACAACTTATGTAATAAATAAGAAGGGATTCCTTGAAGGATATGTTAGTGGAGCTATAACTGCAGATCAACTAAAGAAAGCAATCAATGAAACTTTAAAGAAATAGTAATATAAAAAAGAAGCTTTACAGCTTCTTTTTATATTCTTTTATTGATTTTGAAAAAAAGTAAAAAGTGATAATTAGAAAAATTGTAGAAAGCCAAATAGCCTTTCCAAAAAGAAATCTTCCTAAAAATATTGAAAGAGTTGCACCTATAATAAATGATAATATCATACTTAAATGGCTTAAAGAAATTCTCAGTTTATTATCATCCCTAGTTCTTAAAAATCTAACAAAATTAGCTGAAGCTTGCTTAACATGATTTGTGCAGAAAGGAGTAGCCATTCCCATACCATGTGCTTTCTCAAAAGTATTAAATTGCATTGCGGCAGTAAAAGCTATTGGGAAGTTAGTAAATTCATAAGGAGCAGCCTCAGGAATAAAACCTAAACATATAGTAACAATAATACTAAAAATTAATAATATTCTTTCCCAGATAAGAAAAGATGTTTTATTAATTTTTTTAGAAATAAGCTCAGCCGTTATTATTCCACAGAAGTAAGCTAAAAATGTAGCAAGAGCATTTTTTATAAGTGCAGTATCCCAAGTCGCAAATCCCAATGATAGTAATACTAAGTTTCCTGTTTGAGCATTTACAAAAACTCTACCTCTTAAAGAGAAGGTAAAGCCACCAAAAAATCCATCAATCATCATTAACATACAGAAAAGCCAAAGTCTTTCATTTGGAGCAAATTCTTCTTTATTGTTAAAAAATTTGTGTAATTTTCTTTTATTCATATTTCATCCTTTTATATTTTGTAAGTCTTGTCTTATTCAAAAAGCGTCCACAGAATGAACGCCTTTTTGTCCTATTTTTATCAAATAAATGTTGTATTTAAGTAGCAAAAGCTACTCTTAAATTATATATTATAACTCTTTACTTGTCAAATAATATATTCTATATATGAAGTATTCACCTCTCATTAAAATTGTGATATTATATAGATAAATTTTGAAATGTATGATAGAGGTGAGAAAAATGGAAACTAAAATAAACAATATAGATTTATTCAAAGTAAAGGATAATGAAAATACATATTATGGTTTTTCTCAAGAGTGGTATAAAGATGAATGGCAAAGAAGAGCAGGTTGTGGAGCAACAGTAGCTTCAAGTATAATAAATTATTACAATCAAAGAGATAATTTTAAAGAAGTTGGAATTTCAGATGCCTTAAAAATAATGGAAGAATTATGGAACTATCTTCTTCCAACTGAACAAGGTTTAAACTCAATAAAATTATTCTATGATGGAATCAAAAGTTATTATGATGATAAAGAAGTTACTATAGATTACATAAATGTGGATATAAAAAATAAAGTTAGTTTAGAAGAAATAATTAAATTTATATGTAAAGAATTAAACGAAGATAGACCACTTGCTTTTTTAAATTTATGCAACGGAGAAGAAAATAATCTAGATAAATGGCACTGGGTAGTGGTAGTAGAGATGTTTGAAGAAAATGGAGAACATTTTTTAAATATAATAGATGATAAAGAAATCATAAAAATAAATTTATCTTTATGGTATAGAACTATTAAAAATGATGGTGGTTTCATAACATTTAAGTG
>ENA-OWLX01001008-OWLX01001008.1-metagenome-genome-assembly--contig:-NODE-1008-length-10739-cov-5.827780_pt1 | contig 10739 bp, 7 predicted proteins | sample MGYA00245351_ERZ651106 | MGnify/ENA primary metagenome ERZ651106 (study PRJEB26857, sample SAMEA4031768) | metagenome | biome: human; feature: oral; material: saliva | place: Philippines | collected 2014... | reverse complement strand
TGCAACTATATTATCACTGTATGTTATGGCTTGATTGATGTCATGAAGAACCATAATGATCGTAAGATGTAGCTCTTGATTAAGTCGTTTCACAAGTTTCATAATAGATTTTTGATATTTTATATCAAGAAATGTTGTTGGCTCATCTAGGATAATTATTTCAGTATCTTGGGTTAGACACATTGCGATATAAACACGTTGTAATTGTCCACCGGAAAGTTCTGATACCTTAGTATTTTTGTATGCAATAAGATCAGTTTCTTGCAAAGCAAAATTTATTTTTTCTATATCTTCTTTTGTTTGTTTATAGAAGAAGATATTTTGATAAGGTAATCGTGCAAAACTAACCATATCAAAGACTGTAATTTCCTGTGGAGTAATATTATTTTGATAAACTATTGAAAGTTTTGTCGCTAACTCTTTTAGAGAATAGCTTTTTAATTCTTTATTTTCTAAAAAAATATTACCGGTATAATTAGTGATATTTTTTGATAATAGTTTTATTAAAGTACTCTTGCCACAACCATTTTTGCCTAAAAGAGTAGTTATTTCTCCTTTTTTTATAGTTAAGTTCAAATCACTAAAGATAGCTTTAGTAGTATTGTATTTAAAAGATAGATTCTTTATTTCGATAATATTTTCCATCTAATTTACACCTCTTTTCACAAGAATAATAAAGGCTGGGCCACCAACTATCATCATAATAAGTTCAGCAGGTATTTCCACTGGATTAAATGCGACACGACCAACTGTATCAAATAGTAAAAGAATAAAAGCACCTAATAATCCAGTAAATGGAATGGTAAATATGTGATTTCTACCGATAATTATTTTAGCAATATGAGGGGTTATTAATGCAAGAAAAACTAGAACACCAGCAATCGTTGTTGCAATAGACGCTAGAGCTACAGCAACGAATGAAATAAGTAGTCTAACTCTATTAATGTTTACTCCAAGTGATGAGATAATATTATCATCTAGAGTAAATATATTACATAGTTTAGCCAAAAGAAAGCTTGCTATAAACAATATAGGTAGCCAGATTACTAGTAACTTAACATCTTCCCAATTCTTCGTTCCTAGCGATGAAGTTTTAAAAGAAAGTGAGGTGGAAGAATTACTTTGATTTAAATATTGTAGGAAGTTTAGAATACCGGTAAAAAAGTAGCTAATGGCTATACCAATTAAAATTATCTTTATATTATTTTTTGTCTTACCAGCTAGAAAATAAATTATAGCAAAACCTAGCATTCCCCCGATAATAGAAAAAATAGATTTAAAGATAATTAAATTTGGAAATAAACCAATACCAAAATACATAAATAGAGCAGCACCGCTAGAAACTCCGATAAGGCTAGGGTCAACTAATGGATTTTTCAAAACAGTTTGTAAAAGAAGACCACTTATTCCAAGAGCAGCGCCCACAAGAATAGTAATGATGATTCTAGGGAAGCGCACATCGACAATAGCATTTACATTGGCGTATTCTTTAGTAAAAATCCCAACAATAAGTTCAGAAAAGTTTGCTTTAATACTACCACTATTTGCCGAAATAAAAATAGTAAATACAAGTAGTAAAGTTATAATAACAAAAGAAATTAGTTTTTTATCTTTAAACATAGTTTTTTCCTTCCTAATATTTTTTGGTTATGAGTTACTTTATTGAGATAAGAAAATTTTATAAGTTAAGGAAAAACATTGATATATTAAAATTGATATTATATTCAATGTTTTTCCTTAATTTTAATTATCTATAAAAAGAATCATATAAGAAATTCAATCCATCGCTATAATCGAATCCAGCAGTCATGCCGAAAATTTTATTATCAAGATCGATTACTTTATTATTTTTTACAGCATTAAAGTGCTGCCAACTTTTATTAGAAGAGAATTCTTTTTTAAACATATCCATAACCTCATCAGGCATAGCGTGTGCTGTACGTAAAATAAAATCAGGTTGTTCAGCTAGAGCAGTTTCTAGATTTAGCTGACTAAATTCTTCGTTAGATTTTATAATGTTTTCTCCACCAGCAAGTTTTACAAGATTTCCTACATAAGATTTCTCACCTGCTGCTAAGTAACTGCCAGGCAAGCCCATTAAGATTAAAACTTTAGGTTTCTTTTTTCCCTCTAGTTTTTTTATGAATTGACTTTCGAAAAGTTGACGTTCTTGTTTTAGTTTATTATTAATTTCTTTTTTATTAAATTCATTTGCTAATTCTTCGGTTACTTTATATAGACCATCTACACTACGCAAATCAACAAATTTATAAGGAATATTATTTTTATCAAAACCTTCCTTAAGCCAATCTGATAAATTGTCAGGAGCATAGACCATACTTGGTTTTATTGATTTTATAACTTCCATATTGGGATTCATAGGTAAGCCAATTTGGATAATATTGTTATAACGTGCAGGCATTTTTCCTAACTTACTTGTAGGAACACCGGCTAATTTAATATCTAATTTATCAGCGATGCTGCTAAGTGCTACGGAATCCATGACAATACGTTTTCCATTTTCTTCTTCTGACTTTTTATCTTTGTTAACTCCAGTTAAATCGATTGTTTCGTTAAATGCTTTATCCGCTTGTGAAGCATCTGTTCCAGTGGTATTACCAGGATTATTATTAGAACAAGCACTAAGAAGAACTGCTAAACTAGTAAGTAGAATAAATATTATATTTATCTTTTTTTTCATAATCTATTCCTCAGTATTATTAGAAGTTTTTTTATTTCTTTTTAAAACGTAAAGTCCGCCAGCTAAAATAAGGACGCCAATTGTTCCACCAATGTAATATGGAATATAATTTTTTTCTTTAATAATATCCATATCAATATTTCCTTCTTTGATTGTATCAGTATTTACTTCTACAAAAAATCTTACTGGACGATTCATAGGTTTAACGTACATTTGTGCCATAGCAAGGAAGTTTTCATTAGGAACTTCAAAGCGATAATCTACATAGCTGTCTTTATATTGCTCAATATTAACTTTAGTTTCAGTAGCGACAACTTGTTTAAATTCCCCATCACTTTGTAATACTTTAATAAATGGACCTTGTTCTTTACTGCGCTCAATCCAATTCATAAGATGAATGCGTACAGTAGCATATAGTTTACCATCTTTTGTACGTTGAAGTTGTGCTTTTGCCCAACGTTTTTCACCGCCAGCTTTTTGGTTACTAATAGCCTCATCAAGATTTCCACCAGCGTTGATAGGTGAGATAACCCCTTGGACCATACCTTCACCGATAGAAGCATTTTTTGTTCCACCATCAGCAGTAATACCTGTTAATGGATTTAAATAAGATCCTGTAATATCAAGATTATATGTTCCGGCTTTTTTAGTTTTATTATTGTCTTTGAAATAATCTTCTAATTTTTTAGCGACAAACCCATCAGGGGCTTTGTCTTTATCGTTATTGTCAGAGGTTTTCTTTTCTTCTTCTTTTTTGTTATCACTTTTTTTATTATCTTCAGATCCAGAAACAAGGGTTGCAGCGCTCCAGTTAAACTTCAAGATAGCATCTTGAGAAGCATCGCCTCCCATAATTTGATTCATAGCATCAACTGCGACTCTAACACCAATTTTATCAGGTTTTATTGCAGAGTAATTAAAGTTGAGAGTACCAGGATAAGTACTAGTTCCACCATTAAGATTTGTATCATTATAAGTACTTGTTACTGTTGCAGCACTTAATGAACCAGAGAAGATAGGTGAAGAGTAAACGCTAAGTGATAGTAAATGTCCATGTAAGTTATTAAAATCCATTGGGACAAATTGAACGGTAATATTAGATGTACCATTCTCATATTCAGTAACACTAGCAGTCGTCGCTAAGGCATTATTACCCATAGAAAGCCTACCGCTATTTTCAGAGTGCCATAATTCAATAGGAACGCTGTAAACTCTTTTTCCATCAGCTTTTGCTATTTCAACATTGTTAATTTTAGCAGAAGAAAATATAAAAGCCAAAGTTGCTAAAACTATAGCAACGAATTTAAATATCCTTTTCATATTAAAAATCTCTCTTTCATTGATTTAATTTTATAGGAAATAAATTATTATCTATAAAATGCCTAATAAAGCGAGACGAAAAACTTATCGTCCCGCTTTATTGTTGATAATATGGATGAACGCTGATAAAGAGCGGGTTATTATCAACCTCAATTTTTTATTTTATTTTTGTCTTTTTCTTCCAAGGAATACTGCCCCAGCTAGTGTAATAATACCTGCAAATATAGAACTTGTTGTGTCTAATCCAGTTCTTGCTAGACGTTTACCATTTGGATTTAAAGTACCAGCACCACCAGTTAGAGGTGTTCCTCCAGTTGTATCAGGAGCTTTTCCTTTTACCTCTCTAACATTAGACCAGTCAAAAGTTAAGATAGCGTTTTGTTTACCACCACCAGGCATAATGTTTTCCATAGTTTGAACAAATACAGCCACAGGAATTTGAGTTAATTTTTGGTTACTAGTAAAGTGAGCTCGAACTTCGTTGTCAGCTCCACCTGTTTTATACAATGGATATTCAGTCCCATTAACCCAAAACTTAGTAATACCATCTGTTTGACCAAGGAATTTTATATCTTTAAAGTAAACAACATAGTGATAAACCCCATTTTGTTCGTAAACTTGTACACGATCAAGAGCTGCGTTACCCATAGAAAGTTTACCAGGTTGGTGAGCATGCATAAGTTTAGCAGTTACACCTTTAAATATAGTAGCAGTATTCTCTATAACAGGTCCATTATTAGCTCCGTTTCCATTATTTCCATTGTTAGAATTACTTCCGTTGTTAGAATTACTTCCGTTGTTATTGATTGTAGCAAATTTAATTCCAATTAAGCTAAAGTGTTTTGCTTCAACTTCAACATATTTTTTACCGTCAATAACTTTATTTTCAAATTTAAGAGTTTCTTTGTTGCTACCATCTTCATTAATATGATAAGCTTCCACAACTTCTCTGTCTACAGGAATTGAAACTTTTGCAGCTTGTTTTATTTGTTTAACCTCTCCATTTTTAGTAAGGAAGTGAATATCAAAAATACTATTATCTTTTTTATCAATTCCAGGTACTTCTTTTGGTTCTACTGCCAATTCTTTTACAGATTTATCTAATCCTGCCACAGGAATAGTCACTTTAACAGGAGTAGAATTATCGTTGTCAGAGAAGATAGCATAAGTACCATCTTTAGAGATAGCCACTTTTCCACCTTTTAGGAATTCAGCAGGAGAATCTGGGAAATTAAGGTCTAATGTAACATCTACTTCGTTGCCGTCTTTGTTTTGTTTAGAAACAACTGTAGCTTTTAATTGAATTTTGTCTAGTAATTTATCAGTTGTGAACGATACTTCTTTTTGAGTTTTTTCTAAGTTCGTTATTGTAGCTTCAGTACCGTTGTGAACAATTTTAGAAAATTGGAAGTTAGTTCTTTTCGTAATAACTGTGTTTCCTTTTTCTTCTTTTACTTTAAATGTATATTTATATTTATCACCAACTTTTTCTACAGTAACATCTTTTTCAAATAAATTAGCATATGTAGATAATTGAGAATTATCTTTTTGATATTTAAGCTCACCTTTAACTGTAGTAGGTAAGGTATTAGGTATTTTGTCATATACTACTTCATGATCAGGAACTGCAGGTGCTTCTGGTTTTTTATTTTCTTCTGGTTTAGTAGGAGTTGTAGGTTTAGCAGGTTTAGTAGGCACTGTAGGTTTTTCTTCAACAACAGGTTTTTCTACAAAATCTCTAGCAGTTTCATAGTACAACTCTAATGTAGTGTCATGTTTTGTAGGATTTTTTTGTCCTGGATAAACATTAGCACCAGTAAGTTGAATTTTTTGTAATAGTTTATCAGCTACTATAGTGATTTCTCTAATTTTTCCAGAAGGTGTAAGTTTTTTCTCAGCTAAAGTAACATCTTTGTATTGAAGATAAGATAATTCAAAAGCATATAGTTCTCCACCAACTGATGCCACTCCAGGTTTAACCCTTATAGTATAATGATATTTATCACCAACTTTTTCTACTTTAACATCATGGTCTAAAGCAGCATTATAAAGTGATTCTTCTTTATTATCAATAGCATTTCTAAAGTGCCCTTGGACTGTTATAGGAAGTTGTTTTTTCAATTCCTTAGTATAAGGTACATCTTGGTAAATATTTTTATCTGTAGATATATTGTAATCAGATAAGTCATTCTTTTTATTGAAGTTTAAGGCAAAAGTCATAGGATGAGTCATTTTGCCCATTCCTGGGTATGTAGTAGAGCCTTTTAATTGAATTTTATCAAATAATTCACTAGTTGTTAGAGTTACTTCTTTAATTTTTTTCTCTGCATCTAACACTTTAGTATCTAGAACTTTATCTTTATAAAGAATTTCTTCTAATTCAAAGTTCATAGCATTGTCACCCATAGAAAATGTTCCAGGATGTATTTTAAAAGTATATTTATATTTATCACCAACTTTTTCTATCTTAACGTCAGAATCTAAGGCAGCGTTATATGCTGAGTCTTTTGTATCTGAACCAGCTTGTTTAAAACTACCTTTAGCAGTTGCTGGAAATTCTTTCGGTGCAGTACTACTATCGGCTACATGATCAACAAGACCTTGTGTAGGTGGTGTTGTTGGTTTTGTAGGTTTTTCACCTGGTGTAACAGTAGGATTTGTTCCCTCTGCTGGTTTAGTAGATTTATTAAATTCTTCCTTAGCTTTTGTAACATCTAATTGTAAGTAGGCTTTTTGGCGTCCGCCACCAGGTGAAAGGTCTTCCATTACTTGAACAAAAACTTCAACTTCTATTTTTGATTTTAATTCAGGCAGTGTAAATTCAGCAATTTTTGGATTAACAAGCCCGTCTATAGCTGTAGGAGTTAATTCTACTTGTTTTCCTTCCACCCAGAATTTAGAAACACCATCATTTTTACCTGCAAAAGTAAGATCTTTCCAAATAACAGTATATTTATATTGATCTCCAACTTTTTGAACTGTTACTTTGTGTAAAGCACCGTTCCCCATAGATGGACGATTTTCATAATAATGTTGCAACGTAGAAGGAACATCAATAGGTTTAGAAGTCACTTCATTAGCAGCATATGCTGTCTGTTCGTGTTGCGTGTTAATTAGTCCAGCTGTTGATAGAGTAGAAACTATTGCGGCAGCTGAAAGAACTTTTAGAAAATTATTTTTTCTCATAGTTTATATGTCTCCTTTATTTAAAAGTGATTATCATTAATAATTATTATACGACAAATGATTTAATTTGTAAACAATAATCATTATCATTTATTCGGAATGCTATGTTTGTAAATAAAAGAATAAAATAAGGGGAAATTATTGTTTTGTAATTTAATGTAAACTTTTGCTGTTGCTAAAAACGCCTATCAGGATGAAGAGAAGGCGGTTTCTCAATTTATTGACTTATTATTTTTTCTTTGATATGATGGAAATATAATTTAATAATAAACCACTAGGGGTGCTTTAAGCTGAGATTACTTTTTTGTAAGACCCTTTGACCTGAACTAGATAATGCTTGCGTAGGGAATGTGAAATTTACAGTATATAATATAAATAGAGAAATTCATTAAAATCCCAAGTGTTGTCATTTGGGATTTTTTGTTGTTAAGTTTTGATTATTAATTTTTATAAATACATTTAAGGAGGTAAATTTATGAAAAAGTTAGTAAGGGGAGATGTAAGTTATGAGTAAATTACCAATTGCATTAACTATTGCAGGAACAGACCCGAGCGGTGGAGCAGGAGTCATGGCAGATTTGAAAAGTTTTCAAGCAAGGGGAGTTTATGGAATGGCTGCTATTACAAGCGTTGTAGCACAAAATACTCTTGGAGTTCAAAAAATCTGTAATTTAGACTTAGAAATTTTTGAAGCACAATTAAAGAGTGTTTTTGACGATATTCCCCCGCATGCCTTAAAAACGGGGATGATTCCAACATTAGAGCATATGGAAGTAATAGAAAAGTATTTAACAAATGAGATTCCTTATGTACTAGATCCAGTAATGATAGCAACGAGTGGAGATAGATTAATTGATGAGAAGGCACAAGATGCTTTAGAGCAAAAATTATTATCTAAAGCGACAATTGTTACACCTAATATTCCAGAAACTCAAGAGATAGTCGGTTTCAATGTGGTGACTGAAGAAGATATAGATAGAGCAGGAAAAATAATTTTAAATGAATTTGGAAGTGAATCGGTTCTTATAAAAGGTGGTCACTTAGAAACGGCTACCGATTATTTATATATAAAAGGTGGTACAAAAAAAGTATTCACGAGTGAGAAATTTCAAACAAAGCATACACATGGGACAGGCTGTACACTATCAGCAGTAATTACAGCAGAACTAGCTAAAGGAAAAAGTATAGAAGAGGCAGTAATAATAGGGAAAAAATTTATAACAGAGGCTATTAAATATACTCCTGAATTAGGGCATGGAAATGGACCGGTAAACCATTTTGCATATAAGGATTAGAAATAAATAATTATATAAGGAGAATAAGGATGAGTAACTTAAGATTATTAAAAGAAAAGAATCCGTTGGTTATTTGTATAACAAATGATGTAGTTAAAAACTTTACTGCCAATGGGCTGGTAGCATTAGGTGCTTCACCAGCTATGAGTGAATATAAAAAAGATTTGGTAGATTTACTAAGATATGCAGGTGGACTTTTAATAAATATAGGGACGTTGACAGATGAAAATTGGAAGTTATATCAAGATGCATTAAAAATTGCAGAAGAGTATAATGTACCAGCTGTATTAGATCCAGTTGCTTGTGGAGCTGGAGAATATAGAAAAAAAGTAGCTCAAGATTTAATTACTAATTATAAATTATCTGCTATAAGAGGAAATGCAGGAGAAATAGCGGCTCTTATAGGAGGGGATGTTGCTTCTAAAGGTGTAGATAGTGCCACAGTAGAAGATATAGGAGCATTAGCTTTAAAAGCTAATAAGGAATTAAATATACCAATAGTAGTTACGGGTGAAATTGACGCAATAGCAGTGGATGGAAAAGTAAAATTAATAAAAAATGGTAGTGCTATGATGCCAAAAGTAATAGGAACGGGTTGCTTGTTGGGCGCAGTTGTTGCGAGCTTTGTAGGTTTGAATAATGATATGATGAAAAATCTAGAGACTGCAATGCTAGCTTATAATATAGCAGGTGAAATGGCAGAAAAACAACCACGTGCGACTTTACCAGGGACTTTTAAAGAAGAATTTATCAATGCTTTATACACAGTTTCGGATAGTGATATTGAAAAATATAAAAAGGTAGAAGAATATGTTTAATAAAGAAATATTAAAGCTATATTTTATATGTGGAACGACAACATGTAATAATAAAAACTTAGAACAAGTAGTGGAAGAAGCACTTCGTGGAGGAATAACAAGTTTTCAATTTCGAGAAAAAGGAGACGGCGCACTTGTAGGTTTCCAAAAAGAAGAATTGGCAAGGGAAATTCAAAAATTATGTAAACTATATCAAGTACCATTTATTATAAATGATGACATAGAACTTGCAGTAAAACTTGATGCAGATGGGGTGCATGTTGGTCAGGGAGATGGAGATGTTGAAAAAATTAGAAAGTTACTTCCGGATAAAATAATAGGTTTATCAGTTGGAAATGAAGAGGAGCTAAGAGAATCTAAAATAGAATTTGTAGATTATATAGGAGTTGGGCCTGTTCATAGTACTATCTCAAAAAATGATGCAGGGGGAGCTATAGGTTATAAAGGGTTAAAAAAAATGCGTAAATTAGCTCCTGAGATACCCATAGTCGCAATAGGGGGGATAAAAAAAGAAGATATTAAAAATATAGCGGCTACGGGAGTAGAGGGAGTCTCAATTATTTCAGCAATTTCTTACTCAGAGAATATACAACAAACAGTAGAGCAAATGATTAATGAACACAAAAATTATGTGGAATAAAATAAGGTTATATAGTTTCTATTAGAATTTGCCAAACAAGGTGTATTCAAGTATAATTAATGTATAAATTATTTCGCTAAGTGAGGGCTAAACTTATGAAGGATATAGTATTAATTCATGGCACATGGTGTGACGGAAATGTTTGGGGAGAGTTCAAAAATAAATTAGAAGAATTAGGACTGCGTGTTCATACACCCTCATTACGCTATCATGATTTACCTTATGAAGAAGTAGAACAAAAAGTAGGGCGTGTAAGTCTAGGTGAATACACAGATGACATTGTAAAATTAGTAGAGAGTTTAGAAGAACCGCCTTTAGTATTAGGGCATTCCTTAGGTGGATTAATAGCACAACTTGTTGCTGCAAAAACAAAGGTATCCGGTCTTATCTTAATGGGGACAGCACCTGCTGCGGGGATATTTGCCTTTTATCCAAGTATGGTAGTTTGTTTCTACAAGCATTTCTTACGTTGGGGATTTTGGAAAAAACCTATGCCACCTTATAAACATGCATTTTGTGATTATTGTATGAATAATCAAGATCCAAAAGATAAAGAGATAGAATTTGCTAAGCTAGTACCAGAGTCAGGATTCACATATTTTCAAATGGCACTACCTTTTTTAGATAAACAAAAAGGAGCTTATGTTGATTTTGATAAAATAAATGAACCAGTGCTTGTAATCACTGGAACAGATGATCGTATGGTTAATCCAAATATAGCTAAAGCAACTGCAAAAAAATATAAAAATGCTAAACTAGAAATCATACAAGGTTCAGAT
>ENA-OWLX01001007-OWLX01001007.1-metagenome-genome-assembly--contig:-NODE-1007-length-10754-cov-5.542107_pt1 | contig 10754 bp, 8 predicted proteins | sample MGYA00245351_ERZ651106 | MGnify/ENA primary metagenome ERZ651106 (study PRJEB26857, sample SAMEA4031768) | metagenome | biome: human; feature: oral; material: saliva | place: Philippines | collected 2014... | reverse complement strand
GAGCACCTGCCAAGGTTCATTAGCTACAGCATACAAGAAGTTGTAATAGCGACCACGGCCTTCTATTTTTAGATGTAAATCACCATCAGGTATTGGTGTCGAGGCTATGAGGGTGTGTTGTTTTTCGGCTCTTACCAGCGTTAAGGTGGGCCGACCGTTGAGCAGAGTTTTACCAAAGACAAAGTTGTAGTCTTCGTTTTGCAATAAAGCCATACCGGCTAACTCTTGTTCGGTGCGTGGACTGAAGTCGACAACAGTTTCGGCACAGAAGTTTTCGTGCTGTTGTCGTGTCCATACGGCCGATGGAGATTCCAACTGATAAATCTGTACAGAATCTGTCTGAGGTTCTATAATATTGGCTAATTCTTTTTGTAAAGCGCTCAGCTTGGCTGGAGTAATATGCCCTTCAAAGACCGACTTTTGCACATGAACCAAGTATTTTCGGCAAGTTTTCAAAACCTTAGCCACGCGCTTGCGATGAACATCGTATGTCCAGATAATATACATTTATTTTCGCTTTTTGAAATAGAAGAAACAAATTGTCGAAAGAAGAATGAGCAAAGTAAGCCAAGATGAATACGCCAGACTCAGATTACATATTGTCAAACAATTATCCTGCAGTTCTTTGATATTCGGAACAATTGCTAAAGCTAGACTTAAAACGGTTAGCACTAATACTCTGTCATTCAATTTATTACTTGCTTCCGTCTGGCTGATATCATGCAGTTCTCTGATTTGACTATCTAGGAGATTGATATGTTTCTCGATATAGAGTGAGGTTTGCAGCAATTCGTAGATTTCCACTGCTTGCTCCTGCGGACACAGCTCTGGAAGCAGGTATTGATTTTTAAAGGTCGTGTAAGCCTTCTGCAGCTTCAGTTTATCAGAAACTCTAGCATTGACCCTATCCCCCGCATCCTTGGAATACTTCAAAATACCAATCCTCTGACTGAGCGTAATCAAAGCCAAGTCCAGATATTCCGACAAAAAGTAGCCTTTGAGGAAATACTCTGGAAAATCAGAACCACTCATAAAAATCATCGAATGCTGACTAGCCATATAAAGACTTCCCTCAGCTGACCACCTCGTATAGAGAAGCTTTTCCAGCTCTGCCTTTAGCATATCTCGACTCAGACATGTTGAATCTCCCTTATCAACGTATAAAATACTAAAAAGAAGCTTCATCTCCTCTAAACTCTGCTCTGAATCATCAAAATTCGCCCAATTCGCTGTTTTATAAATCAAGTCCTTTACTTTAGGAACCATCATGTAGTTCACCACATACATGCGGTCATCAATGATGATTTCTAAATGAGGCTTAGACTCAAACTGCGAAATATCCTCTGGGAATATCGCTTCCTCAGGCAAACCAAAGAAATCCTGTAAGATTTCTTTCGGAGCCGACATGATCCCATAGGAGAAAATTAAGTCGGACGGCTGTGGAGGCTCATTAATTTTTTCACTCTTAATCAGTTCAATATTATTTGGTGAGACTAAATCACGCAGCAAAGGAGTCAAAAAAGGAGCATAGAGATGACGACCATACTGGTTAATGTTTTTAATATCTTCCAATTCCTCATAGAGACGATTTTCCATTGAAAAAATCAGGAAACCTGCTTCTAAGTTTGGAAAATAACGAAGCATGATATAGTCAAGCGTCAGATCATAACAGTCAAGTTTGTCGATGTGATTATAATAAGAAATCCGATACACGTCACCTTTTTTTAAGCCAGTATAAGCATAGTTTGTAACCAGCTCAGGGTTGCGGAAAATCAGCTCCTCTGCCTTTTTATTAAAATATCGACGATAAGCGTACTTTAAACGCTCGCTTTTTTCACCAGCTTCTACATTCAGATAGGGAAGGTCATTGGTATCTTGGCTGAGTTTCTTCCATTTGGAAGACTTCGGAAAAGACTCCAGCCCCTTGGCCGCAAAGGGCAAAATAAAGATATGGTGACTAAATACAGATTGACTCTCAGACATAAACAACCTCCGAGTAAGATATCTCCTCATGAAAACACTTCCAATATACCACAAAAAACTTGCTTCCGCAAGTTTTTTCAGTTGAAGCAACCAATTCCTTATAGGTAAGGTATTACAAGTTGAACGTATTGCAAGTGGGAATGTTGAAAATACATTTGTGTCTCAATTCCTTTTAGGTAAGGGATAACTTTATCAAGAGAATTTCCCACAACGTGCTGAGAAGGAGAAATTTGAGTCTAAATTCCTTATAGGTAAGGTAGAACAATTTTGCTCAGGACAAGAAAGCTGTTGATGAATGGAATAAAGCAAATGGTCTCAATTCCTTATAGGTAAGGTAGAACCAACCATTCAAACTGGTCTGACTGCCACATCAAGTACAACGTTTGAGTCTCAATTCCTTATAGGTAAGGTAGAACCCCAGTTGGCGGAGGCCAAAACGATGGATCTTCAAACGGTTCGTCTCAATTCCTTATAGGTAAGGTAGAACGATGCTGAACGGATTTTTAACGCAATCGAGAAAGCTTTGTCTCAATTCCTTATAGGTAAGGTAGAACAAAAACAGCTGGAAGTTGAATACCATAAGGCTTACGTTAAGGAAAAGTCTCAATTCCTTATAGGTAAGGTATAACTAAAGCATTTTCGCTGTTTCTAGATTGATTGTATCAAAAAACAGGGCTTTTTTCAAGATTTCAATGAAAAAAGTCGGTCGATCTTTTTGTACCTATCGCTCTTGCCAACTAAGATTGAACTCCTGTACGATAGCTGACTTCACTTGTTTCTAAGCTCTTTGTAAATGCGTTCTTATATTACTCCTCTATACCTTTTCGAGCTATCTGAGTCGCGCGAGTCCCTCAGATACGATTTGTAAATCCCCTTTTCGATTGAGCTCTGCTACTCTAACTGTCCGAAACCAACATTCGTTTTGGCGCCAATGCCTACATCAGTCAAGATGCTTTTAAATAACTCTATTTTTTGTTTAACCGTAACCTTCTTAACTTCGTCTGAAAACTGACAATCTTTCAGATAAAAGCCAAACTCAAAAGAGATCCCAGGCTTAACTTTCAGACAGTTGATTGGAATAGGATTCTTGATAATATCACTATGAGGCGTAATGAATTCCAAAGCTAGGCACTGTTGCTTAGAGGTTGGACAGGGATAAGCATCTAAAAATACATCATTATCTTCGAAAATATTATCTTTCAAGTCATAAATTTCTTTATCAGATAGTCCTGGTTTAAGAAGTGACTTAATATACTCCATCTTTTGCTGATTAATATCATCTTTGGCACCTTCTTTCGTAGGAAAGACGCTTTTCAGTACCCCTTTGACTGAGGAGCCAGGTATATAGGGCAGTCCCGTTACATAATCAAATGAAAAGCCAGAATATATAGAACCCTTTGATTTCAAATCATGAGGATTGCCAGTTCCTATCATGAGACCAGGATAAATAGTTTCCAAAGAAAAGGTTTGGAAACTTGCTACACCTTTTGAAGCATGTTTCAAATGCTCCAGAGGTGATAGAGAAAGGTCAAATTTAAAATCCTGCAAAGCCTTATTTCTCTCACGAAATTGATCTTCACTAGATTTTGAATCACCCAGTTCATAAACAAGACCCGATTGTTCTCTCCGCTCTTCTAATCCTTCAAAATATTCATGATAGTAGATATAAGACATGTTTTTTGAACTAAACATCATCCTTACCCTCCATTTTTCTCGTCTTTCTCGTCTTCCTCGACTTTTTCATCTTTTGACTCAATTTCAAACAAGTTTAACCCTAGTTTAATCGCAATTGCTGCATGCAGTACATCTTCTTTAATAGCGAAACTCTCATTATCATTTTTGAACGCTGTCACATACTCAAACAAGGTGGTGGCCGTAATAGCTGTGTTTTCTTTCTTCAAAACTTCCAAAATCATAACAGGTAGCTTCGTACGATCTTCTTTGGCATTTTTGGACTTGGCCGAATAATAGGCAACTGCCGCTGGGAGGCTTCCCATTGTAATCGCAGCTCCAAAAGAAGCAATATATCCTCGAAACTCATTTGGAATTGGCTCCGTAAGCTCTTTTTTAATCACCTCAACAGCAATAGGAAGCAACTGATTTATTCTGTTCTTATCCATTGTTTGCTCCTTCTTCATTTCCTGAAATCACTTTAATAACCTTGCAAAGTCCATAACCTACGGAAGCATTTGCACCAAACTGGATAATTTTCTCTCTAACCGAATCTGTAAAATTCTCTAGAAGATTTTCTGACTCATTGGTTGAATCCACCACAGCAAAATAGAAAATCGATTTGTGGGGCACAACTTCCTCATACCACAAATTAGTTTGTTCTCCGACACTATTCCGAGCAATGACTGGTAAACCATACTTTTCATAGCAAGAATTATCTTCGTCTAGAGTTATCTTCTCATCTCCGCCCTTTATATCTTCTATCGAAACATCTTCTAATTGAAAATTTTTAAGCATTTGCTTAAAATCTTCACAGGCTGTTTTCGGAGCATGTATTGAATAGGGTTTATCATCGCCACTTATTGAACGAATCGGCAGGGTTAGTAGATTCGCACTAAGAAATTTTAGTGCTCCTGAAGTAGTAACCTTACTATTTTCCGAACCGAATATTTCATTAATTTTCGATAACTTATTTTCTTCAAAGAAGGCCCTCAGAGCACCTTTGACACCTGAGGAGTTAATCGTCGGGAATCCCGTCACAACATCTCGCTCCACTTCGTTATCAATGATGTTAAAATTAACATCTCCATTTCCTACATGCAAATTTGTTAAACATTCAATGACAAAAATTTTTGCTTTCATTTTTTACTCCTTACTTCCTTCAATTTTGCAAATAACATTATAGCCTGCTGCTTCTATGCCAGATTTTAACGGAATTTTATCATCACCATAAAAGACACTGCCCGCCTTGTATAGAAGGTGATGGCCTTGCAGACTGAGACCTTTCAGACGATTTTCCTTAAGGTCTGTATGAAGCTGACGAACTAGTTTTTCCTCTAAAATTGCAAAGCTTTGAACATCATCTACCAGGCACACATCTGATAAGCAGTATTGCCAAGTCTGACCTTGTGGAGTATGCTTCTGGAAATGCTCTGTGATTTCACTTTCTAAATTATTTTCCGATTCTTTTACAGAAACCTTGAAGAGGGTACCTTTCTGCCCCATAGGAACGATGCCATCTTTTAATATAATACCATCCTTAACCTTTACATAGATAGCAAATTCATAGTCTTTCTGTAGCTGATGCACCTCTCGCTTAAATAGACGGTCAGCATCAAAATTTTTGATTAGTTTTTCTAATTCTTCTTGAAAGTGATTTTTTTCCCCTTTGTTGTGCTCGTCTAGTAAATCTATAAAATCATTGATAAACTCGGTTAAACTAAGATTGCTCTTCCTATCTAATTTAGGAACCTCCTGTTTCATAGCGTCATTCACAAACGACTTGCACAAATCTCGAAGATTTTGCTCCAGTTTCCCCAGATCATTCTGCGTAACACGCCTTACACCAGTCGCTACTTTAGTCCTAAAAATATCTTCGATTGCTTCTAGACAGCCTGTGTTAATATTATAATAGCCATTTCCATATCCTTCTTTAGAATTATATTCCTTAGATTTAGGAAGAGAGATTTCACCAAAACTTGTCGATACTTTAATTTCTTCTTCTAGTATCATTGGTGCAAACTGTTCAATCCCCTCTTTTCCTTGCCTGTTGTTAAAAGGATTTGGTATGATGATTTCCTTACTATTTTTTAGCAGAAAGATGGGAGAGATTTTTTCTAATTTTCCAAAGTCTCGTACACCTCCATTTAGAGAAAAACTATTCTCTCCGATTAGAGCTTTCATGTCATCCCGCGTATCCTTCTCATACTTAAAATCCTGGTTCAGCTGAATCCCATTACTGACTAAGATAAGATAGCGTATCATCCCAAAGACCGTAGACTGCTCAGGAACGCTATTAGTACGGATAAAATAAGGGGCATACTCATCCTTCGAATAGTTATTTCTCCCGACAAAGCTAAAGCGTCTGTCTGAACCAAAAGAATAGTCTCCCAGCGGTTTAAAAGTCACAAGATATTCTGTCATCACTTACCTCCCTGCCAAAATTTCACCAAAAATAAAATAGCCTGCAACTCTTTAGTATAGAATTCCCCTATACTTATGTTTCGTTTTGCACAAACCCCATCAACCTTTACTTTCGTATCTGGCTTATATTTATATTGATACTCTTTCAAATAGTTGTCATAGAAAAATTCAGCTATTTTTTCCAGATAGTCATGATAGGCCAACTGGTTAGGATTGTTAAAGTTATTTAAAAACCTAGTGTTATATTTTTGAAAGTCAAATTCATTCTGTGCGGTCTTCTCAAATAACAACTTAAAAATAATTTCTGTATCCTGTAGATTATAGAGAACAGATTCCAGTGCTTGATCGTTCGTAGTTGCTCGATAGTCTATCAGATTATCAATGATCCCTAACTTCTCGTTTTCTACCATCAATTGAACGGTTTTTCCGCTGTGTTTTACCAATTCTATCCCCAGACGATTACCTCCACTGATTTTACTACCATTCGGACGTTTACCGTAACTTTCTTTAGCCTTATAAAGTTGGACTCTAGCTCTTTCCAGCGCTTCATATAGAGGATATTTCACATACTGAACGGCAACACCAAAAGACAAGCTGACATTGATTTCATCATCTGGTAGATTTACTTTTTCCAGACCTTTTTTCAAGGTTTTTTTGAACATTTCGTCCAATTCACTACATAAGGAAAAAATAGAATGAACAGGGGCGATAAACAGTAAATCATCCCCGCCAGCATAAATAGTCATCCCGCCATATTTTCCGACAAGTTTAGCCGCTTCACCAGCATAGTCTAAACAAGCCCTCGAAAAACTGTTTATCCTATCAGACTGTTTAGAGATTTCTACATCTTTACATAAAGCTCTCAAAAGAGTTCCGACCTTATCCCCATCCGAATTAACGACTGCGTAGTATTCGCTTCTGGTCGGTGCTACCTCACCATCAGGGACCTCTTTAGAGGAGTTTTCCTCTTTCTTTCGAGATAGAGCAATGTCTTCAATTGATTTTAAATCAGAATCACGATCTGGATGTTTTATAACCAACTGACTATTTGGTTTGGTATCTGTAAATAGCTTACTTTCTTTAATATAGATATTCCGATTGCCTTTCTGGCCTGCAAAGAATGGAGCAAATAAGTTCATATCTGTTCTTCCCTTACCTGCTGCCATTAGCTCCAGCGCATCCAAAGCATCATTCAGTATTATAGCTATGTTATTTCCAGCTTTTCCACTTTTTCCTATAATTTCGTTTATAGTTTCTTCATTAAGAATAACAAAATCAATTCTCAGATAGTTATCAACAAAGTGCATAATCTCCTTATCCGTCTTAAACGTTCCAAATTTCTCAGCCATTTCCTTCTTCACTGCTGAAATTATACTCGGTAATTCTCCCTCAATTACTGTATTATCATCAACTAAAAACAAAATCCGATCATGGTAACGACCAATACCATCTTCTTGTGGGTTTTGATTACTATTAGAGTCATAAAACGGTGAAAAAATCTTGACATTTGGAATCTCAACAAGTTTTTCACAGAGTTTCTTTGTCACCGTTGAGAAAAAATAACTGCCAAACCACAAACCTGCCGGAGAGATCGCCTCTCCAATGGTTTTAAAAATCGGACCGATTGTAATACCTACATATTTCATTTATTCATCTCCTTTGATATGCTATTTAACTATTTTTGGACCTTTGATTTTATTAACTTCTTTATTATAGTAAACAACAGCCTCATCTAGAAAATCTTCTAAACAAAATTCATCTGACGCTGGGGTATCTAATTTTAGTTTCTCTGGCTTTGATTTTGGCTGAATACCATGAGCGTGCCCCCTTTTTTCATCAAGTTCATAGGTAAAAACAAATTCTTTTTCCCATATCCTCTCATCAATTTTTTTAGGAATAATATAAATAATCTTATTAATAACCTTAAACGTTAAAGGAGAAGGGAAACGTTCGATAGTTTCACCAGCATGTGAAATTTTAATATTCACATCAACTGCACCACCATTTTGCCTTCTTTGATCCTTAAAGGAGAAGGAAGAAGATAGGCCAAGCAATGCTCTAACGTAACACTCTTTATGGCTATTGATTTTGGGTTCCTGTTTTACTTTGTTTTGATTTGAAGCGTATGGATAATCTATTATTTCTGTTTTTAAAGCAGCTTTTTCATTTTTTATTCCCTTCTCATTCATATGTATAAACAAAAAACCTTTTATATATTCTTTATGATTAATCCCTCCTTTAATAATCTTATAGAAGTTTTCAATAATCCTAAAAATCTTTTTTATTGCTTCAAACTTAGCTAACTTTTCAACTAGCTTATTACAATCTATCTTATATAATGTTTTTAAGCCAAACTCTTCTATTAAAATTTTTTCAACATTTTCTTGCTCAACCTGATTATTTTGCTCGGGATCCATTTCGTGATCAATTATAGTAAAACTACCATATCCTTTTCCTTGCGCAGCTCCAAAATTTGTCACTATGAAAAAGTTTTTGATATGCTTAACTATCAATTTTTGAAGAATAGGATCAAAACAAGTAATGACTATTCTTGGATTAGTTATGACCATTCTTTTTTGGTCCTTAGCATAATAGAGAGGGATATCAACATCTTCATCTGCAACTTTTTCGTCTATCACCTCTTTCTTTTTTGCTATAAACTTCATCTTATAAGGTAACAGTTTATAGGTTGCAAGTTCCTCTGGTTCCTTCGTCCAAAGATATTTATCAAATTTTGGCTTCACTTCACTAGCTCTAAGAGTAGCTCCTTTAGCATTAGTACTAGGCTGGAAATGAATAATTGGCGCATGACATTTTAAGTCAAGTTCTAACTTACAATTTCTAAATTCCATATCCACTCTATCCTCCTATTCCTCAATCACAAACATTCCGAATCCCATCGAATTCTTCTCACCAAGTCCAACTTGATAGAGGAAATCTAACACCTCCGCATCTCCTCTTATCTCAAATTCTCCTTTCCAACCCGTTATGAGATAACCTTTGTATCTGGTAACAAATTTATTCTTTAAAGAAAAATTTATCGGCTCTATATCAAATCTACCTGTCGGTACTTTATGATAATAAGCTTGAAATTTCTTCCCAAGATTCTCCATGATTCTGCTCTTAAATTCCATATCAAACGGATTGTAATACAATGTTTTTTTAGTCTCAGGATCTGTAGAACGAACCACCAAGGGAGAAATCATACGAATCTTATAAGAAGTCCGCGTTAATTTCTTCTGTTCAATTTTTACATTTAAAATTTTTACAAGGTTTCGACCAATTCGCAATTCATCTAGATTTGACAAAGCCTTTGCAATGGTGAATAAAATGGATTGATCAATCGTTCTAATTTCAAAACGCACCTTATCAAGAAACTCTATTCGTTTTCCTCGCATTTTATATTGACCTTGCAACAATGAAAATGTAAACAACTTAAAATGTTTATCCTCTAACTGATAGCCCCTCTCATGAAGTTGCGCAGATAAGTCTTCCTTATTTTTCAATAAATTATAAATCATCGATTGAAGAAGGTAATTATAGTTTACTGGCAAGATAAACTGATCAATTTTTTGCAGTTCAATTAATAATTGCATCCTACATTCCTCCCTGAATTAAAATACATCTTCTTATATTATAGATATTACAAAATTTTGTAACCGCTGTCAAATTATATTGTTACATTTTATCATCTTAAATCAACTGTGAAATCACTGCTTGCTCTTCAAATCAAATAAATAGTGCTACAACTTGTTGATACCAATAATTCAGCATTCAAAAATTTTGTGGTAGATTTAGCTAATACAAAATTAAAATAGACGAGAATAACTTAGCAGTTATTTTGTTTGTTCATAAGAATCAATCTATTAATTTGTTAAACTTCTCAAATATTTTAATTCACCAGCATTGAGCTTCTACTGATAAAGGAACTGAACCATTATATAAATTCTACATGCAGCCAATATCATATGCTTAATTCAAATAGTAATTTTTGATATACGAACGATGAATACAACAATTTGCTAGTGAGTCATCGTATTCAACATTCAAATGGTGATAAAGACTTTCCACACGATAATAACAATTTTGAATCATTTTATACAACAATCACAGTATTGGGTATAAAGACTTTAAAGCTGAATTGTTTAGTTACCTAAACTTCTTCATCAAAAGATGACTAACCTTCAAATTTTTCCAAAAATTTGTTTAGAATATTGATAAAATGCATGTTTTTCTTTGGTTACAAAAGGGAAAATGAATGAACTAGTTTGTAAAGTTTTATATGATTTATAATAATAAAAGTATTGGACATATTACAGTAAGTTCTATTGGGGGAAAATTTAGCTTTTCAATAGAGTTCAAAAATGATATAATCAACAATGTACTTCATGATACTGTCTCAACTAACCAAAGCTAGTGAGTTGATATTAGCCACGATTTTAGTAAACTGACAGGTGAGAGAATATTTCATAGAAAGCGAGGGAACCTCACAAGAGTAGAGTCCGAGTAATACGAATCTAAGCATAGAACCAAGTAACGTTTAAAATGTCTGTTGAGTATCTTTATAAGATTTCTACGTAAGAAGATATTTTAAAAAGAGATGATCGTGGTACTTTTTATACGTCGAATTTACATTCATAAGGCATTCGTTCAAGAACTAACGGAATGGAAAGAAA
>ENA-OWLX01001004-OWLX01001004.1-metagenome-genome-assembly--contig:-NODE-1004-length-10780-cov-19.737529_pt1 | contig 10780 bp, 10 predicted proteins | sample MGYA00245351_ERZ651106 | MGnify/ENA primary metagenome ERZ651106 (study PRJEB26857, sample SAMEA4031768) | metagenome | biome: human; feature: oral; material: saliva | place: Philippines | collected 2014... | reverse complement strand
CCTGCGCGAAGACAAACGCTACCAACGCGACGTTTATTGATTGGATAAACAAAAACAAAGGCCGTCTGAAAGTTGAATTTCAGACGGCCTTTTGATCTTTATCGTTTTCCCGAAAACATCTTAAATAAACCTGACAACATATTACCTTGTTTTAGCTCCAAATTTTGACTTCCGCATTTGCCACATTGTCCAGGCTTGGGCAACAACATATCCGATCCCTTAGATGCCTCACGTTGCCAACCGCAAGACAGACAAGTCCAATAAACATCTTGGCGGGGTTTAACTGCCATATCAATCCTCCTTCACAAACGGATAAAACGGCTTGCCCCAATCTTTATCGGCATTTTTTTGAATAATCGACAGCATTACCGGCAGGACACTGCCCAAAATCTTACAGGCATCCTTTAATTGTTCGCGATTGGCGCTACTATTATAAGTCGCACCGCCATGCACCATCTGATTACGCAAGGTATAAAGCCTGTCAAACAACACAAACAAGACCGTTGCCGTATCCTGCGCGGCCAAAGCCGCATTTACTTTACGCCGCTCTTTTTCAAAGCATTCCAAATAAGCGGCTTCAGAAATATAGCCGTTATGGAAATCCCAAAATTCCTGAAACACATAGCGATTGCCCAATAAAGATCGAATCGCACCCGAAAATTCCTTCCACACCAAAGCATAAATCTGCTTATCCGTATCCAGCGCACAGACCTTATTTAAAAAAGTCTGAAATTTGTTTCGATCCGCAGGCATGGTTCGTCCGTCCAGCTCATAAGCATAAGCCGCATTAAACGCAATCCACATAGACTGGAAGGCAAAATCCCAATCCTGTACCGACCATCTTTCCTCCGCCTTTTCCAGCCAGCTCAAAGAGCGGTGGATACGCAAGCGGAAGTGTTCCGAATAAGTATTTTTATGGTCTTGATAATATGTCTTGATTCCAGATAAATTCATTGCCATTCCCTTTTAGCGTATCGATCAATTCACTTCATATGCACGGAATATCCTGCAATGGAATGAAGCAAATCATAATACACTCTTCATAATATTTTCTAAAAATAATATATTGCACTTACCGAGGCCGTCTGAATGTTCAGACTGTCCAAGCCATCAATTAAACAAATGAATAATAATTATTCATTTCTTTTTGGACAGCTCCCGCCTTAACCAATCTACCTAATGCTAAAGCAGCATGTTCCCCCTTATAGTGTTCTGTCCAATCCTCAAAATCAAAATAGTGCTGTGATTCTATCAAAGCTTTTATTGCCTCAAGTTGTTCATCCGACAGATTAATATTGTTGTGCCGTTGCAAAAACTGATTAAAAATTTCTTTATCCGGTAAAACAAATTGGTATGTTTTAATTGGGTTAATTCCCAAAACGAACTTCTTAAAAAATAATCCGTATTCTTTAGTTCCATCATCAATACAACGGATTATTCCAGCTTCACAAAGTGCATTCAAATCACCATCACAGTTGTAATTTTGATGAACATGTGTAAAGTGATTATTATAAACATCCTCCCATTCTTCAAATGTAAAGGTTTCTTTATTATCAGCCAAAAGCATACCTACAGTTAATTCTATTTTAGAATTACTACCTATTAGCCTATTCCCCCAATACTTCCAAAATCTAGCACTTAATTCTGTTGAATATATTTTCTTCTCATTTGAAGGCTGGTCATTTGAAGGCTGCTTATCCATCAATTCATCGGGCATTTGCTCCTTTTGGGTTAACCGAACGAATTTTTCATCCAGCTCGATTTCGTCCTGCGTCCAATTCTTACGTTTAACCTTGCTTGGCTGACCAAATACCTGCTCAATTGCCGCCACAATTTTCATTGTGACTGTTTCCAATTGTTTCAGATGTTCTTCTTTTTGCTTGATGGTAAAGATAGAATTCATTTTGCCGAGTTTTTCATACAAATCCGAACTCAGGTCATCAAAGCCGTTTTCTAACAAATCCAACTTGAAGCCGCTTAAAGTCGCATTGATTTGCTTGTTTTCTTTGATGGTACGCAAAATAGCACGTTGATATTTTTCATCTACGGCAAACAATCTTCGCATAAGCAAGGTTTGCTTTTCAGACGGCTGATCCAGGCTGGCAAGAAAGGCATGCAGCGACTGTTTGTGATACGAATACTCTTCTTTCGTAATAGAACTGTATGCAGAAATACCGGCAATTTCGATATCGTAGTCATCCAAAGTATCGGCAATTTCTGCCATAATTTCTTCAAGCTGGTCATATGGGCGCAAATCTGCTTTATTGAGAACGATATAGAGCGGTTTTTGGCTGTATTGTCCTGCATGGTCTAAAAAGTCCAAATCGCTTTTTGAAATCGTACCGTTGGAATCCAAACCAATCAGCCACAACAAAGCCTCGGAATTTTGGACAAACTCTTGCGCCGTTTTTACATCTTCCGCCGTATGTCCGTCTGCCACATCAGACGGGTTGTATCCCGGCGTATCGATAAAGCACAAATGCTCAAACTTCATCGGTGTAGTCATAAACACAAAAGGCATGATGGTTTTAAGGTTGAAACCAAATGACCGGATAAAATTATGAGACAATTTTTGTTGAAAATCAGGATCAATCTTCAGCAAATCAATCACACCACCATTCTGACTGCAACCGATCACGCCGTTTTCCTGACCGTTTAAAGCATAAGTCGGAATGGCAGTAGTCGGTTCGATGCCGATAGGCAGGCGGATATTGGGATCCTCAAACAAACTGCTGATAAATTCGGATTTACCGGCGCTAAAACCTCCGGCAATGGCAATCGAGCGTTTTTTGTAAAATTCCGGGTAAGCGCCAATGACTTTTAATTCATCACCAATTGCCTGCAATTCTAAAAATGCCGCCGCTTCATCTTTCAAGGAATCTTCCTGATTGGCAAATTCTAAAAACTCTCCTCCCAAAATCTGAAAATACTGTCGTACACCGGGATTCAGATTATTGGCCGATAGAAGGTCTGCAATCAAAGTCTGACGCAATTCGCTTTCTGACAAGTTCCTTTGTAATTGCTCTAATTTTTTTTGCGCTTGCTCAAGCTGTTTTTTCAATTCAGGCAGCTCTTGCTCTGCCTGATTCAATTGTTCTTGCATGATGTCTATGTTCTTAAGTTGCTGTTTGATTTGTTCAAGAATTTCCAAGGCTTGTTGTTTCTTACCAAACATCAAGCCCAAAGGAATGCTCGGACTGATCCATTCTTTCAATTTATCTACTGAATGATGAGACATAATTATTCCTTGCAGGCCGTCTGAATTTTTCAGACGGCCTGATTGATTTTGATTAAGCGGCGGACTGCATCAAGCCTGCCAATTCTTTCTGAATACCTCGATAATTAAATAAGCTCGCTTCTTTATTTTCAATTTCACTCAGCAGTTGTTTCAGGTTATTTTCCAGATCTGCGGTCAACTCTTTCGCCAAGTCAATTTTTTTAAGGTTGCTTACCAAAGTTGTCATATAGGCAGAAATATCTTTATTAACCACGTCTTTAAGATTGGAAATATAATCTTCTGCATCATCAATAAATGATTCTGCCTCATAACCTGTTAACTTGCCTGTCTTTTTCAGGCTTTTAGGTATATCGTCTTCTAATTTAAATGAAGCCTCGGGAATACGCGCCAAAACATTTTTTACCGCACGGGCAATAATATTGACATCCAACTCTCCGTCACCCATTGCCTCCCTCAACGCGCTGACGACTTGGCTGTAGATTTTCTTTTTCCAAGCCTGTGAATAGCTTTCGGACAAATGGCCCAATTCATCTTCCAAATTAGAACGGATTTCTTCAATTGCGCGACGAATCGGTTTGGCTTTTACCGTCGTGTAGGAATGAGAACGCGTTTTAGTGACAGTTTTTCCACCATCAAAAATATCTAAAAGAGTACCAAACCCACCACGCTTTTCTTTAACTTGATACTCTTCGTATTCGGTTTCCGACCCCTGAGCATCATCAGAAACACTGTCAAAACGGCGCATTTCACTTTTCAATTTGTCTTTTAATTGTTTGCTCAAATTCAGTTTGATATCCGAAATCAAATCATCATACACGCCGCCCACATTTGCATCGATTGTGGCTTGCTGATTTTTGAGTTCGGCTTCTTGCTTGCGCAATTCGTCCACATCGGCATGCTGAATCTGATGAATCTGCTCATTGATGCGCTCGGCCCATGCTTTTAAATAGCCTTGTAATGCGGTACGTTTGCCATTTTCAAAATCAATGCGCCGTTGCGCCAAAATTTGTTCTTTATTGGCGGTTACTTCACTCACTATTTGATGTATCTGATGAATATTGGCCAATTGGTTTAATGCATTTTTAGCCAATTCTTCATGACTGAAAACATCAGGGAATTTTTGATTCAAATTGCGCCATACATGTTGCAAATTGGCATCCCAAATATGTTGTTCATCAAAACGCTGTTGCAGTGAAAACGCCACGCTTGAAGAGCAAATAACGTTGTTTTTGCTCAACTTGTCCGCAGCCACTTTCATTGACGGATATTCTTGGACTTGTTTGGCCAAAACATTACGCGCATGCTTGGTCAAATTGTCAGAAATACGTTCCAAAACATGAATAGGATCGCTCAAGCCTTGACTTTCACTGCCAAACAATTGGTTATCCACCTGGCTGGCAATAAGATAAGCCTGCTGCGTCCCCTCCTTGGTCGTTACCCGATGCATCAAATCGGTATCCTCGCTGCTGAGGAATTGGCCCGAAGGAGAAACAATCAATACGACGTCGCAGTCTTGCAGCAATTGCTCGGTGCGTTCGCCACGAGATGTCACAGGGTCATTAATTCCCGGGGTATCAATGATTTGCAGGCCTTGCAAACCTTTTTCCGGAATATGCAATGTAACGGACTTGGTAAACGGCATGAATGCACCGCTTGACCCGACAAATTGGTTCAATACGCCATTCATCAGCTCTTCCACACTACCCGCTGAAATCGTACGGTATTGCTCCAAATCACTTAATGATTTGCCTGATTCTTTAATACGGCAATATTGATCATATGAAGCAAAAGACGGATCATCCTTCATCTCCCGTTCGGCTTGAGATTTGGCTTTATTGCGGCATTCTTGCTGCTCTTCCGCCGATAAAGAATTAACACCTTTTTTTCTCTTAATTCTCTCAGCATTTTCCAGCTCTTTTTCTTTAACTTTGCTATCTAACGCTTTTTGGAATAAATCATATTTGACTTTAATTTCATCAATGTCTTGTTGTGTAAAAAAGTCCACTTCTGCGCTGACATTTTCACTGTATTCCATAATGGTCAGCGCGGCAGTCATCGGTGTGGCGGCTTTGGGCAAAATGTCGTTACCGTTAAACAGCAAGGCATTGAGCATGGAGCTTTTCCCTGCCTTCACACGCCCGATAATGCCGATACGCAACACACGGCCTTGTTCTGCAAAGCTATCTAAAACTCTCTGCCACTCTTCGCTTTTCTGAATTGCATGTTCCTGCTTCAATGCCAAGGCATCATGACTAAAATTATTTTTATTTACGAATTCTTCAATTTGGTTGTTTAACTGGATGATATCCATGAATAGATCCTTAATATTTTTGGGAATATCTATTTTTTCAGACGGCCTTCGATATCATTGAGGCCGTCTGAAAATGATTAGGCAAACAAATAACGGTTTGCCGCTGTAGTCAGCTGTTGCTTGCCGCTTTCCAACTCATTAATCATGCTTTCCAACTCGGCGGCTTTTGCTGCTTTTTCTGCCTCTGCTGCTTCAATCTCATTGCGTTTTTGTTGCAGCTGCTCCTCAAACTGTTCGCTGACTTGATTAATCAGGGCCGTAATATTCTGATTCATTAAATCAGGCAGTACGCTATTAAGCTGCTGTTGAATTTGTGGAATGACATTATTGATAATTGCCTGTTCTACTTGTTCACGCTGTCTGCGCTCCTTCTCTCCTTTTGTAAATAAAGAAATAATTTCAGGCAGGAAGAGCAATACGGCACCTACAATACCAAATACACTGCCAAGCAATGCTTTCAATGTTGTCGAAGTCACATTAACCATAATTGCTTTAGATATTGATTTTAATGCTGTATTAGCTACTTTTCCGAAAGCGTCTGCCCCGCTATTGGCCAATACATCCATTGCAATGCCAGCCAAACCACCATCCGGCAAAGTAGCTAATTGTGCATTGATACCATTGCCCATTTCTTCTATCAAATCTTGGCTAATGGCTCGGAAGCGGGTCTGAACGGCGGAAAGCAGTGCATTTTTTGTAATGTCGTTCAACTCGCGCTCAAATGCACCTTGGTTATTGATTGCCAAATCAACCAGTCGCATTTTTTGCTGCAAAATTGCAGATGTGACAGCCTGATTGATGACAGATACGCTATCTCGTGAATAACGCTGCTCGACATCATTGATTGCAGATTGTTTTTTTGCCTCAATACCTTGCAGGCTGTTTTGCAGGGCAGATAAAGTTTCTTCGATTTCTTTTCTATTTGATTTAAATGTAGAAATTTTGACATTGATGCTTTGTATTAATCCTGTATAGTTTTCACGCAATTCATCAATAAACAAAAGTTTGAACAATTCATCAGGATTGACTGCAGTCAAAATATTTTTAAGGTTATTGCCACCATCCATATCTAAAAGGGCAATTTGTCCCGTATAGTCAAAATCATCTTCCAGTTGCTCGGCAATTTTTTGTTGTACTGCTTTAACATCATTAGGTGCGCGCAAATTGGTTTTGCTGATACAGAATGCAAAGCCTTTTCCAATTTGTTGGAGATTATCAATTTCACGCTTCATGCTCAATGTAATGTTTCCGTCTTCGATGCTGGTTAGGAATACAAAGAAAACGCCACGCTCCAGGTAATTCAAAATAGCTTGGTTATGGTTTTCAATCGGCGCATCAAATCCTGGCATATCAACCAATACCAAAGGTTGAATGGCTTTTAAATTTTCATTATTTAAATAAACACGCAGATTTTTGAAGTTTTGTGCATTGTCTTTTAAACGTGCAAAATCAGCCAATTGATGACGCTCAACGACACCCGAAGCCGTTACTGCTTCAATATAGTTGCTATTGCTATAACGCAATTCTGTTGCTAATGCAGTTTCCGGAGTTACAGCGGTCGGCAAAACCTCATTGCCTAAAAAAGAATTGAGCAATGTACTTTTTCCCGCGCTAAATCCGCCAACCACCGGCACAATCAGCTCTGCATCCGTAATATTTCCTTGAATTTCCGATAATTTGTTATCTGAAATTTCCAAAGGGGTAATGATGTTCTTAACTTCACCGATATAATCTAAAAATTGCTTTTTGCTGTTCATAAAATAAATTTCTCCTGAATAAAAATTAAATGGAAATGACTACTTTCTGCTATTTGTGCCGATCAGGCCTTACTGAACGAACTCATTAGCAGACAAAAACCCATTAGACTAAAAATAAAACAAGAAATAAGTTCTAAGTTCCCCCTGTACGTTACGTTCCAATCAAGCCAAGATGTACTACTCATATAGATTAGCCCTATAATTGCCCTAAATACGCCTCTTTGCATAAACGCAACAGGCAACATGATGAATCCAAGTATGATTTGCCACATGTCATTAGCCCTCCGTATGGTTATTGATATAGTTTTTTAATTTGCCAATTATCTTTTCCTGCAACTCTTGCGGACTGACAATTCTTGAATGCGGTATCCAATATTGGACGATGGGGATAACTTCAATTTCGTTAACATTTTTGCAGGCAATCAACAAGCCGCCGTTATCGAGGCGGCGAATAACCTCCTGATTGGGTAACAGCTTGCGCCGCAAAAAATAATGCGCAGCCTGCGGGCTGATTTGGATAATGATTTCACTGACTTGATTACCGTATGAGATGCTGTCGGTGTTTTGAATTTTTTCTACAAATCCTACATCTGGAACATATGTCTTTGAGGTTGTTTGCAGCTGGGATGTTTGAGTAAAGCAATAGGTCTTTTCTCGACCATTTTCGAGTCCGATAAGATACCAAATACCGCTTTTATTAATGAGCCGGTAAGGATCTAAAGTACGATGGCTTTTACTGCCATCGGCTTTGATGTAATTAAAGCTAATGGTTTGCTTTGCTTCTATAGAATGTGTTACCAAATCAAAATCTGATTGGCGATGACGAATATTTTCGTATTGATGGCCTTTGATGATAATGCTTTGACGCAGACTTTCTTGAAAAAAGCGGCGGTCCGCTTCAGGGAAAAGGTCTTGTAAGCCTGCAAAATGACAAATACGGCGGATTTCGTCTTTATTCAGACGACCATACTGGTTTTGATCCAGACGGTAATAACGTGTACCTGTAGTTTGCAATAAAGGGGCAAGACGATTGAGATCACGTTGCGCTGTACGCAATGAAATACCATAGCGTTCGGGCAAACTTTGAATATCAATCGTTTCCCCTTGATTTAGACGTGTCAGAATATCTGCCAAACGGATGCCTAGTGCTTCCTGTGCTTTAGTACGCTGGCTCATATGTAGATAAATTTTCGTTTTCGTATGTAATGGTGGAATTTTATGTTGCAGTCACGACAGGTACTGTCGCTCTTTTTTGCTTTGCGTATTTTTATAATTCATTAATAAACTTTGGCAATTCTACCTTATTATTCGATATAGTAATTATTTAATTTACATTAAATTTACACTTTCTGTTTTAATGATGCAGTTATATCCCTTTTTTTAATTTGCTGTTTCATTGAGCAAATGCGATGGCCCAAGGCCGTCTGAAAGCTGAATTTCAGACGGCCTTTTTAAAGAACTTGCTCGGATTGTTATCAACTTACCCGGTTTTGCATTATAATTGTGCAAATTTGACTCACTCGAAAGAAAATAAATTGGAAGGATTACAACAACTTGTAGATTTATTGGTGGGTTTTGTCGATTGGATATTGAAATTACTGGCATTCTTGTTTTAAACTACGTTTCATTCTTTTATACATTAAAGACGTATTTTCATCATGCAAACCGCGCAACGCTCTGCTACTTTCTTCTATTGGTACCACACAAACGTGCGGTACTTTTTTGCGCTTGTCTGAAACAGACCAAGTTGAAAATACGCAAATTAGAGCCGCCTCATTTGAGCGGCTTTTTTTATACCCACCATGGCCGCTTAAATCCACCCATTTTTAAGAAATAAGGAATACAGCCATGACCGCTTCAACTAAAATCCACAGCCAAACCCAAATGTTACACACCTGCCGCATGGTCGTTGACAGCAACAGCCACAACAGTATGCTCAACATGCACACTTTGCCCGATTCGCCTGACAGCCTCATCAGCGAAGCCCTGATTCCGCAAGTGCGCACCATCGCGACTTTGATTGCCGCAGAGCGTCACGACTTCAATCAAAGCAGCCCCAGCGTTTTTACTGATGAAGCAGATTTCTTCGCAGCGCGTATTTTGGTTTTGGGCGTACGCCGTTTCCATTTGGATATTACCCTGCTGCCTATGCTCAAAACTGCCAACAAACGTGCCGAAGCTTTCGCCAAACGCCATCACATGCCCTTCTCTCCCGCTGAAATGCAAATGTCCCTGCACACCCGCCGCCCTGCCAACCTGCTGATTATCGAAACCGAACACGAAATGCCTGCACTGGGCAATTTGGCTGCCAACAGCCGTGCATTTGCAGCGCAACTTTCCAATATTATTTTGTAAAACCACTTGAAAAACAGGGAAATGGTTTAATATTAGGCAAACACACTCCGCCGAAATCTCGGCAAAGACAAACCTCTCTCAGGAAAAACAATGAAAAAACTGATTGCCTTAGCCGCCCTTTCCACTTTTGCCCTCGCTGCCTGCAAAGACAATACCCAAGCGCAGCTTGAGCAGCAACAAAAACAAATCGAAGCATTGCAACAACAGTTGGCACAACAAAACGGCCAACAAGAAGACAATACGGTTTACCAGCTCACGCCTGAAGCCGTGAAAGACACCATTCCTGCCGAAGCACAAGCCAACGGCAACAACGGCCAACCGGTAACCGGTACAGACGGCCAACAATACATCTACGACCAATCCACCGGCAGCTGGCTGCTGCAAAGCTTGGTAGGCGCGGCAGCCGGTGCATTTATCGGCAACGCATTGGCCAACAAATTCACACAGGCAAGCAATCAAAACAGCCCGATTGCCCGTCAAGCCCGTGCCAACTATTATCAAACCGCACGTCCAAACGGACGCACCAGCCAACAGCTGAATACGCGCACCCTGCGTGCCCAACAGCAAAATGCGCAACAGCAACAGCGTTACCGCGAAACCGCGCGTCAGCCTTCCAACTACCGCCGCCCAAGCATGGGTCGGGGCTTTGGCCGCCGTCGCTGATTCGGTTTATATTCCATCTTTGATATAAACGCTCCCAATATAAAAGGCCGTCTGAAAATCAGATTTTCAGACGGCCTTTGGTTTTCTCTATTTTCTTATTGCAGACTTGTGGGTCTGTCTGTATGCGTTATGCCCAGAAATCGCGAGGTGCATCCAATACGGGCTTGACGATGCCGGTACGGATGGCGAAATCGCCAAAACCTTCATCATCCAAACGGTTTCGAGACCAATCTGCCACCCAGCCTTCGACAATTTCAAGGATTTCAGGTTCGGTAATGTTTTCTTTAAACAGGCGCGGAATGCGGGTGCCTTCGCGGTTGCCGCCTGCGTAAAGGTTGTAGCGGCCGACCGCTTTGCCGACCAAACCGATTTCCGCCAGCATGGCGCGGCCGCAACCGTTGGGGCAACCGGTTACGCGCAAAACGATGTATTCGTCTTCCAAGCCATATTTGGCGA
>ENA-OWLX01001001-OWLX01001001.1-metagenome-genome-assembly--contig:-NODE-1001-length-10804-cov-7.902596_pt1 | contig 10804 bp, 11 predicted proteins | sample MGYA00245351_ERZ651106 | MGnify/ENA primary metagenome ERZ651106 (study PRJEB26857, sample SAMEA4031768) | metagenome | biome: human; feature: oral; material: saliva | place: Philippines | collected 2014... | reverse complement strand
GATATTACTTTACTAACATTTTTTTTCTGTATAACTTCGTTTTCCATCTTCACTCCTACTTAGTTAAATACGCATAAGTCGGCATACCATACCTTCTATTAAACTCACTTATACTCATTTCTTTAGCCTTAATTATGGTTCCATAATTTTGCCTTTGTTTCGTATTCACTTGGTATTTAAACAACTACCATAGATAATTGTTCTTCTTTATGTGTAACACTTGCTTTATTTTTTTATTCTCCAATACTTACCAATATAAAGAAGCCATTTCTTCCGATGGAATTTCAACGTAAACATAATTATCTTTGTCAGGGTAGTATTCAATACTTATATTAACTACTTCGCTATTACTGAGGGTTGCTTTAGCACCAAAAGTATTATCTTCATAATTTTGCGTTATAATTACATCTTCACAGTCTAAATCAATATCATTCTGTTCGTGTAAGATTTGGTTAACTATAGACACTGCACTTTCTTCTATATCAGATTCAGTATAAGAACAACCAGTCAAACCTAAAGCAATCACAAAAAATAATAAACATCCAACCCACTTTTTCTTTTTATCCATTTAAATCCTCCTAAAAATAAATTTTTCTCCTTTTTCTAAGTTTCTAATAATAAACTGTAGTTCCCATGCCTAAGAAAAAACCTGTTAGAGCAAATGCTACTCCTACGATTATTAATATAGTTCCGTGCTTCTCATCATAGTCACGATAGAGGTAGCCTGTAATAACAGATAGAGCACCAAATATTATTGGTAAAAAAAGCAACGAAATAAATGCTGAAATCCATCCAGTAACTTTATAAAGATTACCCGTTTTTTTCCCACTTTCTATATAAGTTTTTAATTCATTTATCGTGCTATTATTTGCATTCGTCTTAGTTGTGTTAAATGTATTTGTGTTCCGCTGACTTTGCGATGCACCACATAAAGGACAGAATTTAACCCTATCTTCAATTTTATTTCCACAATTACTACAATACATTTTATCTTCTCCTTATATCTCATCTTCTACCTTTTTTAATCTTGTATGAGTTAAACGCTGCTTGACCTAAGGTAAAAATTACAAACACGGGCATTAACATTTTTGCAATTGCAACAATACCCTCAGCAATTGTTAACATCATTAGTGCTGTTTCGTATAACATATGCTTTTTTCCCTTCTTTCTTTTGGTTGGGCTAAATTACAAGTACTCTTTACTATTAAAAAATAAAATACTCACCCTAAGTTAGTGGTGTTTTTTACTATCTATAACTGCCTCCATTTAGCTTCTTGATGCCCTTTTAGTAAAACATAGTTCGTATTATTCCCTAAAAAACAGATTTGTTTATGATAGAATATATAATTTCGCTATAAGCTAAACCTACGATAACTGCTTTTCTCTTTCATCAAGATTGAAAACATCATAGAATAACTCATCCATATCAACCTCTAATATTTTTGATAATTCTTTCATTTGATGAGGCTTAGGCAGCGTTCTACCTGTTTCCCATGAACTTATAGACTGCTGAGTAATAACCATTCTTTCTGCTAAATCAATTTGAGAATAGCCTTTTATTTCACGGTATTTTCTAAGTTTGCTTTGCTTTTTCATTAGTTACCCCCCTTTTTTGCATTATATACATCATTTTGTAGTAATTCAACTCTAAAAATGATGTTTGTTCTTTTTTTCGATATTTAATAACAACGTTTTGTTGTACCCTACAATAAGGGGAGGTAGATGAATATGAGACAGTACGCCGAAGCCATAAGAGAAAACAGGAAAAAATTGGGATGGTCTCAAAAACAACTAGCTGAGAAGATACACAGCTCACAGCAAGCTATTGCTAGGTGGGAAAATGAGGTAACTGAGCCGCGTACTGATAATCTACAGGCACTATCAAAGGCTCTAGGAGTGCCCTTAAATCATTTTTTAGATAAAGATACCTCAGAGTCTGATAAAGAATACGTTGCTCTATATACTTCTTTGTCGTTTGAAGATAGAAAAAGAGTGTTAGATTATATGAAGCTGTTAAAAAAACAAGAAGCTGAAAGAGAAGAATATAAACAACAAAAGTAGGTAGGTAATCACGCTAAACAAAACGAGGCTAGCTGAAAAGCTTAAGTAATGCGATGCTTATTAAATTTATTCACATAAAATAAAAAACTAAGCAAAAAGAGGCTAGACTTTTGTCCTAACCTCTCTTTATTTTTTTCATCCTGTATTCTTTATTGCTATATTATAATGAAACATGTATAAGTAGTTTTCAACACATAGTTTTTGCTTTAAAACTTCTAAGTGTTTATCGTTTAGCTTTTATCACTTAAAAATCATAAGTTGGACTAGTTTTCATTGATTCTGTCACAATTTTAGCTTTATATATTATTTCTACTTGTTCTAGAAATTTTTATTGCAACTACTATTAAACAGCCACATCCATTCCTCTATCCCTGTAATATTTTTTTAGATATTTACTGCGTTTAGAAAAATACTTAACTGGCCTACTTTTACTTTTTTGTTTTTGCTTCTTACGTGGAATAATATTGAACTTTTCTCTAAACTTGTCTTCCAAGCGAAGCTTCTGTTTTTGAGTTGTTTCTAATGTCTTATTTAGTTCATCAGCGATTTGTTCATCAGTTTTATCTTCCAATAAAAGTTTGATAAACTGCTGGTCTTTATTACTAAGTTCCGTATTTAACTTTTCTAAATTATTAATTAAATCATCTTTTAAAAATACTTTAATATCTGCAGGAGTGGTATCGTCAACAATATCTAGATAGTTCTCGTCGTCATTTAGACAAGTAGATTTATAAGCATTTTTCCAGCGTCCAACATTTGAAAAACCATTTTCACTAAGTCTAACTATTTCTTCCGGAACCGCATCAGGGAATCTTCTTTGTGCCTCTTCTGCTATATCTTTTGCTAACTCTTTCTCACCTTTTCTTACTTTGTCGTTTTCATACAGAAATTGTCTTACTGTATCTCTACTGCCACTTTGTATAATAGAAATGATTGCTCGTTTTGCCTCGTCAGTATTTGTCATTAAAAAATTGTAATAATCGTTTTTTCTGCTTATCTTGCCCTCTTCCATCCTTGCATTTGCTTGCCTTTCTATATCGCTGTAAATTCCATCCGTAAGATGAGCTTTACTGTCACTACTATATTTATCGTCAATCCAAAGTCTTTTTTCATTGCTACGAACTACCCATTTTACATGATTAATCTCCCAAGTTAGTTTTCTTTTTATTGTCTTGTCTTCAGTATTCAAAATATACTGTAGTACGTCTTCAATTGTTACATTTTTCATTGTCTTGCTCCTTTTAAATAGTTTTGATTTCATATAATTTATACGATGGAAACTTCATATGGGTTTCCTCGGCAATTGTTCATCGCTGTTAAAAAACCTTATGAATTTATTATAACATAAATCAAAAATTTAATTTTTAGTAAAAAGAACACCTCTTGGTGTTCCTTTTTATATATCCGTTAAAGGTGTTGCAGTGTCTGGAGACGTATCGTAAACTTGAAAATCCACTCCTACTCCTAGATCTGCTTGAGCTAACTGATTGACCATGGTCATGTGGGCTAGCTCCTTGATATTATTCTCTTTAGATAGATGTCCTAGGTAAATCTTCTTGGTACGATTACCAAGTGTGCGAATCATGGCATCTGCTCCATCTTCATTTGAGAGGTGGCCAAGGTCGGATAGGATTCGTTGTTTGAGTCGCCATGCGTAAGAACCTGCTCGAAGTATTTCTACATCATGGTTTGACTCAATTAGATAGCCATCGGCGTTTTCGACTATACCTGCCATACGGTCACTGACATAGCCTGTATCTGTTAGCATGACAAAACTCTTATCATCCTTCATAAAGCGGTAAAACTGTGGAGCAACAGCATCATGGCTAACACCAAAACTTTCAATATCAATATCCCCAAAGGTCTTAGTTTTTCCCATCTCAAAAATATGTTTTTGTGATGAATCCACTTTTCCTAGGTACTTACTATTTTCCATAGCTTGCCATGTTTTTTCATTAGCATAAAGATCCATTCCATACTTACGAGCTAGAACACCAATGCCATGGATATGATCTGCGTGTTCATGAGTTATCAGAATGGCGTCCAAATCCTCAGGTTTCCGATTAATTTCACCTAATAGACTCGTAATCTTTTTTCCAGATAAACCTGCATCAACTAAAATCTTCTTTTTGGGTGTTTCTAAGTAAAACGAATTTCCACTTGAACCCGATGCTAAAATACTATATTTAAATCCTTTTTCATTCATTCTAGTCTTCTAGTTCATCCTCCCAAATCTCGTCTTTTACGGCATCCTTATCATAAGGAAGCACAATAGTAAAGGTTGAACCTTTACCATATTCACTTTTGGCCCAGATAAATCCGTTATGTTGCTTGATAATTTCCTTAGCAATGGCTAGTCCTAAACCAGTTCCACCTTGAGCACGGCTTCTAGCTCGATCCACACGATAGAAACGGTCAAAGATTTTAGGTAAATCTTGTTTTGGAATTCCCAATCCTTGATCGGAAATAGATAGAATCATCTGATCGTCAGTTGTTTTCATAGAAACAGTGATTTTCCCACCGTCTGGTGAATATTTGATAGCATTGTTTAAAATATTATCAATCACCTGAGTCATCTTATCTGTATCGATCTCAATCCATACGGAAGTAATTGGATAATCTCTAATCAATTCATACTTCAGATTCTCATCCTGACTTTTGATTTTATCAAAACGATTGAGGATAAAGGTAATGAATGCAGTAAAATTAATTAATTCAACATCTAAGTTGCTAGTAGCATTATCAATACGTGATAGATGTAAGAGATCTGTTACCATTCGCATCATTCGATTGGTCTCGTCTAGTGAAACTTTAATAAAATCAGGCGCAACTGGTTCTGATAAAGCACCTTCATCCAAGGCCTCTAGATAAGATTTTACACTGGTCAAAGGAGTTCGCAGTTCATGGCTAACATTCGATACGAAGAGCCTTCTCTCCCGTTCTTCTTTCTCTTGTTCAGTTGTATCGTGTAATACAGCAACAAGACCTGAAATAAAGCCAGATTCTCTACGAACAAGAGCAAAACGCACACGAAGACTTATGTATTCTCCATTCACATCCTGAGAATCTATCATCAATTCCGGACTTTGAGTAATTAAGTCCCTCAGCTCATACTCATCATCAATTCTAAGCAATTCTAAAATATTCTGATTCAGAGCCTCATCTCTCTCAACACCAAGTTGTCTTTTAGCCATATCATTAATCATAATGATCTGACCACGACGATTGGTTGCAAGGACTCCATCCGTCATGTAGGAGAGAATGCTATTCAATCTTTTACTCTCTTGCTCAAGATTTTCTTGAGTTAGCCGGATAACTTCAGATAGGTCATTAAGATTATTTGTAATATTAGTTATCTCTGAACTTCCTTGCATATCCAAAACTTGAGAATAATCTCCTGCAATCAAATCCTTGACTTTTTGGTTCAGTTGTTTAAGACGGATATTATCTCTTCGACTTTCTAGTAAAAGAAAGGTAACAAGCATGATAAATCCGATTAAAATGAGTCCAAAGACGAAATCTCTGGTTAAAAATGTCTGTCTAATTGTTTCAATCATTATTTCTCATGTAATATCCAACACCACGACGAGTTAAAATGTAATCTGGTCTGCTTGGTGTGTCTTCGATTTTTTCACGCAAACGTCTAATGGTTACATCAACAGTACGAACATCACCAAAATAATCATAACCCCAAACAGTTTCAAGCAGATGTTCACGAGTAATGACCTGTCCAATATGCGTCGCTAAGTGATATAAAAGTTCAAATTCACGGTGTGTCAATTCTAATTCTTCTCCATATTTTTTTGCAACATAAGCGTCTGGAAGAATTTCTAAATCACCAATTTGAATACTTTGTAGTTTTGCTTCTACTTCTTGGTTGTCAACTGATAAAATCTCTGAACGACGAAGTAAAGCTTTAACACGGGCCTGTAGTTCACGGTTTGAAAACGGCTTGGTCACATAGTCATCAGCTCCAAGCTCCAGTCCAATAACCTTATCAAACTCACTGTCTTTTGCTGAAAGCATGATTATTGGCACACTGCTTGTTTTACGAATCGTTTTGGCAACTTCAAGCCCATCAACCTCAGGTAACATTAAGTCCAAAATAATAATATCTGGTTTTTCAGCTTCAAATAATTCAATAGCTTCACGCCCATTAAAGGCAGTTACTACTTCGTAGCCTTCTTTGGTCATATTAAACTTAATAATATCCGAGATTGGTTTTTCATCATCTACAATCAATATTTTTTTCATTTTGTTCACCTTTTCCTTATCTCATTATACCAAAAAATCAAAAAGAACACACGATACACTAATGTTATTGGTCTCTTTTTAAATACTCTTGCCAAATTTTTTGTTGGGGTTTAGCAATGGGATAATGTATAAACTCTTCTGGAGTCAACCAAACGACCTCTTTATCGCTGTATTCTTTACTGTCAGCTACCTTCCCAGCTATTATCCGAACATACCACTTCCGATGGCTAAAGACATGCTTTACTTCATCAAATCTATCATCTAGCCATTCAACATCCAGATTGTAGTCTTGTTCAAAACTTTCTTTCGGTGATGGCCCAAATTGCAAGGATGATTCAGCTACCTGATTAAAAAGATTTATTTCATCTTGATTCTTTGAAAATTCATCAACCTCAATCAAAGGGAAGTGCCAAAAGCCAGAGAGCAACTTTTCACTTTCATTCTTTTCTAACAAAAACTGTCCCTTATCATTTTCTACTACTAAAGCATTTAGATATATGGGAACTGGTTTTTTCTTTGGCGCTTTAATAGGATAGCGCTCCATAGTTCCGTGTTGATAGGCTGCGCTAAATTCCTTCACTGGACTATCTTGAGGTCTAGGATTGACTGGCGATTCTATATCAGAACCTAAATCCATCAAAGCCTGGTTAAAATCACCTGGACGGTTTGTATCAATTAAAATTTCCATCATTGCTTGAAAGATCTTACGATTTGAAGGATTGCCAATGTCATGATTCACTTCAAAAAGACGAGCCAAAACACGCATGACATTCCCATCTACTGCAGGTTGTGGAAGGTTAAAGGCAATACTTGAAATAGCACCCGCCGTATAAGGACCAATCCCCTTCAAACTTGAAATACCTTCGTAAGTTGATGGAAACTCTCCATTAAATTCATTCATAATCTGCTGAGCTGCTGCTTGCATATTGCGAACACGCGAATAATATCCAAGACCTTCCCATGCCTTTAATAAGTCTTCTTCAGGTGCAGTTGCTAAACTCTCTACAGTTGGAAATCTTTCTAAAAAACGCTCGTAATAGGGAATAACTGTATCAACTCTGGTCTGCTGCAACATGATTTCAGATAGCCAGATATGGTATGGATTTTTGCTTCTTCTCCAAGGTAAATCTCGTTTATTTTCATCATACCAGGCTAACAGTTTTTGACGGAAAGAGAGGATTTTCTCCTCTTCCCACATGTTCACGCCGTATTTCTCCAAATCTAACATATATCTAGTATAGCATATCCTTCTAGGATACTCAAAAATTGAAAATAGTAGACTATTCCAATATCAAATCCCTAATAGTACTAGACTTTTACTCCTATCTCCGCTCTTTCTGTTATTTTCTATGTTTTTTTGATATAATGACTTTTAAATGAATCTTTAAAGGAGATATCCATGCGTTTTAATCAATTTAGTTATTTTCCCGTTACAAACCAAGAAGCTCTGCAAGAATTATCTGAACTGGGCTTCAAGTTTGATCAATCAACTTCAGCAAAAGAACAGTTTGAAGCATTTGTTAGAACTTGTTTTTTTAATTACAAAAATACGGATTATCCCCTCACTACTTTAGCAGTTGATAAAGGAACCGATTTACTCACTTTCTTCAATTCAGACCGTGAATTGACAGCAGAAGTTTTCTATACTGTTGCCTTTCAATTGCTTGGATTCAGTTACTTAGTAGACTTTGAAGATGGTCTTGCTTTTCATAAAGAAACAGCATTCCCAATCATTTACGGAGATTTAATCGACAATCTCTACCAACTTCTAAATACACGCACTAAAAAAGGAAATACCTTAATTGATCAGTTAGTTAGTGATGGACTCATTTCTGAGGACAATAACTATCACTACTTCAATGGCAAGAGTTTGGCAACCTTCTCTGCAAACAATGTCATTCGTGAGGTCGTTTATGTAGAGAGTCGTGTTGATTCTGACAAGGATGGCCTACCTGATCTCATCAAGGTAAACATTATTCGTCCAACATACAATGGAAAGATTCCAGCTGTCATGACAGCAAGTCCCTATCACCAAGGAACCAATGATAAAGCTAGCGATAAGGCTCTTTACAAGATGGAAGCTGAGCTAGAAGTCAAAGAACCACATGAAATTTCACTAGAGCAACCGACATTAGACTTAGTTGAACCGATTGGCGAAGCTGTTCTAGTTCCAGAAGCTGAAGAAAAGCTCACTCATATCAATAGCAGCTACACACTTAATGATTACTTCCTTCCAAGAGGTTTTGCCAATATCTATGTATCTGGTATTGGTACCAAAGATTCTCAAGGCCTAATGACCAATGGTGACTATCGACAAGTTGAAGCTTATAAAAATGTCATTGATTGGCTTAATGGTCGTTGTCGTGCATTCACAGACCATAGTCGTAAGCGTCAAGTAAAAGCTGACTGGTCAAATGGTAAAGTCGCAACTACTGGTCTTTCTTACCTAGGAACAATGTCTAATGGTCTTGCTACTACAGGAGTTGATGGTTTAGAGGTCATCATTGCTGAAGCAGGTATTTCTTCTTGGTACAACTATTACCGTGAAAATGGTCTTGTGACAAGTCCTGGTGGTTATCCAGGTGAGGACTTCGATTCATTAGATGAATTAACTTATTCTCGCAATCTCTTAGCTGGTGACTTTATTCGAGGAAACGAAGCTCATAAAGATTCTATAGAAGAACTCAAGAAAAATCTAGACCGTAAAACTGGGGATTATAACCAATTTTGGCATGACAGAAACTACCTTCTTAATGCTAAAAAGGTTAAGGCTGAAGTTGTCTTTACCCACGGTTCGCAAGACTGGAATGTGAAACCACTTCATGTCTATCAAATGTTCAATGCTCTTCCAAGTCATATAAAAAAACACCTCTTTTATCATAATGGCGCTCATGTTTATATGAACAACTGGCAGTCTATTGATTTTCGTGAGTCTATGAACGCTCTTTTGACACAAAAATTACTGGGTCAAGAGACTGACTACCAACTTCCAAGAGTCGTGTGGCAAGATAACACTGCTCCCCAAACATGGCATACTCTTGATGATTTTGGAAATCAAGGTGAACACAGAACATTCTCGCTTGGAACTGAAGAAAAAGTGATTAAAAACCACTATAAAGATTCAGACTTTGAACGTTTTGGTAAAGCTTACCAAACCTTTAATAATGAACTTTATCAATCCAAGGTCAATCAGATTACCGTTGATATTCCAGTGACTGAAGATCTTCATCTCAATGGGCGTGTGAAACTAAACCTTCGTCTCAAATCAAGCACGAATAAAGGCTTGTTATCTGCCCAACTTCTCGAACTTGGTCAAAAGAAATATCTACAACCTTATCCTGCAGTCTTGTCTGCTCGTACTATTGATAATGGTCGTTACCATATGCTGGAAAACCTTTGCGAGCTACCGTTTAGCCAAAATGCACAGCGTGTGATCACCAAAGGTTATCTCAATCTTCAAAATCGACATGATTTATTGAAAATTGAAGAAGTCAAGCCAGATGAATGGATGGAATTCCAGTTTGAACTCCAACCAACAATTTACAAATTAAAAGAGGGCGATACTCTCCGTCTCGTTCTTTATACCACTGACTTTGAAATCACTGTCCGTGATAATACAGATTATGAATTAACAGTAAATCTAGAGAGTTCATCTCTGTCTATTCCCTTCTAAAAACCTTAGACAAGGTATTGAAAGAAAACAATTCAACAAATGAAAAATCCCTGAAAAAAGAATCTCAGGGATTTTTCATTTTAACTTTCTGACGTAAAAAAGGGGAACATTTAGTTCCCTTTTTAATTTTACAACCTATTGTAATTCTATCGTTTTGCAGATGAAACAAATTTCTCGTTTTTAAGAATTAGTTTTCATCTTTTTTACGACGGCTAAGAATTGCAAGACCTGCGAGACCTGTAATTACTCCAATTAAACCTGTAGCAATTGAATCAGCTGTTCCAGTATTTGGAAATTGTTTAGGGCTTGAAGTTGGTTTAGATAGTTGTTCTGGAGTAGTTTCAACTGGAGTTTGATCCTTCACCAGTTTGTATACGTAAGTAACATTCTTGTCTCCTTGGATTACTTGACCAGTAACTGACGATGACATAGATTCTGAAGTTGAGACTGACTGTGATTCTGATACTGATTGACTCGCTGATAACGATTCAGACATACTTACAGATTCTGATACTGATTGACTTGCTGATAACGATTCAGACTCACTTACAGATTCAGATATTGATTCTGATACTGATTCAGACGTACTTACAGATGCTGAAGTACTTACATATGCTGACACTGATTGGTTTTCTGATACCGATTCTGAAGTGCTTACAGATTCAGACACTGATTGGCTTACTGATACTGATTCTGACGTACTTACAGACGCAGATGTTGACTCAGACTCTTTTTTAGAAAGACTTTCAGTCTCTGATAAACTTACCGATAGACTTGTTGAAATTGACTGCTTACGAGGATCCTCAGTTAGATCGG
>ENA-OWLX01001000-OWLX01001000.1-metagenome-genome-assembly--contig:-NODE-1000-length-10817-cov-8.032615_pt1 | contig 10817 bp, 10 predicted proteins | sample MGYA00245351_ERZ651106 | MGnify/ENA primary metagenome ERZ651106 (study PRJEB26857, sample SAMEA4031768) | metagenome | biome: human; feature: oral; material: saliva | place: Philippines | collected 2014... | reverse complement strand
CACGCCGCCAACGGCGCCACTGCGGGCGTCCCCGCCCCGCCGCCGAGCCGTCGTGCGGTCCAGGCCGGTCAGGCCGCCCAGCAGGCATTTGCAGCCCAGCAGGCGCATGACGCGCCCGGCGGTGCTCAGTGGGGCGACGCTGGTAGGTCGCAGTGGGGTGCTCCCGCTACCTTCGCCCGTCCTCAGCTGCTGTGGATCATCTTCGATTCCGGACAGCGCGAGCTGATTGACGAGCCGCTCACCATCGGGCGCAGGCCCGCGCCCGTCGAAGGCACCCGTTCCATCATCGTGCCGGATAACTCCCTGTCGCTGTCGCGCACGCATATGCGCATCGGGCCCACTGCCACGGGCGCGTGGATCGAGGACGCCTTCTCCGCCAACGGTACGGAGATTCGCACGCCAGACGGCCGCATCGCGGCTCTTGCGGGCGGGCAGGCCGTCGAGGTTCCCCCCGGCACCGAGATCATCATTGCTGATCGTCGTGCCACGATCGTTCTCGCGGACGCCGATTCCGTGCACTGACGCGTTTTCTGCTCGATGATCCCGCTGCGGCCAAGCCGCGGCGGGATCTCGCTTCTACGGGGCTGCAGGAGTTATTTCGCAGGTGTGAGGGCGGTGGTGAGGTGTTGTGGTGGTGAGGCGCTGCAGCGGCGAGCCCGTGGGCGCTGTGGCGCTCGCGCAGGTGCGAATCTGTGAGCGGGGCACGCCACGAGAAGACGGATGCTCAAACGGCCATGCAGCACCTTCGACAGTTACACACAGTGATGAACGGCCACCAAAAAATCCTCCATGTGAGTGGATATGGGCTCCGCAGTGAGCAACTTTCTATCATTCGGTTAATTTCGAAAAATGCCGGGTTTATAGGACACTACGTGTTGCTGTGCGCGTGCTGGGGTTGCTTGTGGGCCCGTGGGTTTTCTGGGCACCGGGCCCGGCTGTGGGGTCCGGGCTGCTGTGTGTGCCAGTGGGCGGCGCGGCCATGCCCTCCGGTCCCTCTGGTGCCCTCCGCACTGGTGGGGCCTTCGTGGCTGATGTTGCTTGGCGCGTTGTCCTGATGCCCAGCTATGGCTGTCAATCAGCAATTCCGCATGCAATTCCCGTGAGCGCATGTCGGGGTTTTGGATCTAATCGTTGATATTCTGCGGTTTATGAGCTTGTGTTGATTCGTGCGGTGTGGGAATTGCATGCGAAATTTGGCTGGCGGTGGTGTCGTCGCCGCCCGCGTGCGCCGCGGCCTGGCCCTGCGGAGTCCGCAGCGTGTCTTGTGTTCTCGTGCACTGCACCCGATCCGTAGGCATTGCACCCCTTCTGATCGGGTGCAGCGTGCCGTAACGGGTGTAGCGCCTCATCGTGGTGCCTGCGGACGACATAGGGCCGCATAATGGCTTGTTGCTAAGTGGTGTTACACCATTTAGCGGGGTATTACACCAGCTCGGAAGTGGTGTAATGCTCCCTAACTGGTGTAATGCTCTCCGGCTGTGCACTGGATGGTTGTCGCCGATGAGGCAGCGGGGTTCGTCCTCGGCGCAGTGTCAGCCAGCCAACCACTATGTGGTGACATGTATCCGTGTGATTGCTCGTTATGGTTCAGCAGCGCATCATCTGCGAGGGCAATGGGGGGTTTTGCACTACATGAAGCTCTCCGGCCGCGTGTCGCCGGCGTGTCGGAGCCTCATGTAGTGCAATTCCCCCCGTTTGGTGGCAGTCCGAGCGTGGCTTTGGTTGGTGTGGTGCCCAAAGTGCAGACCACCTCGACGAAAAACGCTGAAAACGGGCTGTTGTGGGCGAGGTGGTCTGCGTTTTGGGCACAAGTGTGTCTCGTGGGGTGTGTCGTTTGCGCGCGAACCCCTGAACATGCGTGTTAACCCGTTGATGCGCACGTCAACCCCTAGATGTGCACCTGGGCGGGGTCGCCCGGGCGCAGGTCATCGGGCCCGCGTGCGGATGAGAGTACCCACGCGCATATCATCGGGTTAACGTGCGGATGAGAGGGCCCAAGAAAATTGACAGGCTCGATGAAGTCCTACCGTGACGGATCATGGGGCAACCACACACAGGGCACAATGCAGCATTCACAGGAAGGAGGCAAACACGACCAACTAAAATGCCAACTTTCCCGCACCACAAAGCCGAAAAGCCGGGCTACCAGCAACACGATTTGTCCATCCTCATAGTTGGTCCCAACCAACTAAAATACCGACTTTCCCCACCAGAAAGCCAAAAAGTCACTCTACCAGCAACACGTAGTGTCCTATAACCCTTGATCCTTTCCATGAGCTGATCCCTCGAATAGTCGCCGCCGCCGTCCCGACATGGGACGGCGGCGGTTTTGTTGGTGCTCGCTTCCACCCTTATTTAACCGACTGGGAAATTCTTTGCTGTGGTGGCGATAGAACGCATCTGGTCGATTGTGCGTGTGGAAAACTCTTTGCTGTGGCGCAGAATCGGTTGCTTGTGGGTACGGAAAAGGGCCGCCCCAATGGGACGACCCTTTTCCGTAGCGCTAGGCGCTCATGCTCTCAGAAGCGGGCAGCGTTGGACTGGTCCGTCGACTGGTAGTTGGAGCGAGCCGAATCAACGGCGGAGGAAGTGCGACGCAGCACGTCCTTCAGGCCCTCGAGGCCCTGGTTCCACTGACGCTGAGCAATGTCGTAGGCTTCCTGCGTCTGGCCTTCCCACGACGAGCGCAGCTGGTTCAGCGTCTGCTCGAGATCGTCGAGGCAGTTCTGCAGGTTAGCGGCACCGGTGTTGATGTCGGCAGCAGCGGCGTCAAGAGCAGCGTAATTTACCTGGAAATCCATGTCAGTCTCCTAATCTAATCTCTCACAGGCCGCCGAGCAGCTGAGAGAACGAGTTCTCGGTCTCGGACTCGTTGGCTTCCATCGACGAATCGGTGGCGCGCAGGTTGTCAGCGAGATCCTGAAGCGCCTGGTTAACCTTTGCTGCGTTCTCCTGCCACTGAGTCATCAGTGAAGTGAACTGCACCGACGCAGCGCCCTGCCAGGAGCTGCCGATGGTCGACAGGTCGCCCTCAAGACGCTTGAGGTGGCTGTCGATGTCGGCCTTGGTGGACTCAACCGCCGCGAAACCCTGCTTTAGGGCGCCTTCTGCGGCCCTCTGGTCTGCCATGTGAACCTCCATTTGTATGAGTGGACTCTCTCGCCGGGATGCGTGAGAGCATGGGGACACATGAATACTAACCATGTTTTCATCATTTTTTTCAATGTTACGGAAAAATCATGACAAAACCTGACCGAGAATCTAGACTTACAGGGTTGTGTCGTGTAGCCAAAGACCCCATCACGCGGCATCCGGGAGGACCCAATGGCATCGAAAACATCACGAGGAGTGGCGCTGATTCCGCTCACGATCACGTACGGCGTTGACCGTAGTGACGTGACGCTTCCGCAGTCGATCCCCCTGGTGGAGCTGCTCCCCGGAATGGTTGAAACGGTGGGCGCTTTCACTGATCAGCCAACGAATGACGGCTTTGCAGTGCGCACGGCCTCGGGTCGTCTGCTCGATCAATCCAAGTCCCTGTCCGCCCAGGGAGTGCGCGCCGGCGCGGCGCTCACGCTCGAGCCCCTGGGTGAGGGTGCCGCCGATATGGTCTACGACGACCTCACGGAAGCGGTCGGTCAAGTCGTCGAACGAGTGTCCACTCCTTGGACACGTGAGGATGCTCGCACGCTTGCGGCACTCGCCGCAGCCGGCCTCATCTTCGTTGCCGCCCTCCTCCTGGCGACCACGCCCCCGGACGCGCTCACCGCCCTGGATCCCAAAGCCGTCACTCGGTACAACTTCATCGCCGGTGCCATCGGCATCGTCTCGGCGCTGCTCGTGACCGCGACGTCCGTCGTCATGACCCGTAAGCACCCGGGAGCGAGCGGTGTTGCGCTGGCGCACACCGTCCCCCTCCTGACGGCCGCAGCTGCTCTGCGCCTGAGTCAGAGCCACTGGGACACCGCCGGCTGGGGGTGGACGGGCCTCGGCCTCCTGATTGGTTCCCTCGCTGTCCTCACGCTGCCCAAGCGGTACCGAATCTCCATCGCAGCTCCTCTCGTCGTCGGTACCGTGTTGGCGGCCACCGGCCTTCTGGTTCGACTCGGTCAGCTCTCCCAGGCGGGCGTCTCCGCTATCCTCTTCGCCCTGATCATTGTGCTCCTTCAGGTCGCGCCCTGGATCGCGCTGGCTCACATTCCCGTGCGCATCCTGGACGCGGACACGACCGAGCAGATTCCCGCGAAGGGCATCACCGACCAGGTCAGCAATTCTTTCGTGTTCGTCGTCGCCCTGCGCTCCGGCGGGGCAATCGCCGCGATCTTCCTGACCATTTCTCTGATGACAGCACCCGAAACGCGGTCGGTCTCCCTGCCGCTGACCCTCATCATGCTCGGTGCGGTCTCGCTCGTCCTCCAAACGCGTTCGATCCGCGCTCGCGTCGAGGTGCTCCTTGGTGCTCTGAGCGGCCTCATCGTGATCCTCGTGGCCACTGTGCTCGGTGCCTACGCGGACCCGAGGACGATGCCCTGGCTGACGCTGTCGGCGATTGCGACCGCTCTCGTCCTCGTCGTCACCAACGTCGTCGGGCCTCGTGCCCGCCCGCACCTGACGCGTATCGCCGACACGATCTCCGTGCTGTCGCTGTTTGTCCTGCTTCCCCTGGCCGTCTACCTGTGGAGCTGAGTTATGCCGTCGAGTAAAGACATCCTTGAAGCCCAGCGTTTCAATCGAAGCCGCCTGATTACGGCTTTCACCTCGGGTACGCCCGACGGGCGCGAGGTCGACACGCCCTCGCCCGTGCGTCCCCTCATCTTCGGGCTCGTGGTCGCCATCATCATCAGCGTCATTGGAATCGGCATGCGTATTTTTGCGCCGAACCCGAGCCTCGGGGAGGCGCAGTACGAGCTCATCGACGTGAAGGGGACGGGTGCCCGCTATTTCTGGGCAAACGGCGTCCTCCACCCGATTGCGAACGTGACCACCGCTAAGCTCCTCAGCCCGGATTCAAAGCTGACGACCGTCCAGGCCTCTGCGGCGTCACTCGAAAACATTCCTCGAGGCGCCCAGATCGGTCTGCCCGACGTTCCCGATGACGTTCCACTTCCCGACATGCTGAGTAAGCAGTGGCTCTCCTGCGACATGGAGTCCGGGTACCACACGTGGATCGCCAAGGAACTGCCTGCTGACAATTTCCCGGTCAAGCAGGCGACATCCGCGCTTGTGCAGGCGACCGGCAGCGGAGACAAGTACTTCGTCGATCGCAAAAAGGGTAAGAAGTACTACATCGACTCCAGCGTGAGCCGCCTGGGTGACTGGGCGCTGTCCTTCCAGAACCTGGCCAGCTACCCGATCACCGTCGAACCCGAGTGGCTCGACCTCTTCCCCTCGGGCACGCCTCTGCGCCCCTGGAGCTACAACGACATCGAGAACGCGGGGCAGCCGGCCACGAACCTGCCCGGCGACCTGAAGAACGAGGGCATCACCATTGGTATGGTCCTCGATCAGGTTGATTCCGCCGGTCAGGTGAAAAACTCCTACCTGGTGATCGACGACTCGAATCTGGTGGTCTTCAACTCGACTGCGGCGCGACTGTATCAGGACGCCCCGCCCTCGAAGAAGTTCCCGACCGAAATGTTCAAGTACGTTGAGCCCGTCCGGGCCGTCTTCGTCGGTGATGATTGGCCCGACGTGGAGGATTTTGAGGCACCCGAGTGGTTCGACGAGAGCCGCGACGCGGCAAGCCGCACGGTCCTGTGCGCCAAGATGGACACCACTGATCATGCCAATCCGGAGTTTGACCTGGTCACCATGCCCGAGAAGCGCGCGATCGAAGCGTCCTACGATGCGGAATCTCTGCAGTCCCCCAAGGGGCCGTCCACGACGCGCAACGTGACTGTTGCGGGCGGATCTGGTGCCCTCCTCGCCCTCACGTCCGGCGGTGGCGGTGAGGCCGCGTCCTACGTCTTCGTCTCCGACCTGGGCTTCCGCCACTCCCTCGGCGATGTTCCGACCGTCTCGATGAACGCGCTCGGGTGGAGTGCGTCAGAGGCCGCGTCGGTCCCGCGCGCGTGGGGCGAGCTCATCCCGCCGGGTTCTGAGATGTCTCCGAAGGCCGCCGCTACCTCAGTGGGGATCAAATGAGCACCCGCCGCACGCGTTCCCGGTCCTTGGGCCGAGGCCTCGTCGGCGCCTCGCTGATCGCAGGACTCGCGCTCGTGCCTCTCGCCGCCCCGGTCGTCTCGCCCCAGGACTCCGGTGCGTTCGGCCCCGGCGTCGCTCACGCGGACCCGGTGCCGACCCCGAGCGTGCGTCCGACGCCGACACCGTCGTCGTCGGCAACGACGCCCGCAAGCGATTCCGAGGGCGGCGAATGCTCGCAGAACTCGCCCTCCTACATCAAGCAAACACCCGCCATCTTCGACGCCGTCGGAGTGCGTCGTGCCTGGGAGGTCTCGCGAGGCCGTGGCGTCACGGTCGCGATCGTCGACTCGGGCGTAGCCGCCGACAACCAGCACTTCCAGGGTCCGGACGGGCCAGTGGTGCTCCCCGGCATCGACCTGAGCGGTGAAAACACCGACGGGCGCGTCGACGTCGGCGAACACGGCACCGCCATCGCAGGTGCGATCGCCGCGCAGGAACTGCCCAAGGAGATGGGATCGGGCCTCGTCGGCGTCGCCCCCGAGGTGAAGATCCTCCCGGTGCGCGTCGAGACCGGGCTCCAGGAAAACCGCCCCCAGAAGGAAGGCGAAGAGACCTTCATGTCGAAGGTGGGCCGCGGGATCCAGTGGGCCGCCGACCAGGGCGCGCAGATCATCGTCGTCGCGCAGTCGGCCCCCGTGGGTGACCCCCAGCTCGAGGCAGCTATCAACGCCGTGCGCGGCCGGGCCCTCGTCGTGGCCTCGACCGGCAACGTGTACCAGGGCCAGGAAGCGGATCAGGTCGTCTACCCGGCCGCCTACCCGGGTGTGCTGGGCGTCACCGCCTCGAACGCCGACGGATCGGCCTCGGACCAGCAGGTGCACGGCGCGCACGTCAAGCTCGCTGTGCCGGCAGGCGTCATCCTCACGACCTGGTTCGACCAGGCCGACTGCCTCGTCGGTGGATACGAGGGGGACCAGCCCCTGCCCTCCTCGTCCTACGCGACCGCATACGCGGCCGGCTTTGCGGCCCTCGTTGCCTCGGCATACCCCGACGAGGGGCCCGACATGTGGAAGTATCGCCTCGAAGTGACCGCCCTGCGTGGCACCGCCGATCAGCGCACCGACGCCCTCGGCTGGGGCATCGTCGCGCCCTTCGACGCCCTCACCTTCACAGACATCGGCACCAGGTACGGGCCCGAACATCCCAACGCCGCGCAGCACCCGGCCCCGGCCCGGCCCGCCGTGGCCTCGGCGGACCTGACGTCGCGAGACAACAACCTGACGATTCGCGCCTACATCGTGTCCGCTATCGCTGTCCTCGGGGCCTCGCTGCTCGGAGGCCTCGTGATCCTCTCGCACCTGCGCGGCAGACCCGCCGTCGTCGAAGACTCGGAAGAGGACCTGTCATGACAACTCGGACAACACGACGCTGGGGTAAGAGCGTGGGGATCCTTGCCGGCGCCCTCGCACTCAGCCTCGGAGCGACCCTTGCCCCCGTAGCGCCGGCTTACGCGGCCGACCCGCCGATGACCGCTGACAAGCAGGACTACTACAACTTCTACAAGCTCAAGTCCATCCACGATCAGGGGATCACGGGCAAGGGCGTCACCATCGCGGTCCTGGACGGTGCCGTGAACCCGAACATTCCCGAACTCAAGGGCGCGAACATTCAGGATCGGACGCCCTGCGTCATGAGCTCGGCCCCCGAGAATATGGCACACGGCACCACGGTCGCGCAGATCCTGGTCTCGCCCGAGTTTGGCGTGGCACCCGACGCAACGCTCTACACCTACACGATCCCCCTGTACGGCGATGACCCGGGAACGAACTGCACGATCTCCGGCTGGACGGGTGAAGCGGAAAACGACACACCGCTCCTCATCGAGCAGGCGATCAACGACGGCGCCAACATCATCACGATCTCCAGTAGCTTCTCGACCGATTCCATCGACCTTCGGTGGGCGATGGCCCGGGCACTCGCCGAGGGAGTCATCGTCGTCGCCGCGATGGGCAACGAGACCACCGAGGACCCCGGCGATTCGCTGGCCCTGTGGAGGGGAATCTGCGGCATCGGAGCGACGACCCGTTACGGCACTCTCACGGAGTACACGAACTGGGGCAACGGGCTGCTGACGACTGCGCTGGGTTCAGTTGTGGCGCGTGATACGTCGACCGGTCGTGTCGGGGAAGCGGAGGGAACGTCCTTTGCGACTCCGATTATCGCCGGCTTCTTGGCGCTCGGCTGGCAGCACTTCGACAAGGATGTCAGTGCAGATCAGATTCTGCAGGCGCTGGCTGCAACCGGCAGAAGCGGTAGCGGGTGGAACAAGCGCACCGGCTACGGCCCCGTCGATCCGGTCGCCTTCCTGCGTTCAGACCCGTCTCAGTATGCGGACGAGAATCCCTGCGTCCCGCAGGTCTACGACTCGGTGCCCTCATGGGACGACGTCGCCGACTATGCGGATGGCGTCGTTAACCCCATTCTGATTCGTAATGATGATGTCTACGTCTACCGCGGCATCAACGAAGAGGCGGCCCTCAGCCGCGAACACGGCTACCCGACACACATCGGCACCAGCCCCCGCTATCACGGCCAGTAACGGGCCTCGGCTTGCCTGAGTGCCCGAGAGTCCGAGTGCCTGAGTGTTCGAGCGAAAGGAACAGAGAAGATGATGCGATCGATCGGTCGGTCCCGAGGCCTGCGTGCCCTCTCCGTTCTGGCCTCGGCCTGCGCGCTGGCCCTGACGGCCGTACTCTCGCCCGTCGCTCCCGCTGCCCCTGCGGAGGCGGTGGATCGTGAGATTGGGGCAGCAGACCAGGCATACTATTCGCGCTACAACCTGGGCTCGCTGCGCGCCCAGGGGTACACGGGCGAGGGCGTGATTATCGCGGTCATCGACGGGCGCATCGACACCTCCATTCCCGAGCTGCAGGGTGCGGACATCGTCGATAAGAGTACGTGCGATGTAGGAGCCGACGCCGAGCAGGATGAGCATGCGACGTTCATTGCGCAGCTCCTGGTCGCCCCAGCCTTCGGCGTTGCGCCGAAGGCAACTATCTATAACTATCGGAATGCCCTAAGCGTTAATCAGGGTAGCGACGACTGTTCGCTGGGATGGACGCGTCCGGATGGGCGAGCCACTACCGAATACCTCATTGAGCAGGCGATCAACGACGGCGCTAACATCATTTCGATTTCCTCCAACTACCCCGAGTCTCGCAATTCATCGATGCGCTGGGCTATTTCTCGCGCGACTGTCGCGGGTGTTCCGATCGTTGCATCCGTCGGTAACGACCGCGAGTACAACCCTGATGACGAACTGGGTATGTGGGGAGGAGTCGTCGGTGTCGCTGCGCTCGAGCAGGATGGCACCGTTGCCGACTACTCGAACTATGGAGACGGGGTAACACTCGCGGCAGTTGGTGAAATCATGGCGCGCTCGTCAATCGACGGTAAGTTCTACAACACGAGCGGAACATCGTACGCGGCACCCATGGTTGCCGGTTTCCTGGCTCTCGCGTGGCAGCGTTTTGGCGGTGGCGAGGTAAGCGTGTACCAGCTTTTCCAGGCCATGCAGGCTACCGCGTGGGGGACGAACGGGCAGTGGAACGAACGCACCGGCTACGGTGAGATCAACCCGGCGGCTCTGCTGGCCGCCGATCTGTTGCAGTACCCGGAGGAGAATCCGCTCCTGGAGAAGGGTAGTCGTTTCGCCTTCCATGAGGACGACGTCTACGACTACTACTACGGGCTGGCGAACCCGCGCGAGGTCCTAAACGACGACTGGTACGTGTACCGTGGAGTCGACGAGGAGAGTGCTCTGAGCGAAGGGCAGGGGTACGAGGTCCACCTCGGGACGAGCCCGCTCTACCACTACTCGGGGTGAGCAGGCCGTGAGCCGCGACGCCATCGCGAATGTTGAACGCCGTGCCGACATGCCCGGGGCTGCGGGGCAGCGAGGTGTCTCGTCTCGTGAAGTGTTGTACGTAGATCAAACAAGTCAGTTAGGATAACCGTATGGTAGATGTGATGGGGCAGACCCCCGAAGAATTTGAAGAGATGCTCAACGCCCAGATCGCCGAGGCCGAACGCAAGGCTGCGACTCTGGATGAGTTCTTGACCACGCTCGAGTCCGCTCGCGTCACTGGTTTCGACTCCCGCCGTGAGGTCGAGGTCGAGGTCAACCAGGAGGGGACCATGACCCGCGTGTCGATCGACGACGAGGCCCTCGAAGGCAGCGCCTCGGACCTCGAGGAAGCCATCATGGAGGCCTACTCCGACGCCGGTAAGAACATGAGCCGCTTCCTGCGCGAGCAGGGCGACCGTCAGTTCGGCGGCGGGGACTCGGCGATGGTGGAGGTCGTCGATCGGATTAGCTCGCGCCTCGAGCACCTTGGACGCTGATCGCCATGGGTTACGATCTCGCGATTAATACCGCCCAACTTCAGGCGCATGCGACCGAGGTTGATTCCTGTGCGAACACGATCGAGAGCGCGCAGAACATTGCGGCCGGCACGCAGAACCAGGTGTCGCAGAATGCTTTCGGCCTCATGTTCCTTCCTTATGCGGCTGTCGCGCACTTCGGCATCAAGAATCTCTCCGCGATGATGAAGGACATCTCCGAAGACGAGTGACACCACTCCTCTGAGAACTCTCAACCCTATAACCCCTAA
>ENA-OWLX01000998-OWLX01000998.1-metagenome-genome-assembly--contig:-NODE-998-length-10822-cov-11.397047_pt1 | contig 10822 bp, 8 predicted proteins | sample MGYA00245351_ERZ651106 | MGnify/ENA primary metagenome ERZ651106 (study PRJEB26857, sample SAMEA4031768) | metagenome | biome: human; feature: oral; material: saliva | place: Philippines | collected 2014... | reverse complement strand
GACCGTGCTGAAGCCATCAATACCAGCTATCCTAGCTTCTTTGATGATTTGGAGAGCTTGATTCATGGCTAAGGTATTACTCGGATTTATGGGGGCAGGCAAGTCGACAATCGCTAGAGGATTGGCCCCAGACTACATCGATATGGATGCCTTAATCGAGGAACGTTTGGGCATGTCCATTGCGGATTTTTTCGCTGAAAAGGGAGAAGAGGCCTTTCGTCAAGTAGAGTCAGAAGTGCTAGCTGACTTACTAAAAACTGACCGAGTTGTGTCAACTGGCGGAGGAGTTATCATTTCTCAGAGAAATCGTGACTTGCTAAAAACCAATCCTGATAACATCTACCTAAAAGCAGATTTTGAAACCCTCTACCAACGTATCGCAGCTGACAAGGACAATCAGCGCCCGCTCTTTCTTAACAAAAGTAAGGAAGAACTGGCAACTATTTTCCAAGAAAGACAAGCTTGGTATGAGGAAGTAGCCAGTCGGGTTTTGGATGTGACCAAGTTAAGCCCAGAGGAAATTATAGAGGAACTGAGATGAAAATTGCCTATCTAGGTCCCAAGGGATCTTTTTCGCATCATGTTGTGCAGACAGCCTTTCCCAAAGAGGAATTGCATGCCTTTGCCAATATCACAGATGTTATCAAGGCCTATGAACAAGGCTTGGTGGACTATTCTGTGGTACCAGTTGAAAACTCCATTGAAGGTAGTGTCCATGAAAGTTTGGATTACCTTTTTCACCAGGCTCGCATCCAAGCAGTTGCAGAAATTGTTCAACCCATTCACCAGCAGCTGATGGCAGTGCCAGGTCAGTCAAAAATTGAGAAGATTTTTTCCCATCCTCAGGCTTTGGCTCAGGGAAAAAAATTCATCGATGAACACTATCCAGAGGCTCAAATCGAGGTGACTGCTAGTACAGCCTATGCAGCTCGCTTTATTTCCGAACATCCAGACCAGCCTTATGCAGCCATTGCTCCTAAAAGTTCGGCTGAAGAATATGGTTTGGAACTGATTGCAGAGAATATTCAGGAAATGGAAGCTAATTTTACACGTTTTTGGGTATTAGGGGCAGAGATACCGATGATTCCTTTGAACTCACAAACTGAAAAAATGAGTTTGGCCTTGACCTTACCAGACAATCTACCTGGTGCTCTCTACAAGGCACTTTCGACCTTTGCTTGGAGAGGGATTGACTTAACAAAGATTGAAAGTCGCCCCCTTAAAACAGCCTTGGGAGAATACTTTTTCATTATCGATGTAGACTATAGTGACAAAGAACTGGTTCATTTTGCTAGACAAGAACTTGAAGCTATTGGGATCCAGCACAAGATACTGGGAACCTACCCGATTTTTACCATAACTGATTTAGAAAAGGAGAGTCAATGAGCAAAGAAAATCCTTTAAGTCATCACGAGCAGTTACGTTATGACTATCTCTTTAAGAATATTCACTACCTCAACGACCGTGAACGGAGGGAGTTTGATTATCTACAGCAAAAGATGACAGGACCCAAGTCTGACGTTCACCATTTCCACCAAGAAAAAAAAGAGGAATCTTGGGGTAGAGATATTGATCTTCCGACTTATGGCAGTAGGAGTCGATCTAAGAAACGGGATAAGGCAACTCCTCTACCTAAAGTCAAAAAGAAAAAAAGAAGAATTCGCTTCAAACGAATACTGACTTGGTTCTTGCTGTTGATTACATGTGTGGCTGCAGGGATGATTTTCATGTTTCTTCGAGGGTTCCAGTCAGCGGCCAATCCAAGCAATAAGCCAGCTGATGCTAAAGCAGCTCAAGTAGAAGTCTTTAACGGTCAGGATACCAAAGACGGTGTGAATATCCTAGTCATGGGGACAGATGGCCGTATCGGTCAAAATAGTGCAGAGACCCGTACCGACACGATCATGGTACTGAATGTCAGTGGATCGGATAAGAAGATCAAGCTAGTCAGCTTTATGCGTGACAACTTAGTTTATATCGATGGGTATAGTAAGATTGTAAATGGTCAGAAACAAACGGATAACAAATTAAATGTTGCCTATGAACTTGGGGAACAAGAAGGGCAAAAAGGGGCTGAAATGGTCCGCAAGGTTCTAAAAGATAATTTTGACTTGGATATTAAGTACTATGCCCTAGTTGACTTCCAGGCCTTTGCAACAGCTATTGATACCCTCTTCCCTGACGGAGTAACGATTGACGCTCAATTTTCAACATTGAATGGTCAACCTCTGACAGAAGCCACAGTTGGAGATGACCTTCATGCAACAGAGACAGAATCGCCAACCCAAACCATCAAAGTTGGGAAACAGCAGATGAATGGATCTACCTTGCTCAACTATGCTCGCTTCCGTGATGATGATGAAGGGGACTACGGTCGTACCAAACGTCAGCAACAAGTGATGTCAGCTGTTCTTGAGCAAATCAAAGATCCAACTAAGCTCTTTACGGGATCAGAGGCACTTGGAAAAGTCTTTGGAATGACGTCAACAAATCTACCATATAGTTTCTTGTTGACCAATGGCTTATCTGTCTTAGAAGGTGCTCAAAATGGCATCGAAAGACTCACTGTCCCAGAACTTGGTGACTGGGTAGACGCCTATGATATCTACGGTGGGCAAGGACTTCTGGTCGATCAAAATAAATACCAAACCAAACTTGCCCAAATGGGAATGAGATAAGAGGTATATAAATGAAAATCAAAGCTTCATTCACTGGTGAAAAGAGTGGATTGGGCTTTGATTTTTTACGGTATCTGATGGATTTTTAAGGCTTTTTTATGGTATAATAAAACGATATAACTCGTTATTGGACAGAAGAGGAGAGACATGAGTGATTTGAAAGCGATTCAGGCTCGTAGTCTGGAAATGGCTGAATATTTCGTCGCATTTTGTAAAGAACATGATTTGTTGTGCTATCTCTGTGGTGGAGGAGCTATTGGTGCCCTTCGTAACAAGGGCTTTATTCCTTGGGATGATGACCTAGACTTTTTCATGCCTCGCAAGGACTATGAAAAATTAGTTGAACTATGGCCTCGTTATGCAGAAGAGCGTTATTTCTTGTCAAAGAGTAACAAAGATTTTGTAGACCGTAACCTTTTTATCACCATTCGTGACAAGGAAACCACTTGTATCAAGCCTTATCAAAAAGATTTGGACTTGCCACACGGTTTGGCCTTGGATGTTTTGCCTTTAGATTATTTTCCGAAAAATCCAGCTGAGCGTAAGAAACAAGTCCGCTGGGCCTTGATTTATTCACTCTTTTGCGCCCAAACTATCCCAGAAAAGCATGGTGCAGTCATGAAATGGGGAAGTCGCATCTTACTCGGTTTAACTCCAAAATCTCTACGCTATCGCATTTGGAAAAAAGCTGAAAAAGAAATGACCAAGTATGGACTGGCTGAGAGCGATGGGATCACAGAATTATGCTCGGGTCCAGGCTACATGCGAAACAAGTACCCAATCGCATCCTTTGAAGACAATCTTTTCTTGCCATTTGAAGGAACAGAGATGCCTATCCCAGTTGGCTACGATGCCTATCTCAGCACTGCTTTTGGGGATTATATAACACCGCCACCAGCGGACAAGCAAGTACCGCATCATGATGCTATTATAGCAGACATGGACAAGAGCTACACAGAGTACAAGGGAGAATATGGAGCATGATGGGAGAAAAAATAAGCGTTATCGTTCCAGTCTACAATGTAGAAGCCTATCTGGAGAAGTGTGTCGAATCCATTTTAAAACAGACCTATACCAACTTGGAAATTCTTCTTGTCAATGATGGTTCGACGGATACTAGTGGAGAACTGTGTGATCAATTAGCTCAAAGAGATCAACGGATTCGTGTCATTCACAAGGAAAACGGTGGCTTGTCTGATGCTCGAAATAGAGGGATTGAAGAGGCAAGTTCTGATTTGATCGGTTTTATCGATAGTGATGACTACATTGACGAAGATATGTATGAGACCCTTTACCGTCAAATGCTAGAATCCAATGCTGATCTTTCTATGTGTGGACATTATGATGTCTACCATCAAATTCCAGAAAAGCAAGTTGCAGCGATTCAGACCTGGGAATTAACTCCCCAAGAAGCCATTAAAATGGTCATGGAAGCTAAAATCCTCTCGGTCACAGCTGTCAACAAACTTTATAAAAAAGAACTCTTTGAACACCTACGATTTGAAATTGGCAAAATAGCAGAAGATGCCTTCATCATGATTGCCTTGATTCATCACTGTCGCAAGGTTGTCGCAACAAATGAGAAGAAATATTACTATGTTCACCGTGAAAATAGTATCACGACTCAAAAATTCTCCTTGAAATTCTTAAACGTTATTGAGGCTTATGAGCAAAATGCGAATATTATAAGAGAGAATTATCCTGAACTAGCAGATGTTGCAACCATGCGTTTAAACTGGGCTTACTTCTATGTATTGGATAGGCTCTTGGTTGATGCAGATTTCAAGGATAGGGTCTTAGAAGACCGTTTGATTGCCTATCTAAAGAAAAACACAAAGAACATTCTTTTAGATAGTCGTTTTACAAGAGCAAGAAAAGTGAGCTTTTTAGCTTTGTGCCTGAGTCGAAAATTGTATACGAAAATCTTGCTTGCACAAACTAAGCGTTAGGAGAAACAATGATTTCATTTATTGAAAAAAACTATTTTAAAATCAATCTGCTGTTTTTATCAGTTATATCTTTTTACTGTATGGCAGGCTTGATTGTTCCACTTCAGTCGATTTCGGCCAATAAATTTGTCACTCTTGGCATGACCCTCATGGGTGTTTTGTTGGGACTTTATAATTTCTTTATCAAAAAAGCCTATCTGACTGTCAGAAAAATTGAGTATTTGATTCTCTTTTTTATAATGAATATCCTGACCGCGGTCTTAGTTGTAAAGTATGGATTTTCAACAAACATAAAGAACTTAGTTGTCTTTTTCATCTATTTCTTTGCACTCTACCCTGTCTTTCAGTCTTTCACAGTGAAAAAAGCGCGTGCCCTCTTTGATGTCTTCTTTTCAGTCATCACTGTCGCAAATACCCTAGGTGTTCTTGTCTCAATTTGGCAATTCTTCATGTTGCAAGGTTACCGCGTATTTGATTACAAGGGCTTATTGATCCGCCAAGGATTTGTAGAATCTCGTCTATTTGGGATCTTAGCTAGTCCAAACTATCTCTCTATTATTTCTTTGATGGTGATTATTTATTTGTGGATGCGCTTGTCACTCTACAATACCGTCCTTAAAACTCTGGCTATCTCATCAATTCTGCTAAATTTTGCTTATATTGTACTGTCAGGTTCAAGGACAACCTATATCTGTTTGGTAGTCGTTGCCCTTTTATACGCTTTGATGACGGCTAACTGGACTAAAAAAACTAAGTCACTTCTTACTGTTCTAGTGACAGTAGGATTAGTATTTGTCGGCTATAATGGCATCAAATATAGTAGTGATATTTACTTGAAAGCTCACTCAGCTCAAATCCAAAAAAACCAAGAAAATGGACAAAATGCGGACAACAATCTTTCCCTTGAGAGAACAGACACCAGCGAAGAAAATATCTCTAATAACCGTTTTGCTATTTGGCAGTCAACAGCTTCCTTTATCCCTAAACGTCCCTTATTTGGATATTCAGGTGGAAACTGGTATGAGTTAGGTAAAGAATATGATGCTTCAGCCTATATCATCAAACAACATTATCTTACTCACAACGGCTACCTTGAGTTGTTATTCTATGATGGTCTGACAGGTTTTATCCCGCTGGCTATCTTTATGCTTTCCTTCATCATTTCAAGTCTCAAGAAATATAAGAAAGACCTTCAAGAGGGTCGCCACAATCATGAATTGATCACCATTCTCTTGATGACTGTTGTTATTCTCATTTCTAACTTGTTCTTGAGTTCAACCTTCTATGGAATTTCACTACAGGGTTGTATCTTGTTTGTGATTTCAGGTTACTATTTCTCTGTTCTCTATAAAAAAAGAGATGGCTACAGAAAGCTAGACGAAGCAGAAATCAAAGAAGTTGAACTAGGTGTCATGGATTACATCCACAATCTCTGTCAAAAAGAGAACATCAACTATTCGCTGGCTTATGGAACCTTGCTGGGAGCAGTAAGACACAAGGGCTACATTCCTTGGGATGACGATATTGATATCTCCTTGAAACGCGATGAATACGATAAATTGTATCAAGCAATTTTGCAAGACAATGACCCAGTCTACAAAGTGGTTTCTTGGGAAAATGATGCACGGTATCCTTACCCATTTTACCGAGTTTATGACGCGCGAACAGTCTACGACAACAACTATATCGAAAATGATATTGATTTAGGTATTTGTGTGGACGTTTTCCCATTTGACTATTATGCTGATGTTAACAAAGACATGGTAAAACTAGATACTTACCGTCGTTTATCAGTCTATACTCTTTATGGCATCCATAATAAGAATGCAAAACTCAAGAATATCGTCCGATATCTACTTGTCCTTGTATTTCGTCTGACTCGTGTCAAAACTTGGAATCAAAAGATGAACAACCTATCTATGCAAGAAAAAGATGGAGACTTCATTGACTACCTCATGGAGAACAAAAGAGTTTCTACCAAGTTTGACAAGTCCTTCTTGGATACAACGATTGACAGCCCATTTGAAGATAGAGTTTACAAAATTCCTGAGGCCTATCAGCCGATCCTTTCTGCCATCTACGGAGATGACTTTATGGAAATTCCTCCTCTAGAAAAACGAGTGAAGCATGATGACTTCCTGGCGTACATAAAGGAGGGATAGAACGTGTTACAATGGTTAAAAAGAAGTTTAGCCAGTCTCTTAGGAGATAAGAAAGACCTGGTTAAAAACCTACCTATTATCAAGAGTTTAAATAAAAAAGCCAATATCGACTTGGATTCAAAGAGAAGCAATTTGCTCAAAGAAAACTTTGAAGATATTCTAAAGGCAATTTATCAATCGAATCTGAAATCCTATGATATCTGGTTAGATTTTGGAACTTTACTTGGTTTCTACAGAGAAAATGATTTGATTCCGCATGATTTAGATATGGACTTTGGGATTATTATCCCAGACTATGAAGCCTTTTTAAGGGATGAGAAAGTTCTTTTGGAGAAAGGCTTTGTCAGAACTAAAGAGTTCTATTACAATGATAAACTTGTAGAACTATCCTATAGTTACAAGGGCCTCAATGTGGATTTTATTGTCTATGATAAAAAGGAGAATGCCATCTCCTCAGATACTATTTTCTATATGACAAATGCCTTGGGAAATCCTACAAGATATGAAGTCTACCACTATGAATTGCCCTTTACAGCACTAAGTGAATGCAGTTTTAAAGAGATTCTAGTAAAAGTTCCAGAAAATACAAGAGAATACATCAGTCACTTGTATGGGGAGGATTTTGAAATCCCTAATACCCACTACAACTGGAAAGAAAATCCAATTTACAAACAAAGAGATGCTAAATTGGCTAAAGTACTTTTGAAAAAGTAAACTTGGAAATACAAGAAAAGAGGGGATGGTGAAGTTCTTCCTTGTTAACTCTAGTCCCTATTCTAGTGTGACAATCAGGCTTCTCCTTCCCTCTTTTTGTCTTATATTGACGAAAAGAAGCTAGAAAAGTTACTACCAGGATGAATCTTCCATCCTAGTTTCTGCTACTAAAGAAAGAAGTGGTTTATATGAAAAAGAATCAGATAAAAGAAACCCTTGTATTTATTTCCCTAGTCTTGTTGCTCGTCTCTGGACTCTTGACGCCAGCAGTTCAGGCAGATACTTCAAGCAATCGAATCCATTTTATCAATACCAAAGGAGTATCAGGAAGTGATGCCATTATTCTAGAAAGTAATGGTCACTATGCCTTGATTGATATGGGTGAAGACTATGATTTTCCAGATGGTGAAGACCCTCGCTATCCCAGTCGTGTAGGAATTAGCAGACAGAACGATTATGTATTAGAAGATCGTCTCTTCCGTCACATGAAACACCTTGGGATACAAAAGTTAGATTTTATCCTAGGAACCCATGTCCATAGTGACCATATTGGATCTGCAGATGAAGTTCTAAAACGTTATCCCGTAGACAGATTTTATCTGAAGAGATATTCAGATGAGCGCATCACATCAAAATGGCGATTGTGGGATAACCTTTTTAATTATGACAATGCTGTCAAGACGGCTCTAGAGCGTGGTGTAACTCTTGTGCAAGACATCACCGAGAAGGAAAGTCACTTCACTTTAGGTGATATGGATATTCAGCTTTATAACTATAAAAACGAATATGACAGTGATGGCAAACTAAAGAGAGTTTATGATGATAATTCCAACTCCATTGTTGCGGTTGTGACTGTAGCAGGTAAGAAAATTTATCTCGGTGGTGATTTGGATAATGCCGAGGGGGCAGAGGATAAGTTAGGTCCTGAAATTGGTAAAGTGGATATGATGAAATGGAACCATCATTATGATGCCCAAATTTCAAATACAATTCCTTTCTTAGACTCTTTATCTCCTAGTATGGTGGTACATACATCTGCAGCAGATGCCAATCTTGCTACAACTAGAGACTATCTTAAGAAGCATGGAATTGAGGTAGTTCATGCTTCTAGCCAGACCAAGGATGCAACAGTCTTTACAATTAGCAGAAATGGTTTTACAAATGTGTCCGATTCTCTACCTAATATTCCTACTGTTAGTGAAACATGGTATAAAGAAGATGGTTATTGGAAGTATCGCTTGTCTGATGATCAGATGGCAATCGGTTGGCGCAAAATAAATGGTATTTACTATTTCTTTAATGGGCAAGGACAAATGCAGGCAGGCAGATGGCTTCATTTGAACGACTCTCGTGAAAAACCTGATGGTAACTGGTATTACTTGAACAACAATGGACAAATGCAAGATACTGGCTGGTTTAAACACGATGGTACTTGGTATTATATTGCTTCAAGTGGTGCAAGGAACTACAGTCAGTTAGTTGAAATTGATGGTCAAAAATATCTATTTGATAAAGATGGTAAGATGCTGACTGGCCTTCAGGTCTATAATGGTAAGAAGATGGTCTTTGCTAGCAGTGGTGCCCTGCAGTCGGAAGGCAAAGCATCATCTTGGCAAAAAATTGCCTCAAATTGGTACTATTATGATGAAGACGGCATTTTGACAGTTGGTAAAAAAGACATCAAGGGAACAACCTATTACTTTGACAAAGAAGGTATCATGCAAACTGGCTGGGCCTTGGTAGATGGTAAGTGGAACTATTTTGCTAACTCAGGCGCTATGCAAACAGGCTGGGTCAAAGACAAAGAAATTTGGTTCTATCTTGATAAAGACGGCAATATGCTGACTGGAAATCAAGAAATCAATGGCTCTCGTTACTATTTCAAGGCAAGTGGTGCCATGCAAGTTGGTTGGCAATGGCAGGACAAGGGTTGGCAGTATTATACTAGCTCTGGTGCCATGAAGACGGGTTGGTTAAAATCGGGCGAATCTTGGTATTACCTGGATCCAGAAACTGGTATCATGGCAGTCGGATCGCAAGAAATTAATGGAAAGAACTATTTCTTCAAGTCTTCAGGACTGATGCAAGTTGGTTGGCAATGGGTAAATGATAGTTGGCATTATTATGCTACTTCAGGAGCTCTGCAAACAGGCTGGCTTAAAGATGGGGACACTTGGTATTATCTAGATGCTCAGGAAGGAACCATGTTGATCGGTCTCCATGCAGTAAATGGTGAACAGTACTACTTTAGCACTTCGGGTGCCATGCAGACAGGTTGGAAATGGCTTGATGGTCAGTATCGATACTTCCAAGCAAGTGGCGCTATGAAGACTGGCTGGATCAAAGATCAAGGCAACTGGTATTATCTTGAAAAAGAAACAGGAACCATGTTGGTCGGTCTTCATACGGTGAATGGTCAGACTTACTATTTTGGTCCAAACGGAGCTATGCAAACTGGTTGGAAACAGCTTGATGGTAACTGGTACTATTTCCAAACGGACGGATCTTTACTGAAAAATGCCACCACACCTGATGGTTACAAAGTAAACGAAGAAGGTATCTGGAAACAGGCTGTTGCTGCTGTAGATAGCGAGGCAGTCAAGCCAGAACAGAAGCAAGAAGCTGATTCCTCTATTGTTGAACAACCTAAACAAGATTCAAATCTAGAAGCCAACGCTTCTGAAAAGAAAGAAAAAGAATAAAGAAGAAATCCCCTACTGGCAACTAATTTATCAGTAGGGGATTTTTTAATTTCGTTTTAATTTAGCAAGTACAAGGTTCAGTGCATAGTGGAGTGTTTTGTCTTTGGTGATAAAGAGGGTCAAGAGGTAATAGATACCACAAGTTGCTACGGTAGACAGAACCATGAGAATCATATTGAAGTTGACTGTATAAGAGTTGATTTGGAAAAGGAATTTAAACACAAAATAAATCGGGATGAATCCAAGGGATACAATAGTATAGCGTGTTAGAGTAGCAAAGATTTCTTTCAAATCAATCAGTTGGTGTTTCTGGATAAAGCGAATTTCCAGAAGAACGACGATTGTCTCAGCAAGGATGGTTGTAGCAATATAGTACTCTGGTGCGAAAATATTATTGAAATACAAGAGGCAGTTGAAGACGATATTGGCTCCGCCACCAAGGAAGTAAAAGGCAGTCAAGCGATTTTCGTGGTCATTGATAAAGATAATTTGTTTACCAAGGATCAACTCGATGGCCCAGATGATGGTACGAAAGGCAAAGACACTAGTCACAATACCAGCTTCGAGGTATTTTTCAGAAGAGTAGATAACTGCCGCGTAGTTTCCCAACACCATAA
>ENA-OWLX01000997-OWLX01000997.1-metagenome-genome-assembly--contig:-NODE-997-length-10828-cov-13.754757_pt1 | contig 10828 bp, 5 predicted proteins | sample MGYA00245351_ERZ651106 | MGnify/ENA primary metagenome ERZ651106 (study PRJEB26857, sample SAMEA4031768) | metagenome | biome: human; feature: oral; material: saliva | place: Philippines | collected 2014... | reverse complement strand
AACGCCATGAGTCTTCCATCATCTGCGCCAAATCGCGTTTGGTTTCCCAACCGGTTTGCGCTTTGGTGTAGGCAGGGTCGGCATAGAAACAGGCCAAATCGCCATCACGACGCGGTTTGATTTGGAACGGAATGGTCAAGCCGGAGGCCGCTTCAAAGGCACGGATGATTTCCAATACCGAATAAGCACGTCCCGAACCCAAATTAAACAGGTGCACACCCGAAACATCGCTTTTCGCCTGCATCGCCGCCACATGGCCTTCCGCCAAATCCATCACATGGATATAGTCGCGCATACCCGTACCGTCGGGAGTAGGGTAGTCATCGCCGAAAACTGACAATTGCGGCAGCTTGCCTGAAGCCACTTGGCAGATATAAGGCAGCAGATTGTTCGGGATACCGTTTGGCTGCTCGCCGATCAAACCGCTTTCATGCGCACCGATAGGGTTGAAATAGCGCAACAAAATCACGCTCCAACGCGGATCGGCCTTTTGGATATCCGTCAAAATGCGCTCCACCATAGACTTAGACGTGCCGTAAGGGCTGGTCGTATCCCCCGGTTGCATATCTTCCGTATAAGGCACTTTACCCGGATCGCCGTAAACCGTAGCAGATGAGCTGAACACAATCTTAAATACGCCGGCACGCGCCATTTCTTCAGCCAAAACCAAGCTGCCCGACACATTGTTGTCATAGTATTTCATTGGTTCGGCCACGCTTTCACCGACTGCCTTTAGGCCGGCAAAATGGATGACGGCATCAATATCGTGTTCTGCAAAGATTTGACGCAATACTTCACGATCACGGATATCCCCTTGGTAAAAAGGCACAGATTTGCCGGTAATCTTTTCCAAGCGCGGGAGGATGTTGGCAGACGAATTGTACAAATTGTCCAAAATCACGGCATTAAAGCCTGATTTCAGCAGGGAAACAACGGTATGGGAACCGATAAAACCAGTACCGCCGGTGATTAGGATTTTTTTCAAAATAAACTTTAATAGAAATTATAGTTTCAAACCATCTCGTAATAGAGTTTTATATACTGATTGTGTACGTAAATGATCCGTATTGGATCGATAAGTCAATTTTTGAATAGGGCATTGTTCAATAAACTTATAAAAGCGTGCATCATCCCAATCAGATCTAAATGTTTTTAAGAGCTCATGAGCTTTAGGTTGGTAATCATTGATAGGGCGACAATCAAAGTCACGCAGGGCTTGGTGATCCAATTGAGTTAAAATTTCAAAGAACGAGTGGTATTGATAGTATTCAAATGTATCATCATATTGTTCTGTATATAATAGTAAAGCAGCATACATTAATAGAATAATTCTATTATTAATTTGGTTTGTTGCTAAAAACCAGTTTGATATACGAAAAGGGTTATTAGGAATTCTTAGTGCATAGAAGTTACATTTCTCTGCATTTAATGCTTCAGTAACTTCTTGAACAAATCTATCAGTGCTAAATGCTGTTGAGTCAATCCATGTTCCTCCATACTGCATAAGCAATGAGGTACGAATAAAATCTGAAAAAAATGCACGCGAAGTATTTCTAAATTTTTGAATTCCTGATGGTATATCGACATAAAAGTCAAGATTAGCTCCAGTTAACAGAACAAGTCGGTCTTTATATATTTTTCTCATGCGGTCTATCATTATTTGGACTAAGTAAGGAGCATTATTGTACCCTTGATCCCAAAATACAAAGACAGGTGAATTTGGAAAATTAATGTTGATTGGTTTGTAGCTGTTGGCAATATATTGAATCTTATCTATATTATTAGTAATAAAATTAAGTTCATCTCTTCTGTAACTTAAACCAGGGTTAAATTCATCAAAGAAGAGCTCCCAATTAATGTTTGGCTTATTTGTATCTAAAGTAAGTGCTTTTTTATAGTTACTAACCTCTAAGCCCTTGTTTTTCAATCTTCTGTAGAGTTGAGCTTTTAGATATAGATACTCAACATTCCCATTAAGAAATTCAAGTTTATCAGTGAATGTTATCAACTGAGATAAATTTTCCCATTCTGACTTTTTCTCTAAAAATTTTAAGGCATCTATTATCAGAATTTCATCATCATTATTAAAAATATCGATAAGTTCCTTGATATGGTAAGTCAATTTAGATACTTTGCCACTCACTATGTAAGAGTATAGGTTTATTTTTTTATAAAGAATATTATGTTCTAATGTAAATTTGTTTATAATTTTTTGAATATATCTGAATGTTTTAGATATTGGGGTAGGATATAAATATTTGATAATTTCTTGAATAGGTTTAAATTTTTTAAGTTTAATTAGCTTAGAAAATTCAGTATATATCTCATAGATATTTTCATTAGTAATCTTTTTTAAGGTATAAATATTTCCTTTTTTATGAAATAAATTTTCACAAAGTTTTATTTCAAAAGAGCTTTCTGTTACTATTAGATTCCTAATTAAAATTTCCCCTGCATTTTTTTCTATTCCGATATGGAGGCGAAACCATGCTTTAGAAAAGTTTTTAGGAACAGTAATAGTTAAGGTCTTATGCCATATTCCTATTTCGTTTGGTACGGATAAGCAGGAAAATACATCAAATACATTTTTGCCATCTACCACGCCATCCATAGCAATCTTAGGTACATCATGTGGTAAAGAAGATTTTATTTTTTCTTTTAAAACAAAGTCACAAGATATTGTATAGGTTCTACCTGGAAGCAGGGAGGTTTGGTCTCTTAAAATAGAAATATTTAAACTATTATCATTTTTATGATGTGAGATTAATATTTCATTTTTATGAGGAATAGAGATATTCGAATTTTCAGCATTAAAGGATCCAACGTATTTTTTAAATTCATCAAGTGAGTAAAAGTCTTTTGATAATTCTATAATTCTCATTATGTTATTCTCAGATAATATTATTTTGTTCAGTAAATGAACTAATATTATATTTTAAGGCTTAATAGTTTATTTAATGCACTATTAGATTTAACTTTTTGAGCTTCATATTTATAGGTCAGTTTATGTACAAATGAACCATTTTTCAGCTCATCAAATTGTTCAGGTGTTGTTTCCTGATTGTATGCTTTCAACAAAGCCAATGCATTTCTAGGATGGATTTTTATCATTTCATCCCACATGATCCGATATTTAGAATCAACCCAATACAACATTTCTATCATATCGTGTGTCATAAAATAATTGGTCAATCTTCCATTGGTAGTCCACCATAATAATAATGCCTCTAATACTAGACTAATAACGTAATTATTTAGTTTGCTATAAATAAACCAATTACCGACGCGTGAATTAGCATAGCAGAATAGGAACTGCTCTTGTGCTCTGATATCTTCAGTTGCTTTAAAGAAGTCTTCAGTTAGTAAACAGGTTGCATCCAGCCAAAAGCCTCCCCATTTTTGCAACAAGCTCATTCTTAAAATATCGGTAAAGTGCGCTTGAGAAATATTTGCCGGGATATGTTCTTTTTTTAGGCTGGTCCACTCAGAATAATTATCTTTATTAAGAATAATTAATTCAAAGTGTGAAGGAGAAACATATTTCTCCATACTCTTACGACAGAGTTGGATAATTTCCGGTAAATTATCTTGGCTATCCCAATAGGTAAATACTTTAATCTTGTCAGAAGAAGGTGGAACTGTATTTTTGATGCGTTCTTGCACTTTAAGTTTGAGCAAATCTAAGTTATTGTGCATAAACATTGCCATCTCATGACGTTCTGCAAATAATGCCTTATGTACTTTGAAGGCTTTCTTTGCATCGTAAGGTGCATTTAATAAATGCTCAACAACATGACCTTCAATTTTTGTAGCATAAGAAGATAATCCGTTTTTTGCCATTTCTGATGCCAAAAGGAGAAACTCTTTTGAGAGTAATTCCTGGTTATTGAGGTTAACCTTATGCAATTCTTTGATTAAAGATTCTTGAGAAGATACCCATTTTGATGAGATAGAACTGATATTTTCTGTTTTCTCAAGAATGCTATTAAATAATTTGTCATTAATTTCCATTTTTATATCCTTGTAATATATAAATAAATTCTAATCGTATTATTTATGGTTAAAGCGCTTTCTTACTAAGCGGCACATATATCTACCGATCATATGATTTTCATTGAATACATGACGTAGCATTGAGATGGATGGTTTTTTCGAGTCACGGAAAAATGCGTAAGGATCACGGGCAAATTTATTAAATTTACGGCTGCGTTTGGCTTTTGTTTTTTTGTCTGAAGGATTCTCACCTTTAGCAATAGCATCTTGATCTACTGCATTAGTATGTGCAGAGTATGCAGATACTTTTGATACAACTATACCATCGACATTTTTAACCCAATCTTTATGGGCAGTAATATAACCATGTTTGGTCAGCAAGCGTGGTACACCGCCTTTTAACCAATCAATAGCAATCACTTCAATAGTATGCGCTTGTTTTAGATAAATATCTGTACGTTTTGTATCTTCGGCAAATGATAAATCTAAATAGAAGCTATTGTTTTTCAGTGATTCAACAGTAAACGGAATCTTATCGCTAACGACATATTGAGATAATGGGTTAACTGCATATGCTTTTTTCAGTAATTTTCCATTAAATACAGGAAGTTTGTAATTTTTTTGAATCTTCTGATAGTAATCGACTACAGCTTTACTACTTTTTGACAGAGAAATAGGGATAGACTGGGTCAGTTTATCCAATTCTTGTTTCGATGAAATGGCTTGTAGCTGTTCTAAAGATAAAGCAGGTGCGTAAGCCTTTTCCAGGCCGAAACTGGAAATGTTGTCCTTCAATTCGCTAAAGACAGTACAAATAAACTGATCATCATGTTTTGTCAGTTGATATTGGTATGTGAAATTAGCCAGTGCACGAGTGAAGTAGTCTTCATCTTTAATGTCTAGATGAAGGAAATCTTCAGTAAATTTCGATAAGCCTTCTGAAATGATGTCACTGGTTGTTGCGTCACGATAGTTGATAATTGGCTTAACTTTGCCATTTTCCTCTATATAACCTGGAATGCTTTCGTAAGGTGTTTGTGCAAAAATAGGCTCAAAGAAAGAGAAGTTTTGTGGGGCCAAGATAAAGTTGTGACGCACAGAAGTACCCATGTCATCAGTAAAACTGCGGACATAGTAGAAAGGATTGGTTACTTCTTTGTTAAATGCTGCATTGAGCAGGCGACCAAATGTATCTTGTGTATAGCCTCGTCCCCAAAACTCGACAAAGGCAAAACGTTCATTCGGATTAATTTCTTGTCGAATATATTGAAGGACGATCGTGCGTTTTTCTTTGGCTATTTCTAAAACTTTTTGGCGATACTCTTCTGATTCAGAAAGAACCTTACGAATATTCTCAGCTACTGCACCTCGTAAATGTTTGGCTGTTTTAAGACGTTCAAATGCTGGGAACAGTTGCAATAATTCAGTCTCACTCAGGTAGCTGGCTTTGACTAAGTCGTCAAAACTATCCATGCCGACAAAGTTACCAAATTGCCAGAAGGTTTCATCATCCACTTTTTCAATAAATGATGGTAAACGCCATGCTTTACGTGAGCCGTAGATATATTTGGTTGTCAAGGGGTAGCCCTTGGTTGCAATAATCTTATCAGCCACTTGTTTGAGGAAGTGTCCGTCTCGTGAAATGAAGTATAAAGTTTCATAGCCGCGCTTAAGTGCGTCAGTAATAACCCAGTTGATATAGGTGGTAAAAGCTGAACCAACATAAGCATAGCTATAATATTTGCTTTCCAACAACTGGTTGTTCATGCTGTTGATCAATGCAGTACGATAGCGGTGCATTTTTGTAGCCAGTTGATATGCTGGATAGCGGTTTTGGTCAAGCATAGAGTTAACTAATGCGCTTTCAAAAGGAATGAAATCGTCTATATCATGGACGGCTGTTTGTATACCGTATCTTCTAGGGACGCTACCATCGGCATGTTTATTATCGCCATAGTGAGTCCAGCGGCTATATTTGTAGTCTAAATCAAAGAAAATATGTTGATAGAGTTTACCTGTTGACTTTTGATAGCCGATACTGCTGGAAAGATAAAGTGGGATATCTTTCAGACGGCCATCAGCACGATTCAGCATTGCTCGGATGACATCTTCTGGCAAATACATATCGCTAACCATAATGACATCATGACCGGCTGCTTTTAGAGAGAATAAAAAATCGATACGCTTTTGAATAGGTTCAACATGGGTAATCTCGGCATCAATTTCGGCTTGTTTTAAGAAATTGGTTTGAACATCAGTCAAAAGAAGGTTTTTTTGAAGACGAGCATAAATATCATCTAGTAAAATTTCGATTTTGTCGGATTTTCGTTCGAAAGTTGTTTTACGCATCATGTCACGGACATCATGCTCTGCTTTATTACGGATATTGATCCAGTTTTCCAATAAATATGTAGGGAATTTAATGGCAGATTCTTTTGCACGATCTCGAACATACTCAAAGATGCTGAAAGGTTTGAGTGTTGTACGGCGGATTAAAGTATCAAAAATATCAAAAGAGTGTAGTTCTTTTTCTTGATGTGGTTTGAGAGTGCAATTATCCACAGATGCAATCAAATGCCCCATTGCGTCCGTAGATTGTTCAAATTCGAAGAAGTAATCCATCAGGTAGTTTTTACGTTCCTGAGAAATCGTTTCGAAATTGGCGTGTTCTAATATTTTGATTAAGTTTGAAAAATCTTCAATGATAGTGCCATCGGTAAGATCCATATAATCGCCGATTAACTCTAAATCTTTTTGATATGAGTCTACATCAGGAATATAGCGAATAAATTTTTCTACGCCAGCATCTAACAAATCATAGAAAATGCTGGAGTAGTCAATGATAGCTACAGTAATTTTGTTGAAAACCTCATAAATATCATAATTGTCATCCCAAAATAGGATGTTTTTACTATTTTGGTATTTTTCTGCCATTTCAATGAAGTAATTATCTTTCTTCATGAAAGGGTGAACTTTAACAATAAACAGATTATTATTTTTTCTGCATGATTCTTCGATTTTATCAAAGTCTGGCAAGAGGTAATTCAATACCCCTTCAATGGCACCAATGCGGTATGTTGGGGCAAAAAGGATAAGGTCATTATATTGGTTCTGTTTATTGGGCAAGACATCAGAGATTTGATAAGTACGGATGTCGCCGGATTTGTAAACGGTATTACGGGGATATTGCCCGCGGACGATTAAGTCCTTACTTATAGCCATATCTTCTAAGAAATGGTCTTCCATAACTTGAGAAGTAGTTAGAAAAAGAGTGTTATTTTGGTATAGAGAATAGTTTCGAATATATTTACGAACAATACTATCTGCCAGGACGGAATCCATGCCTAAAGCTAATTCGATATGTTTTAATCCGACACCATGCCATGTATTGAAAATTTTGATATTTTCATTCATTTCAACAGGGTAAGATTCTCGGAAGTTTTCTGTAACGTAAACATCTGCTTTCGCAAATAAGTCGCTGCTCTTTTGACTCCCTTGGTAAGTAACATTTTCTAAGCCCGTAGCTTTTTTAATGGACTTCATGTCGTCTTGATTATCAGCAATCCACCAGCATTCATGTGAAGACGAACATTTTTTTGTCATGTATAAAAATAGAGCCTTAGGGTTTCCCTGCCATGCATAAGTACCAAATAGCCAGAGTTTCATTTTATTATCCTTTATGATTTAATTTTATTAAGAAGTAAGCCAATTTTTTCAGTAATAGGTACTTTCGTCATCTCTGCATCGATAATGTAATGTTTAAATTCTTCTACTGTTTTGAATTGACTGTTGATTTCCCAAAAATAGGTGCCGTTTAGATTAGTGTTTAAAGGGCTTGGCGAATAACTTTCTTGATCAGCTAAAATGTTTTTGTGTAAAGCCTTATCCCAAAAAATAGAATAGGGGATATCTTCATTAAGAAGTTGAGTTTCTATTGCAGAAATATCACATAAACCTTCCATAGCATAGAAATTATTTAAAGTATCACTAATGTCTATATTCTTTTTGCGTAATTTCCAAGATTTCCATTTACTTATACTAAAATTTTTATGTATGGTTACATTCAAATTCTGAGAGGATAGGTCATAAGCCAATCTCCACAAATATTGTTTGTATATTGGGAGTCGATGGCCAGTGTTCGGATGAGGTTTAAGGGCGACATGATGAACCCCATATTTTTTACATAAATCTATGATGGTTTTCGACATCATCTCAACATGAGACAGGCTAGAATAGTTTTCATGCTGTATCCCCCCCTCCCATGTTGGAGCATAAAAAATGCAAGGAACACCTTGCCCATGACACGACAGACCAGTTTCACCGATAAAAGTATCACCCATCATGATCAGTCTGCCTAGATCTATATCATGTTGGGTAAAAATTTGATGTGCTAAGAATCTGTCTATGCCGGCTTGTCCGGCTGTGGTTACATAGTCGTAGATTCGAATAATAGGTTTGATAGATGCGATCTTATTGCTTTCCCCATGCGTCACAAAAATATGTTTTAAACGTCTATTGGCGACTGAGCGAGTATTAGATTGGGCATTAAATGGATAAAAGACAACCCCTGAAGAGAGGTTGTCTAAATCATTCATATTTACAAACCGAAAAGGGATATGCTCTTGCTTGAAAATATTAGACAGCTGCTTAGCTGACTTATGCTTATATTTCTTTATGAGAACTTGGGTATTCTCTTTTTGGAAAATACCCCTCTTAAAGAAAACTGCAATTTGTCGAGCCGTTCCAATGATTTTACTGTCTAGGTAAATAAAATGATTAAAATCACTCATGGCATTGAAATTTACAATTTGTCTAATATATCTTGAATAAATGACTCATCCTGCAGTACAACATCAATGATATTGCCGGTAGAACGGCTTGCTAATACTGTTAATGAAGCAAAAGCAACCGTACGAGGATCAAGCAATGTATCATCAGGTTCAATACCAAAAGCTTTCATTCTCATTGGAGTTTTAGTACGTTCTGGATTGATACAGTTGATCTTGATATTATCAGGGAGCCATTCTTCTGATAATGCCTGTGTGAGGTTTACGATAGCAGCTTTTGTTGAAGAATAAAGGCTATAGAATGGTCGACCACGAGTATAGGAACTAGATGCAAAGTTCAAAAGGCTACCGTGTGTATCTTTTAAATAAGGATAAGCAATGGCTGCCACATTTACTGCACCTATATAGTTTACGCTAATACTTTCTGCAATTTCTTCTTGGGACATAGAAGACAAGGCTTTATGGGTTAAGATAGCAGCTGTATTGACAACAAAGTCAATGCGATGCTCTTTCTTATAGATTTCCTCTAAGCCGTTTTTAATACTTTCTGGGTCAGCAACATTGACTCCGCTTGAGCGGCTTAATGCATAGGTTTTTAAACCAAATTTTTGTGCAATATCGATAATATCTTTGCCAATACCGTAGCTACCACCAAGTACGACAAGGACATGACCTTTGAGGTCATAAAGATGCTCAAAAGAGGTGATGTTGCGCAAAGAAAACTGACTTCTGCTTTGGAATAATTTATCTGCAATAAATAAATCAACAGGACGAGTCAATTTAATATTGGTTTCGGAGCCTTCTACGATACCAACTTTCTCATTGGGAAGTGTTTTTAGGACGATAGAACAGTCACATGTTCCCTTAATGTCAGATTTTGCGTAATTTTCATAAGCTTGACGGAGTACTCCAAGTTTAAATGCTTGAGGTGTTTGTCCTTGGTAGTATTCAGCACGTTCGGGAATCTCAATAATTTCTTTAGTAGCCGTGTTAACATGCACGATGGTATCCGTGGCAGGGATGACCACGTCTACTGCCCCATAAACTTTTAGTTTTTGTATGCACTTGGAAATAATTTCCGCAGTTAACAAAGGGCGTACAGAGTCATGAATAATTAAATTAGTTTCGTCAGATTCACCTTGAAGGGCGCTAATCGCAGATAAGGTGGAATCAGTACGTTCGTCTCCACCAAAGATAATTTTATTGACTTTAGTAAAACCTGCATCGGAAACGATATTTTCGATTCTTCTGTAATGGTTACGCTCTGCTACGATGATAATTTCATCAATTTCAGAGTGATTTTGGAAAATAGAGACTGTATGCTCTAATGCTGTTTTCCCGGCAATTTTTGAGAATTGCTTAGGATATCCCAGACCCATACGTGATCCCACGCCCCCAGCAAGTATAATGCCGATATTTTTGTTGTGCTTGGTCATTTTTAATAGCCTCAAAATTTGTTTAAGTTATGGGGTTTAAAATATTCAGATTGATGGTAAATCTTTGTATTTTAGGCTAATTGCTATTTGTATTGAAGTGAATTATAATAATTTGCACTATAATTAATAATGCATCTGACATCACATTAATTTGTTAATTTAGTGATAGTTCAGCTTTTGGAAAAAATTTTCCATCTGCTTGTAAAACAAAGCACATTTGATTCTATATCTTGCTTTTGGTATGTGTCAACTCTCTTCTTGGTACTTAGATTGGTGAAATGGTATTTAAAATGATGTTTTTGCGGAATATGACAGTTTTAGCTGTCAGCTTAGGAATATTGTCAGCATGTAGTCTACTCCCTTCTTCCGGTCCAAGTACTGGTAAAGTTGTTGCTTTGGGGCAACAAAATGAAGCAAATATTCCCGATGTGGAATTGGTAGATGTTAATGCTGATGTGGCTGCTTCTCTTTATCAAGCTCAAGTGGGTCAGTCCTTCGCCCAGCTGGGAGAGGGCTATGCTTCTGTCGGTGCCATTGACGTCGGCGATATGTTGGATATTACGATTTGGGAAGCTCCTCCGGCTGTGTTGTTCGGTGGGGCTTTGTCGTCTA
>ENA-OWLX01000996-OWLX01000996.1-metagenome-genome-assembly--contig:-NODE-996-length-10829-cov-6.446631_pt1 | contig 10829 bp, 7 predicted proteins | sample MGYA00245351_ERZ651106 | MGnify/ENA primary metagenome ERZ651106 (study PRJEB26857, sample SAMEA4031768) | metagenome | biome: human; feature: oral; material: saliva | place: Philippines | collected 2014 | study... | reverse complement strand
AATCTAAATATATATATAAAAACTATATTCAGAATACAAAACATATATTTGTAATATGTTTAGAATTTAATATAATAAGGGCGTGGAGGAAATGTTATGTATTGGAAGAAATATATTTGGAGTTATCGCAAACAGGCATTATTAGGATTCATTTTTAAATTAATAGAAGCATTCTTTGAACTGCTGATACCTTTAGTAGTTGCTCATATTATTGATTATGGAATAACCGGTCATAATACATCCTATATTATCAAAATGGGTCTTGTTATGTATGCATTATCATTAGCCGGATATTGCTGTGCTATTGTCTGTCAGTATTATGCCTCTCTTTCTTCGCAAGGATTTGGTACTTTGATGAGAAAGGAAATGTTTGATAGAGTTAATAAATATGATTATGAAAACTTAGATGATATAGGAACACCTGCTTTGATTACTCGTATTTCTAATGATGTGAATCAGCTTCAGTTGGCAATTGCCATGACAATCAGATTAGCCTCTCGTTCTCCTTTTATTATTATCGGTTCATTAATTATGAGTTTTACTATTTCAGTAAAAATAGGCATAATATTTATTTTTACTTCTTTTTTACTGGCATTTTCTATTTATTTTATTATGAGTCGTACTCAGCCTATCTATATAAAAATCCAAAAGTTGTTAGATAAAGTCTCTCTTATCACAAGAGAAAATCTCGCCGGTATCAGAGTGATTCGTGCATTTAATAAACAATCCGGTGAAAAGAAACGTTTTGAAGATATTACTGAAAAACAGAAGTCTTTACAGCTTTATTCAGGTAATATAGCCTCTATGTTAAATCCTCTGACAACAGTTATTGTTAATACGGGAATTATTATTATTCTTTTGATGGGCGGACGTTTTGTTAATGATGGTTCATTGACTCAGGGAGAAGTAATAGCTTTAATTAATTATATGAATAGTATTCTTTTATCCATGTATGCTTTTGCTAATGTAATTCTTATTTATATTAAAGCCAAAGCATCTTATGTAAGAGTTTCTGAAGTATTGGATACAAAGCCGGTTATTATTGAAGGTCACTCTTCAATACCGGAAACATATACTACTTTTCTTTCTTTTGAAGATGTTTCTTTTTCTTATCCTAAAGGAGAAGCTTTATCACATATTAGTTTTGAATTATCGAAGAATCAGACAATTGGTATTATTGGAGGTACCGGATCAGGGAAAAGTTCATTGATTTCACTCATTCCACGTTTTTATGATATCGATAAAGGAGAGATAAAAATAAAAGATCAGAATATTAAAGAATATTCTTATCAGTCATTAAGATCAATGCTTGCTCTTGTCCCTCAGAATGCTGTTCTATTTAGAGGAACTATTAGAGATAATCTATTATGGGGAAATCCGAATACCTCAGATATAGATCTAATAGAAGCTTTACGTATTTCACAATCATATGATTTTGTTTTTTCCAATAAAGAAGGATTGGAAACAAAGATTGAAGCATCCGGGAAGAACATTTCAGGAGGACAAAGGCAGAGATTAACAATCGCAAGAGCATTAGTTAAAAAGCCCGAATTGCTTATTTTAGATGATGCATCAAGTGCTTTGGATTATGCGACAGATGCTGCTTTAAGAAGAGATTTAAAGACTTTACAGACTACTGTCATCATTGTATCTCAAAGAGTATCAGCAATAAGAAATTGTGATCAGATTCTTGTTTTGGATCATGGTCATTTAGCCGGAAAGGGAACACATCATGAACTTATTCATTCTTGCCGACTCTATAAAGAAATAGTTCATTCACAGACAGAAGGTGATATCAATGAATAATAATCATACTTTTTCTCGTTTGATGAGTTTTGTTAAACCTTATAAAAAATATTTATTTCTTGCTTTATTATGTTCTCTCATTCATATTATTTTCACTCTTTTAATACCGATCTTAACCGGTCGAGCTATTGATACAATGATTGGACCTTCAAAAGTAGATTTCTTATTACTTTATCAAAGAATACTGTTGATCATAATAGCTGTTTTATTAGCTGCCTGTTTTCACTATCTTGTATTAAGGTTTTCAAATAAGCTGACTTTTGAAATTACTCAGCAGTTAAGAAAAGTCTTATTTAATAAGTATCATGAACTTCCTTTATCTTATATAGATTCTTCTTCTCATGGTGATCTTATGAATAGAATGATTGCTGATATTGATTTAATTGGTGATGGACTCTTACAGGGATTTACAAACTTATTTTCAGGAATTATGACTATTCTGGGAACAATAGGATTTATGCTTTCTATTAATATACAGATAGCACTTATTGTTATTATACTTACACCCTTCTCATTAATTGTTTCTTCTTTAATTGCTTCAAAGACTTATAAGTATTTTAAAGAACAGTTATCTATTAGAGGAGAATTATCCGGTTTTGTAGAAGAAATGGTAGGAAATCAGAAGATTGTTAAGGCTTTTGCTCATGAACGGGAGAATATCAAAGCATTTGATCAAATCAATCAGAGACTCTTTCATTCAGGTGTAAAATCACAATTTTTAGGGGCTTTAGTTAATCCATCAACGAGAGTGGTGAATGCAATCGTATATGCTTCAGTATGTTTATTTGGTGCTCTCAGTGTTGCTAATGGGCACTTAACAGTAGGTATTCTTTCCAGTTTTTTAAGTTATGCTAATCAATATACAAAACCTTTTAATGATATTTCAAATGTCTTTACTGAACTTGAAACATCTCTTGCATGTGCTGATAGAGTCTTTATGATATTATACCAGAAAGATATTAAAAGACCTGATCATCCTTCTATTATTGATCATCCTAAAGGAAATATTGAAATTAAGAATATTTATTTTTCATATAATCCGGAACACAAGCTTATAGAAGATTTTAATCTGTCAGTAAAAGCCGGTGAAACGGTTGCGATTGTCGGTCCAACGGGATGTGGTAAAACAACACTTATTAATTTATTAATGAAATTTTATGAACCTGTTTCCGGCTCTATTTTGATTGATGGTATCAATATGAATAAGATGACAAGAGAGTATATACGTTCTTTATATGGTATGGTTTTACAGGACACATGGTTGTTTAAAGGAACTATTAAAGAAAATATTGCTTTTGGTTCAGATCATTCTAGTGAAGAAGAAATTATTGAAGCGGCTAAGAATGCTCATGCTCATAAGTTTATTATGCAACTTAAGGATGGTTATGATGCTTTACTTAGTGAAGAAGGGGCTAATCTTTCTAATGGACAAAGACAGCTTTTATGTATTGCCCGTATTATGCTTGCTAATCCTCCTATGCTGATATTGGATGAAGCAACATCATCTATTGATACTCGTACAGAAAAACAGATTCAGTCTGCTTTTGATAAGATGATGAAAGATAAGACATCATTTATTGTAGCTCATAGACTTTCTACTATTCAAAAAGCGGATAAGATTATAGCTATGAAAGATGGACATATTATTGAGCAGGGAACACATCATGAACTGCTTAAACAGAATGGTTTTTATTATCATCTTTATTATAGTCAGTTTGATTTGAATGAAACTGAAAAAAGTATATAATACTCTTGGGAGATTATTATGAAAAAATTATTAAAGATGATTAGAAATATTCTTATTTGTATTCTTGTATTAGCTATATCCGGATTAGGATTATTAACTTATAAAGAATATCAGCCTGCTAATAAAGCAATAATTCCTTTGGTTCAAAATTCTTTAAAAAAAGAGGTTTCACTTAATCAGGAAATGAATATATTAACTTGGAATATTGGTTATGGTGCTTTAGGTGAACAGGCTGACTTCTTTATGGATGGGGGAAAATCTGTACAAAGCTCTACTAAAGAAAGTGTTCAGAAGAACTTGATAGGTATTCAGAATATTATTAAGAATGAAAAACCGGACTTTGCTTTATTTCAGGAAGTTGATTATGATTCAAAAAGAAGCTATTATATAAATGAACAGAAAGTATTATCTGCTGCACTTCCTTATTATTCAAGCAGTTCTGCCTTGAATTTTAAAGCTTTCTATGTTCCTTATCCTTTACCTCCTATCGGAAGAGTAAATTCAGGAATAGAAACATATTCAGCATATCGTATAAATTCATCATTAAGATATCAGCTTCCAATTCCTTTTAAATGGCCTAGCCGTACAGTTAATCTTAAAAGATGTTTAACATTAAACAGGATCAATATTAAGAATACCAAAAAACAGCTGGTTATTATCAATCTTCATTTAGAAGCTTTTGATAAAGGTGAAGGTAAGAAGAAACAAACAGAAGCTGTTAAGAAACTTATTGAAGATGAATATAAAAAAGGTAATTATGTCATTGCCGGAGGAGATTTTAATCAGACATTTACGCATATTTCATTACAAAATTATCCTCGGTATAAAAATAAGTGGCAGCCGGGAACGATAGATACATCTGTCTTTAAAGGTTTTAATTGTGTCATGGATAATACTTATCCAACGGCCAGATCATTGGATAAAGCTTATAGAAATAAGTTTAGTCATCAATATTATATGATTGACGGTTATATGGTTTCTAAAAATATTACTATTAAGAAAATTGAAACAAAAAATTATCATTTTAAATATTCTGATCATAATCCGGTAAAACTAACATTTCTTTTAAATTCAATTTAAAAGAATATAAGTATAAAAAATGTATAATATACAATTTTAGAGATAGAAAAAGACTTTCCATTAAGAAAAGTCTTTTTTCATAGCTTAAAGAATCTTTGCAGTAATCGGGCATAATGTTTTGGATGCTGTAGACTAAATTCTCCATGTTTCATGCCTAATGTTGTATAAAGTTGAGAATGAGGAATAGTTTCACTGATTAGACGAGCACTTTTTCTGACTGAATGTACTTCTTTTTCACCAAATAAGATAAGTGTATGAGCTAGAGTATTTTTTAAAGTTGGCGGAATTGTATAGCTCATAGAATCTTTAACTAGATTTGTAAGTGAAGCAGAAGATACTTTTTGAATATCACGATAATAATAAGGCCACATTGTATCGGGAACACTTATTGCTTCCGCTTGTTTCTTACTAAACCATTTTTGTTTAATTAAAGGATAAATAGTCTTAATAGCAGGTGTTAGGATAGTTTTTGTAGATATGGATGGAATCACTTCACAGCTTTCAATAATTGCATATTGAGCAATTTTTGAATCTTTAGATAAGACAGTTAATGCTATTTGAGCACCAACTGATAAGCCTCCAATCGCAAATATTTTACCATGACATTCACTATGGATATAACTCATAATCTTTTGTGCACATTCTTCATGACTGACATATGTATCCATTTCTCCACCGTGTCCTGAAAGACATGGAAGAACAACATGATAATTCTTTTCTAACTCTTTTGCGACCGGGAAGAATGACCAGTGAGCAAGCCCTCCGCCATGAATTAATATAATTGTTGGATATGCTTTTTTTCCAAATTCTATAAATCTCATCTTTTCACCTTCTATACTTCATTCTACAAAAAATAGAGTAATCTTTCAATGATAGTTATATTTTAATAACTGGAAAAGATATTAATTATAAAAATTCAACATTTTACTATTAAAATAATCCAATAAAACAAATGATGATGGATATGATATCTATGATAAAATCATAAGAGATAAAGAGATTTGGTCACTTGGTATAATGGATACTGATAATCTTATAAATAATTTTGAAGTTAAGGATGATTAAATAAATGTAAAACTTTATATTACAGCTTTCAAAAGGTGAAATAGAAAAAGCAATTAAGAAATTTTCTTTGATTTAATATGTTTATACTTCAACAAGTTTTCCGGTTTCCAGGTAATAAACATATCCTTGTACTTTATAACCAGGATAATAAGCTTTTAATACTTTTTTATAGTATTCAAGCTGTATACGATGTTTATTTACTAAAGCAGAATTACCGGTGTGGGGAGTTATACGATCTGTTTTATAATCTAATACAGATACTGTCTGATCTTTAATAAAGACTAAGTCAAAAATACCTTTAATAATTTCATCGTGATCTTTATATAAGAAAGGCTTTTCTTTATAAATAGTATCACTTCCTTTAATAAGTTGATAAGTATCGCTATGAATAAAGGATAGAATATGAGATTTATAATCATTAATTTTTCGGTAATCTTCTTCATTAAAGAAATCCTGATATGAGAGTTTATCTATAATATCTTCATCACTCTTAAAATCTAAGAAAGATAAAACATTATGAACTAAAGTACCTAATGATAATGCATCGGTTCTATTTTTATTGGCAGTATCAAAATATTCAAAATGCTTTTCATCTTCTAAAGCCTGTTTTTTAGTAACCGCAATAGAGCGATGATAATCTTTATAAGGATAAACATAAGAATAATAAGCCTTATAGGTCTGATAAAGAGAATGATCAGACTGAGATGCTAAGCTATGTTGTGAGATTATATCATTTATTTCATAATAATGAAGATGAAAATAAGCAAGTGCTGTTTCATCAGTATTTAAATTCTTGTTTCTTAATACAGAAGCTAGTATCCATTGCAGATAATTATTAGTAGAACGAATAGATTTGTTAAGGATAATTGATGAAGGTTTTGCTGTCTTATCAGTGTCATTTACTTTAACCTTTTTTTCTAAAGAGGCAAGCTGTTCCTGATTATCAATAACACCGGATAAAATTAATTTATTTTCGGCACGAGTTAAAGCAACATAGAGAATACGCATTTCTTCATCTAAAGCATTCTTATGAATATAATGAGCAATCATATGACGATAAGGATTTTCTATTTCAGTTAATATCGGTCCAAATTCACTTTTTTTATAAATACGTGCTTTTGATCCGATACCTACTTCCTTATCTAATAAAATTAATGGTGTTTCATCAGACTTATTAAAGCGTTTTTGAAGATTAGCTACAAAGACAACTTTAAACTGTAATCCTTTAGATTTATGAATAGTCATAAAGCTGACAGAGTTACTGTCATCACTCGCAATAACACCGGGAGCAGCCTGAGTGTTATTTTCCAGCTTAGCTAAAGTATCTTTTAAATAAGGTGATTTATCGTTTCTTAGCAGTTCAGTTAAGGCATCAATATTAGCACTTCTTTGTTCACCATTAATTAAGGCACTCACAAATTCCTGATAAGCAGATAATCTTAATGATTCAATGAGAGTTTCATAAGCATTATGAGAACCGCTATATGTTCTTAAATGTTCAAAAACCTCTAAAAAATGCCGAACTTTTGGTAATGAAGATGACTGTAAGTCAAGATATAATGGTTTCATTGGTTCTGTATACTGTCTGATTCCAAATAATTCATTTTCATTAAATGATGAAAATGAAAAATGATTATGAAGAACAGACAATAAAGAAATATCATCATAAGGATTATGAATAGCTTTTAATAATGCAATTAAAGCTTTAATTTCAGGAGCATCATGAAGACCTTTAGATAAAGTAATGTTTGCAGGTATTTTATATGATTCAAAGACTTTCTTAAAAGTAATAAAATCTGTTGTCGAACGCATTAGTACAGCTATATCTTTATATTCATATGAATTTTTTAATGAAAGAATCTTTTTTGCAATCATATGGGCTTCTATTTCGGCTTTTGTATAAGTATGATCATTATTAGTAACAGCTAAAATAATATCAGTATCATATTGATGATTATCTTTAAGATCCGCTAAAGTTGTATGTTTTGCCTGATAATCATATCTTAATTGTGCATTAGGATCTTCCAGATACTTTAATCCCCCTATCTTTTCATCCATAATACAGTCAAAGATATAGTTGATACAGTCTAATACTGTTTTTTGAGATCGATAATTATATTTTAAGTCAATACGGATATTGTGATCATCTTGATTAGATTGCTCTAAAGGTATAAAATGATCAAATTTATATTTAAAAATAGATGGATCAGCCTGTCTAAAACGGTAAATAGATTGTTTCATATCACCAACCATAAACATAGGAATATCTGTATTACCTTGAGCTATCTTAAGTACAAGATTTTCTTGGATCTGGTTAGTATCCTGATATTCATCAATCATAATCTCTTTAAAGAGATTATGAAGCTTGTCTTTAACTTCAGGTTTATCTAATAATTGAGAGGCGTAGTCCTCTAAATCATGAAAATCAAGCATATTCTGTTCTTGCTTCTTTTTTCTGAAGACCTCTTGAAATTTTTGTAGTAGCCCATCTTTTCCTAAAAGATAATAGATATCTTTAAATGTATATTGAAGAAGCTCCTTAAAATCATCTAATGATACAATAGAAATCTTATCTGATAGTTTTTTTAATGGCTGCAAGACAGCTGATTTAAGTTTTGTGAATGACTCTTTATCTTTTGGAGAGATAGAATAATCTTTCCATGAGATGCGAGGAAGCTTTAAAGGCATATGTAGGATATTCTCGAGATCTTTATAACTATTCACAGATATATGAGTTATATTATCAAAATACTGATCATAAGCTTCTTTAGTACTTAAGCCGTTCTTATCAGTATCAAAGAATGGCTCAATAGAATTTTCCAATACAAACTGATAAAGATTATTATAATTTGATAAAGTTTCATCTAAAGCATCGGAGAATATCTCTTTTATTAATTGAAAAAGGGATGAATATTCTATCTGATTAAAGGAATAGTATTTCTTATAGATATGAGATAAAAATGTTTCAAAGTCTACAAATGAAGCAGTTACACTATGATAATGTATAATCAGAGATATAAAATTGTCAAAGTGATTATTAATATTATATCTAGAAATATAATCTTGAAATTGGGAGTCTAAAATCCATTTATTTAAGCATTCTTCTATAGCTTCTTTTTGTAATGTTTCAGGTGAAGAAAGTATTTCAAAGCCGGGCATAATATTAATAAGATAGCCATATTTTTTTAATAATTCTACACAAAATGAATCAAATGTAGTTATATAAGCGGAAGGCAGATCTAAGATCTGCGCTTTAATATGGATCTTAATAGATTCATCAAGTGACTGATCCTTTAGATCCTGATGAAGCTGTTCATTGAGTCTTTGTTTCATTTCCATCCCGGCAGCTTCAGTAAATGTAAGTACTAAAAACTCTTTGATTTGATAAAGATCTTTTTTAATAAGATCATCAATTCTTGAAACAAGAATACGTGTTTTACCGCTTCCTGCCGGAGCAGAAACAAGAATAGTTTTGTTTCTCAGCTCAATAGCTTTTCTTTGTTCCTGATTAAAATCTGGCATTATTCTGCTCCTTTCAATAAATCTTTTTTATAATCTGATAGAATATCTTTATTTTTATTTTCAAAGACATCATAAAGACACACAGAGGCATAATCACAGTATCTGCAAGCATAGATTTTAGAATATGATGATTCATTGCTTTTAGCCGGATAGATAGAAACATCACCGGATTTTAACTTGGAATAGAGTTCATTAATATAAGATGTAATCTCATGAATGATCATTTTAAGTTCATATTCTGAAATAATCTTAGAATTTTTTGATGGTGTACCATCTCTTTTAAAAGCGGCGGGAATACTATCAGGATCACTGGCATTCATCACCGGATAATCATCTTGATCAATCACATAACCTGTCATCCGATGTGCTTTATAGATGGTATTTGAATCAGGATTATCAGTTAATGATAATTGTTTATTGAGAATCTGTTTTTTCATAGAATAGTAGAGAACACTTCCGGGCTTTAATTGATGCTTTTGAGTATAAAGATCTAAATAAACAAGCATTTGAATATTAAATCCCTGCATAGCATAAGATAGATTAATATCTTTATTACCTGATTTATAATCAATAATTCTAATGTATTTCTTATACTGATCTAAACGGTCAATATAACCCTGAACGGGTATTTCTCCCAGTTTTCCTTTGACTTCCTCTTCATATTGAATAGGTATAAACTTACTGTTATTAAGTTGCTTTAAAACAATCTTTACATTTAATTTCATATCCTCTATTAAATGATCAATTAAATATTGATTTAAAGGATTCTGATATTTATCACTAAGATTCTCAGCAACATACTGATATCCATAATCAGTAAGATGATCATAATCATCTAATGCTTTTTCCATAATATAATGACATAAAGAACCAAGTTCATTAGGTAATAAGCTATCTTCTTTAGAAGGATAAATCTTTAATCCATAACGAATATAATATTGAAATGGACATTGATTATAAATATCCAGTCTTGAAATACTCATACCTTTTCCTAATAAATTTCTGTATTTTTCATCAATCAGACTAGTATTATTATGAGATGCTTTATAGTGATCTATTTCATTATTAATAGGATAATTATCTATTCTTCCTCCTAATAGATATAAAGGAACTGTATGCAACGGAAGCATAGATTTACTCTCTTTAATAATAAAGAACTCATAGAGTCTTTTCATTAATGTAGAAGGCATCAGTTCTTTACCATCCAGACTATTTTGACTATATGAAAAGAAGAATTGTTTATGCGGATTAGATAAAGCATGAATAATATGAAGATGATGTTCTCCCAGTCTTTTGGAAAGACTTAATGGATAATGATTAAGAGATATTAGATCTTCTTCTAATAAAAGACTATTTTCTTGCATCACTTGAGGAACACAACCTTCATTTAATCCCATGAAATAAATATATTCTTTATGAATAGAACAGGCATTCTTAAAAGAAGTTACATGAATAAAATCTCCTGAATCAGACAGGGCGCAAAGGGATGGCGATTTAGAAAATTGGATAAGGGTATTGTAAAGAAAGCTGCCGCTGGAGGGGAAAGATTCCTTCAGCGGCGGCTTGATATATCTTGCTTATACTTGGCAGCTTGTATCCGGAAACTTTG